>Ga0163144_10022723_pt1 | contig 12413 bp, 16 predicted proteins | sample OliLak19BULKMAT1_FD_123175 | JGI IMG/M metagenome (GOLD analysis project Ga0163144, IMG submission 123175) | Freshwater microbial mat bacterial communities from Lake Vanda, McMurdo Dry Valleys, Antarctica - Oligotrophic Lake LV.19.BULKMAT1 | ecosystem: Environmental > Aquatic > Freshwater >... | reverse complement strand
GGTTCACATTGGAATACCGCTCGGCACCATTAAGACACGCCTGGAACTTGGAATGGAGAAGCTGGCCGCTGCCTTGCGCGGGTCCGAGGATTTGCTTTCGTCCGACCGCCGCGCGGCCCGCGCTTAAAATAACGCCAGAAAGATACGTCCGACCAAAAGACCCGACACGATAACCTAGAACTATGAAATCAAATAATCGCACACTAGCCGGAGCCGTCCTTTTGGGGCTGATGCTCATCACCACGAACGTCACCCTCGCGCAAACCACCGTGAAGGAGACCACCACGACGACCAACTCCGCCGGAACCATTACCGAGTTCGGGCCGGAAACCATCATCATCCGTACGGAGACCTCGCCCCAACCCATGCGTTACAGCTACAGCAAGACGACCACCTATGTCGATGAAGCCGGCGCGCCGGTTTCCATAGAAACCGTGAAGTCCGGCCTCCCTGTGACGGTATATTACGTCAAGGTCGGCGACAGGATGGTGGCCTCCAAAGTCATCGTGAGAAAAGCGGTGGTCGTCCCGGCCCCTCCCGTCATCGAAGAAAAGAAAACCACCACCACGACGACAACCGAAACAGGCAAGTAACAGCTTCTCAATTATGAAATCCCTCATCCTGACCGTGACTGCAGCCACCCTTCTCGCCGCCTGCGACTCCCGCGTTGGCACTTCACCGCCGGAAAAGACTATCGAGAAAAACACGACCATCATCAACCCGCCGGCCAAGGAGGAAAAGCAGGTGGAAAACAACACGACTATCGTCAATCCGCCTCCGACCGCGACGACCGAAGAAAAGAAAACGACAACTACAACCACCGACAAATAACCAACCAAACAACCATTCATTATGAACAAACTCATCCTCGCCTGCCTCGCCACCGCTGCGCTTCTTTCTTTCTCCGCCTGCGATACGGTGGAAGAGAGTCACGGTCATCCGGCGCATACCACCACGACCACCACGGAAGAAACCACCATCCGTCAGCCTGCCAGCTCGACGACGGAGACCCAGACCATTCGCAGGTATTGATCCTGGCCGCTTCAGACTCGCGGTCTGGTCCGGCGTTCGTCAGAGTCACGAGCAAAGGGCCAGCCGCATTCGGGCGGCGACCGAAGCCACCGCCGCGCGCTGCCGCCGCCCTTTAACCTTCCTGTTTACCGATGAAAATTCTCTATTCCATTCTCGCTGCGACGATGCTTCTCGGCATGACAGGGCCATGCATGCAGGCCGCCACCGCAGTCTCCGTCGATTTCTTTCACGACAACCTCGAACCTTATGGCGACTGGCGGGAAGTCGGCGACTACGGCTATTGTTGGCAGCCGCGGGATGTGCCCCGCAACTGGCGGCCCTACAGCGACGGGCGATGGCTCTATACCGATGCCGGGTGGACTTGGGACTCCGATGAGCCTTATTCCTGGGCGGTCCATCACTACGGTCGCTGGGCGCGCGTCGCCGGGATCGGCTGGGTCTGGGTGCCCGGCACCGAATGGGGCCCGGCTTGGGTCTCGTGGCGTCGGGGCGCGCGCCATGTCGGCTGGGCGCCACTTCCGCCGGAGGCCGAGTTCAGCCGTTCCGTCGGCTTCAGTTCACGCGTGGACGCCGACTATGACATTGGTCCAACTTATTATAGCTTTGTCGAGGTGCGGAACTTCGGCGCACCGCGCTTGGGGAGAGTGATCATCGAGCCGCGGGAAAACATTACGATCATCAGTCAGACCACGAACATCACGAGGACTACTTATGTCAACAACGTCGTCTATAACGGGGGACCGCAGTATGACGTGATCTCCCGCCAAAGCGCGCTGCCGATCCGTCGCCTGAAGCTGGAGCGTCGCGAAGAACTCGCTGGCGATGCTGGCCCCGTCCGCGCTGAACAACTGCGGGCGCGTGTGGAGGGCGATTCATTTCGGGTATTGGCCCTCCCTTTTGACACGAAACCCGCCACCGCTCCGCGGAAAGTCGCGGCCAAGGTGGAGAAAGCTGAGTTGGATCGTGGCTGGAAGGACGCCGGCCCGCCCGCTGCGGTGGCTAAACTCCGCACGAAGATCAAAAGCGAGCCTGCGACCCCCGCCGAAGTCCCGCCGCAACCGAAGACCGAGAAGAACGCCGAAGTGCCCGCGATAACTCCTGTTCCACCTGCGCGGGAAGAAAAGCCCCCCAAGGGAGAGGTGCCTAAAGACGGCCCGCCGACAGCGCCGCCCGCGCCCGTTACGAAGGAAGTTGCTCCCGGACCCACGGAGAAGCCAGCAGCGCCCGAGGCACCGCCGAAGCCTGCCAAGCCAGCTAAGGATTTAAAACCGGTTAAACCGGAAGCCGCCAAGGCGCGACCTCTGCCACCCGCCGCCGAGGAGGCTGTGCCTGCAACCGAATCCAAGAAAGGCAGGAGTAAGGCTCACGAAGCTCCGCGTCCTCCGGGGGAGGCCGTGCCTCAGGCCCAAGTGCAAGAGGCAAAGCCAAGAACCGAACGCGCAGAGCCCGCGCGCACCTTGCCGCCATCCCCGACCGAGAAGCCACGGCAGAAGATTCGTTCGGAAAAGGGAGGCGAAAAGCCCAAACTCGAGCCGCCCGCCGCCCGCAGTATCGAGCGCAATGCACCCAACCCACCGGAACCGCGCCCCCAGGAAAAAAAGCCCGACCCACACCCGAAAGCGGCACCTGCCATCACCCAGCCTCAGCCGCCTCAGCCGCCTCAGCCCGCGAAGGATGAAGGTAAAGGCAAGGGCAAGGACAAGAAAAAAGACCCGGAGAAGCCAGAGGGAGCGCCCCAATAGTCATCCCGTTTAACACACGCCGTTTCACCGATGCAGAACGAACCGACAGACATGAAAACCAAACCTGTAAAAATACCGCACAAGCTCGGAGCAAACCGAAAGGAAACCGCCGTGAAGGCCGTGCAGCTCGACGCAAACTTCAAGCAGTCCCGCGACGTGCGGGAAGACCGCAGCACGCGCCAGATGAAGACCTCGAGGCCCGCCGGGACGCGCTCCCGTTAGCACTACCAATGCCCATCATGAATAACCTCAAAGACACTTTGATCGAACCCGCCACGAACCGGAGAGAGAGCGCCAGTGGCGCAGCCGAAGATTTGCAGGCCCGCGCGCAGGACGCGTGGAACTCCGTCCAGCACGGAACCAATCGCGCGGTGCGCGAAAGTTCGGCTTACGTGCGCGGCAATCCTGTGCCCACGGCCCTCGCGGTGTTTGGCTTCGGACTGGTTGTGGGTCTGCTCTTGCATCGCCGTCAGCCGGCATCGTTCACGGAGCGCAACTTCGACGAGCCGCTCCACCGCTCCCGCGGCATCTTCATCGGCTTGCTGGTGGGTCTTGGGGCCTTGTTAAGGCGGAGCGCCCATTCCGCTTCCGGTGCCGCTGAGGACATCGCCGGACGGTTCGGCGAGAGTTTGAAGGAAACTGTGGAACCGCTCTCCGAAGCCGCCAGACGGACCGGTCGCAGAATGGGGCTCTGAGACTTGTGTGTCAGTTCAGTAATAGCCGGATATGGATGGCAGCCCGGATGCTCGCGGGCGCGGTCTTACTCGCTTTGACTTTGACCGGGACGGCCGAAACCGGAACCCGCAAGAAGCCGGTCGCCGAGGAAACCGCCACTCCCGCGCCAAACAAGAAGGCGCATCCCAAGGCGACTCTGGAACCTGCCACCGAGCCAGCGGACACCGTCGCCGGGCGAACGGAGGTAAAACCAAAGACCACGCGGCTGCCTGCAGCGCCGGCCAAGACAAAAAAGGCGGAGCCAGACCGCGAAGCCGTCCCTGCCGGAAAACCATCTGCCGCAGCCACTGTCTCAATCGCGCCGGAGGAATTGGTAGAGTTTCATGCGCAGCCTGCGGGCGTGCGCAAGCTGATCGAGTTCAGCCTCGGGCTCGCGCGACAGAATCTGACTTACAGCTATGGCTCGGCTGACCCGGCAAAGGGAGGCATGGATTGCTCCGGCTTTATCTACTACGCGCTGCGGCAATACGGTCTGACCCAGGTGCCTCGGGACTCGAGGGGCCAGTATGTCTGGATCCGCCACACGCGCGGTTTTCGCGCTGTGATCGGTCGCAAGCCGGACAGCTTTGAGCTGGACGAGTTGTTGCCCGGCGACCTGTTGTTTTGGATTGGAACCTACGCCACCGAGAACGATCCGCCGATCTCGCATGTGATGATCTATCTGGGCACGGAGAAAGCGAGCGGAAGCAAGGTGATGGTCGGTTCCAGCGATGGCCGGACTTATCGCGGCCAGAAGCGCAATGGGGTCAGCGTGTTCGACTTTACCATGCCCCGCACACCCGCCAACGGTGATCCACGGCCCACCTTCGTCGGCTACGGGCGCATTCCCGGACTGCGCGACTAAGATGCAGTTCGCCGCCCGTGCGGGCACCAACGAGTCAATCCTAAATTTTCCCGTGAAGCCCCGCCGGGACACCGCCCGGCTAAGCGGCGACGGGGGCCTTCTTGCGGGCCTTTTTGATGATGCTGCGGACGGTATCCGAGGGTTGGGCACCGTTGGTGACCCAGTAGTCCACGCGAGCGAGGTCGATGTTCGAGTTGTCGCCCAGTTTCTTCGGATCGTAGTTGCCGATGATCTCGATGAACTTCCCGTCGCGCGGGCTGCGCTGATCGGCGACGACGACTTTGTAATATGGGTTGTTGAGGCTGCCCTCGCGGCGGAGACGGATACTGACGGACATAGTATGGTTTGGTTTGGTTGCTGATCGTTGAGTTGAAATTTTAGCGGATGCCGAAGCGAGGCGCACCGGAGCGCGCCATCATCTTCTTCATCTTGCCCATGCCCTTCATCATCTTCCGCATTTGGCCGAAGCGCTGAAGGAGGTCGTTCACTTCGGTGACGGTAACTCCGCTTCCACGGGCGATCCTCTGCCGGCGGCGGGCATTCAAAATGTCCGGGTTGGTCCGCTCAGCGAGGGTCATCGAAAGCACTATCGCTTCGACCCGCTTCATCTGTTTTTCGTCAATCGAAAAGTTTTTGAGGTTACCCATGCCGGGGATCATGCCAAGCAGATTTTCCATCGGCCCGAGTTTTCTCAGCATTTTGAACTGGGAAAGGAAGTCGTTCAGGTCGAACGACGCCGTCCGCATCTTCTCCTCCATCCGCCGCGCCTCGTCCTCGTCGATGACCGCCGCCGCCTTTTCCACCAGCCCCACGATGTCGCCCATGCCAAGGATGCGCCCGGCCAGCCGGTCGGGGTAAAAAGGCTCGAACTGATCCAGTTTCTCGCCCACGCCGGCGAATTTGATGGGCCGCTGCGTGACCTCGCGCATGGAAAGCGCCGCTCCGCCGCGCGCATCGCCGTCGAGCTTTGTGAGCACGAGACCGGTGATGTCCAGCGCCTCGTGGAAATGCGTGGCCACGCTCACCGCCTGCTGGCCAGTCGCGGCGTCGGCCACGAGCAGCACCTCCTGCGGTTGGAGAAACTCGCGCAGTCCCTTGATCTCCGCGATCAGCGCCGCGTCGATCTCCTGCCGCCCCGCCGTGTCGAAAATCTGCACGTTTCCGGTCTGCGTCTTGGCCCATTCGAGCGCCTGCGCGGCCACCTTTTTCACGTCCGTCTCCCCCGCCTGCGGCGTGAAAACCGGCACGCCGACCTGCTTGGCGAGCTGGGCGAGTTGCTCGATCGCCGCCGGGCGGTGCAAGTCACACGCGATGAGCAGCGGGGCTTTGCCCTGCTTCTTGAGCCACGCCGCCAGTTTGGCGCTGGAGGTGGTCTTGCCTGCGCCGTTCAAGCCCACCATCATGATCCGCGCAGGCAGGTCGAGGTTCAGCGGCGCATTGTCCCCGCCCAGGAGCGCGGTCAGTTCGTCGTGAAAAATCTTCACGATCTGCTGCCCCGGCGCCACGCCCCGCAGCACCGACTCGCCGAGCGCCTTGTCCTTCACCCGGGCGATGAACCCCTTCGCCACGCCGAACTCCACATCCGCCTCGAGCAGCGCCATCCGCACCGCGCGCATGGCGTCGGTGATGTTCGTCTCCGAGATCGTCCCGTGACCACGCAGGTCCTTGAAGACGTCTTGGAGTTTGTCGGCGAGCAGGGAAAACATGAAAGCGGGCGCGCAGACTAGCGCAGAACGGGAGCTTGTCGAGCAACGGGCAGCGGGTCGGCGAACGCCCGCACTTGCCGCTTCCCATCCGCGCCTGCGGGGCTCTAGTCTCGCCGGCCCATGTCCCAGGAATATCGCGTCAAACTCGAGGTCTTCGAAGGCCCGCTCGATCTGCTGCTCTACCTCATCAAGAAGGATGAGGTGGACATTTATGACATCTCGCTGGAGCGGATCACGGCGCAGTATCTGGAGTTCATGGACGCATTCAAAGTCCTCGATCTCGAAGTCGCAGGCGAGTTTGTGGTCATGGCGGCGAACCTCATTTATCTGAAAAGCCGCGCACTGCTGCCGGTGCATGTGCAGCCGCCGGACGAGGAAGCGGAGGAGGCCGATCCGCGCTGGGACCTCATTCGGCAGCTCGTGGAATACAAGAAATTCAAGGACGCGGCGGCGCACCTCTCGCAGCGCGAAGTCGAGCAGAGCAACCTTTTTTCCCGCATGTCGGACGCCGCGGATCAGGTGCCCGAACGTCCGCTCGGCGAGGTCAGCGTTTTCGACCTCATCAACGCCTTCAACAGCGTGCTCAAGCGCATCGCCTCGAAAAGCGAGGATCTGCGGGAGATTTTCGAGGAGAACTACACGGTCTCCGACAAGATCGACCTCATCATGAAAATGATGGCGTCCGGCGTGGCGTTGAAATTCACCGAGCTGTTCGCCGGGGCGGCCTCGCGCACGGAGATCGTCGTCACGTTCCTCGCCCTGCTGGAGCTGATCCGGCTGAAACAAGTGCGCTGCGAACAGGCGGAACCGTTCGCGGAAATCGAACTTCAGTGCATTTAAGATTTCAGATTTCAGATTTCAGATTGAAAGCCGACGGCGATGACTCAGGACGAAGTGAAGGCTCGGACGAAGGATTTCACTTTGCGGGTGATCAAGCTCGTCCGGGCGCTGCCGAAAAACCTCGAAGGACGCGCCGTCGGCAATCAACTCATTCGCTCAGGAACGTCGGTCGCGGCGAACTATCGCGCGGCCTGCCGGGGTCGGTCGCGGGCGGAATTCGCGGCGAAGATCGGAACGGTCCTGGAGGAAGCGGACGAGTCCCTGCTTTGGCTGGAGCTGATTGTGGAAGCGGGCCTGCTGCCTTCCGCGCGGTGCCGGTCGCTGTTGGACGAAGCCGACGAATTGGCCGCCATCTTCGCCGCCACGCGAAAAAGCGCGCTCGCCAAAGCCAATCTGAAATCTGAAATCTGAAATCTGAAATGACCCTGAAACAAGTGATCGAGGCGCTGGTCTTTGCCTCGCCCAAACCCATCACGACGAAAGAAATCGTCGCGGCGCTGCGCGCGGCGGGCCAGGGCAGCGAAGATCAGGAGGCGAAGGATTTTGCCGAGGCCAAGGCGGAGCACGTGAGCGCGGCGCTGGCCGAGGTGCAGGCGGATTTGGTGGCGAGTGGGCGCGCCTTTCAGCTCGTGGAGCGGGTGAATGGCTGGACGCTCGTGAGCGACCCGGCGTGCGCGCAGTGGGTGCGCCAGCTTTACCCCGAGGCCAAGCCCACGCGCCTGACCGGGCCGCAGCTCGAGACGCTGGCCATCATCGCCTACCGGCAACCGGTCACGCGCGCGGATTGCGAGGCCGTGCGCGGCGTGGCGGTGGACGGCGTGATGCAGGTGCTGCTCGACCGCAGCCTCGTGAAAATCGCCGGTCGCGCGGAAGTCCCCGGGCGTCCGCTGCTCTACTGCACCACCGAGTATTTCCTCCAGCACTTCGGGCTGAAGACGACCGACGAGCTGCCCAACGCGAGCGAGCTGAAACGCATCGTCCTGCCCACCGCGCCAGTCGTGGAAGAGGCGAAAAAGGACGCGCCCACCGAGACGGAGTTGCCGCTCGCCGACCCGGAGCCCGCGCCCGCCGCGGAAGAGCCCGCCCCACTTCCCGAAGCCACGCCCGCCGAGCCCGCCGAGCCCACTCCGGACGAACCCGGCGCACCGGAGGAAGCGCCTCCGGCGGAGCCGACCAGTTAGGATTTTCGATCGCTCATGGAAAAGTCGCGCCTTCGCTTTCCAATCTGAAATCCGAAATCTGAAATCTGAAATCCCATGTCCCTTCCCGCCATCCGCCAGAAGATCGACGCGCTCGATGACCAGCTCCTCCGCGTGCTCAATGAGCGCGCCGATCTCGTGCATGAAGTCGGCGTAGTGAAACGCGCCGAAGGCACGGAAATCTACGCGCCCGAGCGCGAGGAAATGCTGCTGCGTGCGCTCGTCAAAAAGAACGCCGACCTGCAAGGCCGCCTCCCCGAAAAAGCCATCCGCGCCATTTACCGCGAAATCATGTCCGCCTCCCTCGCCCTCGAAAAAGACCTGACCATCGCCTACTTCGGCCCCGAGGCCACGAACACCCACCAGGCCGCGCGCAGCAAATTCGGCGCGAGCGTGAACTACGCGCCGCAGCTCAGCATCGCCGATGTCTTCGACGCGGTGGCGCGCGGCAGCGCGGACTACGGCGTGGTGCCGATCGAGAACTCCACGGAAGGCGCGGTCAACCACACGCTCGACGTTTTCATGGATAGCGAACTGCGCATCTGCGCGCAGATCCTGATGAAGATCGAAAACCACCTCGTGGCGAAAATCCCGCGTGCCGGGATTAGGAAGATTTACTCGCATCCCCAGGTCTTCGGCCAATGCCGCAACTGGCTCCGCCTGAACCTGCCCGACGCCGATCTCGTGGAAGTCTCCAGCACCCCGCGCGCGGCCGAACTCGCCGCCAGCGAACCCGCCGCCGCCGCCATCACCGGCCCCATGGCCGCGGAAGTCCACGGGCTGCAAATCATCGAGCCGTCCATCCAGGACATCGCCACGAACACCACGCGCTTTCTCGTCATCGGTCGCACCGCCTCGCCGCCCACCGGCGACGACCGCACCTCGATCATGTTCTGCGTGCAGGACAAACCGGGCGCGCTTTTCCAGGCGCTCGAACCTTTCAACCGGCTGAAAATCTCGATGAGCAAAATCGAGAGCCGGCCCTCGAAGCGCAAAGCGTGGGAGTATTTCTTCTTCGTCGATCTCGACGGCCACGCCGGCGAGGAGAAGGTGAAGCAGGCCTTCGAGGAACTGGAGAAGCACTGCTCCTTTGTAAAAATCCTCGGCACGTATCCGAAGACCAGTCCGGGGTAAGTCGGAAAACGCGGTTCGGCGGGTGGGCGGGCCGCTTGCGAAAATGGCGGATGGGCGCATCGTCGAGGAAACGAGAAAATGCGCTGGTACATCCGATGCTTATTTCCCGATCCCGATGATTAAAGCCAATTGTCGGGAACGCTTCACGGCGGCGGATTTTGATTTCGTCGTCCAAACTCTGGCCAGATCCGAACGGGATTCGGTGAATCTGGTTGATCTGCTGACCGACGCGGAAGCCCGCGACTCGATTCTCGACAGCCCGCGACTGGTCGAGTCCGTACTGGCGCAGGACGGCACGCTGCGCATTTCGCCGCAGCTCTACTTCTACGTTTTGATCAGGCATGTCTTGAAATCGACAGGGCTGACCGACCGGCGGGTGAGCGACTACCTTGCTTCGTTGCTCGAAACATTTTCCCAAACCGCCCGCATGAAATCGCCGGCGGACGGCAATACGAACCCGGTGCAGTACGTTTCCGACATGCTCATCGCGCTGCGGAACGCCACGCCGGCGCAGACGTTTCTGATCCGCGCGCATGTGGGCAACTATGCGCTCTTCATCACCGGGATTTTCCACGAAACGGTGGAGCGGCGCAGTCGGCGGGGCGCGCCGGATTTGAGTTATTACGAGGATGTGGGTAGCGCGAATTTCAAGGCGGTGTCGTCGCATGAAGTGGCGCACTCGTGCGCGCTGGACGGCGTCTTTTCCACGCTCGCCGACGGTTTTCACGAGGCGCGGCTGGCCTTGAACCGGCTGTCGGATTCGTTGCTTCACCTGCACACGGCGCACGCGCCGGTGCTGCCGCTGATCGCATGAACGCCACGCTGTTCAGCGAGATCCAGCGGCTCTTTGAGCGCACTTACGCGCAGGTGGGAATCAACCTCGAAGACTGTCTCATCGACCGCCAGCGCTGCGGCCAGCTCACCCGCGCGGCGGGAGTGGCGGCGCGGGAGCTGAGCGAGCTGGCGCGCACTTTTTTGCGGGAGTCGGACGACCGTCTGCACATCGGCATCTATTACTCGCGCTGGCTCATCGAGCAGCTCGAACGTCACGATCCGCGGAAGAGCTTGCACGACGCAAACATCCGCTCGCTGATTGCGTTTGTGGAGGAGATCAACCACGCGCTGCACGCGGCGCTCCAGTTTCAACGCGGCGTCCGCGAGATCGCCACGGAGGATTTCGCGCGCAATCTGGAGCTGCAATCCCAGGTGGATACCTACCTCGTGCTGCTGCTTTTCGTGGCGTTCTTTCGCAAGACGCAAAAGGTCTCGCGCACCGACCGCCGCTGGTTGCGCTTCCATCTTTTTGCGCGCCAGGATCCGCAGGCGTATGCCGACCCGAATCTGCGCGGACGCTATCTGGAAACGGGGGAGCTGGCGGCGCGCTACACGCGCTTTCTCGATGCGCTAAACGGGGCGCGGCGCGTGGATGAAATCCGCATTTTTCACGCGCTCGACTACGCCGCGAAAAAGCAGCGCATCCTCGCGCTCATGGACGCGCCGCGCCCGGACGCAGGCTAGAGCAGCGGGGTGATGGCGGCGAGGGCGCGGAGGTAGAGGGTGTGGCGGGCGCCGCGGGTCATTTCCTCGTCGAGGAGTTCGAGGGTGGTCGCGGGGCCGGCGGGGAGCAGGTGCTGAAAGTGGCGGTCGCCGGGGAGCTGGATGTCGGCGTGGAGGAAGGGCTGGGTGTTTTCGCGCCGGAGGGCGAAGATGGCCGGGCCGCAAGTGAGCACGCAGCCGCCGAGGGCCGGGCCGGTTTTTTCCTCAAGGTGAATGGCGATGGCGCGCTGGTCGGCGGAGCGAAAGGCGAGGGTGGCGGCGTCTGGCAAAGTCCAGCCGAGCTGCGCGCTGAGCCAGCCGAGCAGGAAGAGCGCGGTGCTGCGGTGGCCGGGCGCGTGGGTGATGCGGACGTCGCTAAGCTGCGGGAGAAACGCGAGGTGCTCGGGCGTGTCGAAAAATTGCGCGAGCGCCTGGCGGAGATAAAGCGAGCGCGTCCAGTTCAGGTCGCGCAGGGTGAGCGTGGCTTTGGCGGTGCTGAGCGATTCCTGGAGCCGGGCGAATTGCTCGCGCGGGTGCGACCACGGGAGGCTGTCGATGATGAGGCGGTCGATCCACGGCCAGAGCGTGGGGTTGAGATTTTCGGAGACATCGCCCTGGAGCCAGAAGTAAAGCGGCAGGTCGCTGTCGAGGTGGGAGAAAACGATATTGGTCAGCCGGCCCTTGAGTTTGCCCTCGAGGAGGAAGCTGATCTGCTCGCAGCAGATGCTCTTCGCACCGGCGCGGGAGAGGTGGCAGTGGGCGTTCACCCAGGCGGAAATGCGCGGCTCGGGCGCATCGCGGCAGACGCAGATGAGCAGCGCGCGGCAGGCGTGGTTGCGGGTGAAGGCGGCGACGAGTTCGGTATTGGCGGCCAGCTCTGCGGTGCTCCGGCAGTAGATGGCGAAATTGATGAGCGACGCCCGCGTGGGCGCGCTGCCGCCGGTGTCCCAGAGTTTTTTCAGCTCACGGCTGATCTGTCCGACAGGGACCGGGGTGCCGAGGGCAGGGAGGTCGAGAGGCATGGTGGAGGAAAGGCGAAAGGCGAAAGGCGAAAGGCGAAAGGCGGAGGGCGAAAGGCGAAAGGCGAAAGGCGAAGGGCGAAGGGCGAAGGGCGAAAGGCGAAAGGCGAAGGGCGATGGCGTGATTAGGGTTGGCGCTTGGTTCGCCGGGCGATGGTCATGAAGATGGCGATGAGTTGGGTGGTTTCGTCGTGCAGGGCGGCGAGGCGATTTGCAGGGAGAAGGTGGGATTCGCTCAGCAATTCGAGCCAGTAGCGCGTTTCCTCCAGTTCTTGGAGAGCGCCTTCGATCTTGCTGATGAAATCGGGCGTGGATTTCGCGCGCTGGGCCTCGCGGTAGTGGGCACCGACTGAGGTGCCGCTGCGCAGAACTTGTCGGCCCAGAACTCGCGCGGCTTCATCGCGGGGCAAGGCGCGAAAGACCGCGATCACCCGCAACGCAAACTGCTTCGTGCGCTCCAACAAATCCGTCGCGCTCCGCGATCCCGCCATCGCCTTTCGCCCTTCGCCTTTCGCCTTGCCTTCTTCCTCGTCCGCTTTCACATCCGCCTCCAAGCTCGCCCATCCCGCGCCAGCAGGTCGTCGGCTTCCTTCGGTCCCCAGGAGCCGGCGGGATATTCGCAGAGC
>Ga0163144_10022722_pt1 | contig 12414 bp, 9 predicted proteins | sample OliLak19BULKMAT1_FD_123175 | JGI IMG/M metagenome (GOLD analysis project Ga0163144, IMG submission 123175) | Freshwater microbial mat bacterial communities from Lake Vanda, McMurdo Dry Valleys, Antarctica - Oligotrophic Lake LV.19.BULKMAT1 | ecosystem: Environmental > Aquatic > Freshwater > Lake... | reverse complement strand
TCCGGATAGCCCGGCCTTTGGTGGGCCGGCACTCCGTGCCGGCTTCTCCATGCCGACTTTTCTGGGCCTCTCTCACCTCGGTTCGCCCCGCGTGCTCGGCTCGCGTGCAGCTCTCGAATCTCGCAACCCAAGACCCGAAGCCCGGAACCCGATCGCGCGCCTTCGCATGGCGCTCGCCGATCGTGATGCCGCGCGCACCATGCGCCCTGGTTCCGCTACGCTCTGGCCATGCTCGCCCGACTCTACCCACTCCGCGGCCTCCCGCGGCAAGGCCAGATCTGGTCGTGGATCTCCTTTGATGTGGCGAACCAGTCGTTCACGCTCCTCATCAACACCCTGCTCTTCTCGATCTTTTTTACCCAGGTCGTCGTCACCGATCCGTCCATGCGGAACACGTGGTGGAACATCACCTACGCGACCAGCATGCTCCTCACCGTCATCCTCTCCCCGATCTTCGGCGCAATCTCCGACGCCCGAGCGCTCAAAAAAGAATGCCTCGTCATCTCCGGCCTCACCTGCGGCATCCTCACCTGCTTGTTCGGCTTCATTCAGCCCAACCAGTTGTGGCTCGCGCTCCTGCTCTACATCCCCGCGAACCTTGCCTACTCGATCGGTGAAAACTTTCTCGGCTCCTTCCTGCCAGAGCTCTCTCCCCGCGAAGCCTTCGGCCGCGTCTCTGGTTTCTCCTGGGGCGTCGCCTATCTCGCCGCCCTTTTCATCCTGCTGCTCACCGCTGTCGTGATGATGCGCTGGAAACTCGAAGACCCTACCCAGTGGCGGCCCTTCTTCGTCGCCGCCGGCCTCTGGTTCATCGCCTTCGCCATCCCCACCCTGCTCTTCCTGCGAGAGAAAGCCGCCCCTCCCCCGCCCAGCGCCGCCCAACCCAACGTCGTCATCGTCGCCTTCTCGCGCCTCGCCGAATCGATCCGCAACGTCGGAAGCTTCCGCGACCTCTCCATCCTGCTCATCGCCTCCCTCTTCTACGGCACCGGCATGAGCGTCGTCGTGTTCTTTGCGAGCATCATCGCGCAGGACTTCGGCTTTGCCGGCGCCAAGCTCGTCGCCTTTGTCGCGGTCATCACCGTCTCCGGAGTCGTCGGCACGCTCATCCCAATGCTCTTCCAGGACCGCTTCGGCCACAAGAAGACCACGCTCGGCCTCCTGGGGGTCTGGCTCTTCACGACCCTCGCGCTCGCGTTCTACGCATGGATGCGCACCCGCGTCGCCGATCCCGCGGCCTACCCCATCTGGCCCATGTGGCTCTTGGGAAACCTCCTCGGATTCGGCCTCGGCTCACTCGGCTCCGCCAATCGCGCCTTTGTGGGCTTCCTCACTCCCGTCTCCCGCACCGGCGAGGTCTTCGGCCTCTGGGGCCTGGTCTTCAAGTTCTCCGCAGTCTGCACCATCCCCTTCGGCGTCGCCAAGGACAAGCTCGGCACGCCCGCCGCCCTCCTCGTCCTGTTCGCGTTCATTGTGATCGGTCTGGTCATCACGCTCTTTATTGATGAACGCCGCGGCCGCGACGCCGCACGCCTGCTCGATGGGGAATCAGGTAGCGATAACAACCTCGCGCCCAGTTCCGGCCCGGTCCTACGCCCCATCGCGGCTCCACGATCCCCCGCCGCTCCCTAGGCTTCATCATGCAACCCGTTGTCCCCGCGCAGCCTGTCTCTCAAGTCCCCTCCGCCGCCGGTCGCTTCGGCGCGTTCGGCGGGTCCTATGTCCCCGAGACCCTCGTCGCCGCGCTCGACCAGCTCTGCGCGCAGTACGATGCGATCCGCGGCGACACATCCTTCTGGGGCCAGCTCGAAGGGCTGATGCGCACCTTCGTCGGCAGGCCCACGCCGCTCTACTTCGCATCCCGCCTGACCACCATCACGCGCGAACGCACGCAACCCGGCGCGGGCGCAAACATCTGGCTTAAGCGCGAGGACCTCGCGCACACCGGCGCGCACAAAATCAACAACACCCTCGGCCAGGCCCTCCTCACCCTCCGCATGGGCAAGAAGCGCATCATCGCCGAGACCGGCGCAGGCCAGCACGGCGTCGCCAGCGCGACCGCCGCGGCACACTTCGGCCTCTCCTGCGATGTCTATATGGGCACTGAGGATGTTCGCCGCCAGCGACTCAACGTCGTCCGCATGAAGCTCCTTGGTGCGCGCGTTATCGAGGTGGAGTCCGGCTCACGCACGCTCAAGGACGCAACCAACGAAGCCATGCGCGACTGGATGGGCTCCGTCGAGCACACCCACTACATCATCGGCTCCGTCGTCGGCCCGCACCCCTTCCCGATGATCGTCCGCGACTTCCAATCCGTCATCGGCCGCGAGTGCCGCTCGCAATGCCTCCAGACCCTCGGCCGTCTGCCCGATGCCGTCGTCGCCTGCGTCGGCGGCGGCTCCAACGCCGCGGGAATCTTCTATCCCTTCGTCGATGACACCGACGTTTCCCTCATCGGTGTCGAGGCCGGCGGCCGCAGCAACTCCCCCGGCCAGCACGCCGCGCCTCTGTCCTTTGGTTCCCCGGGCATCCTCCACGGCTCGCTCAGCTACGTCCTGCAGGACACCAACGGACAGACCGGCGATGTCCACTCCTGCTCCGCCGGTCTTGACTATCCCGGCGTCGGGCCCGAGCACTCCTACTGGAAAGATGCCGGCCGCGTCGCATACACCGCCGCCACCGATGCCCAGGCGCTCGACTCGTTCCAGATGCTCGCCCGCACCGAGGGAATCATTCCAGCGCTCGAGTCCAGCCACGCAATCCACGAGGCCGTCCGCCTCGCCGCGACCATGCGCGAAGACCAGCACGTCGTCGTCAACCTCTCCGGCCGCGGCGACAAAGATGTCGACGAAGCCGTACGGCTGATCGGCCTGTAGTAGCTTTGAGTCCTAGACCCGCGCCCGCCTGCGCAGCAGCACCAACGCGGCCATTCGCCATGCCCACGCCCCGGCCTCCGCCGCCGTGTGCACGGCAAGCTTGATCCGCAGCCGCTTGAGCGACGGGTCATCCGGCTCGACCCGCAGCGCCTGCCTCACCCAGTATCGTGCACGCTTCCACTGCCGGTCGTAAACATATGCCACCGCCATGTTGTGCATCGCCTGCACAAACTTCGGATCCGCCCGCAAAATCCGCTTGCACAGCTCAAGCCCCGCAACACGGTCCCCAAGCGTGAAGCACGCCACCGAAAGATGATGCATCACAGGCAGGTGTGTCGGCAGGTGCCGCGCCACAACGCCGAGAACTTCGCGTGCCTCCGCAGCCATCCCCGCATCCAGCAGGCCGATCCCCAGATCCTCGGCCTCCGAATCGCTGAACCGTTCCGGCCGCTGACGCCACGCCTCAAGATCATCCCGCAGCAGTTCCCGGGCCGCCGCCGCATCCGGGCGCGACCCACGCGCGAGCATCGTCGAGGCCAGCCGGCGGCGAACTCCGGGGAACTCCGGCTCCAGCCGGAGCACCACGCTGTACTGCTCCGCCGCCTCATCCGTCTTGCCCAGTCGCAGCGACAGATCCGCGAGCTGGAAGTGCGCATCCGCGTTGTCGGGCTCGATCTCCAGCACACGCCGGAACTTCTCTTCCGCCTCCTGCACACGGCTCATCCGCACCAGCAGAATGCCCAGATCCAGCAGCGTCTCGATGTCCCCCGGATCCTGCCGCAGTTCCCTCAGGAAAAGCTGCCTCGCACGCTCCAGCCTGCCCGACGCGGCGTATGCCTGCGCCAGCCGCGCGTGAACACCCGGCAGCCGCGGGTCATGATGCGCCGCCTCCCGCAGACACCACAGCGCGCGATCCGTCTGCCCGCGCGTCAGCAGTGAGTCCGCAAGGCAGGCATACGCCAGCGCGTTCTTAGGCTCCACCTGCTGCGCGAGATAGAACATCACCTCCGCCTGGTCATGATCGCCCAGCCGCGAAAACGCCTCGATGCGATGAATGTACGCCATCGCGTTCCGAGGGTCCGACCGCTGCGCACGCTCAAACCACTCGATCGCGCCGCGCGGGTCATCCGCACGCAAAAGATTTACGCCCGCGCAGATCGCCGCGTGCGGGTCATCGGTATCAAGGTCATGGCACGCGCTGAACGCCGAAGAGGCATCCTGAAATCGGCCCGCCGCTTCGAGCGTCAGCCCAAGATTAAAGTGCCACTCCGCCCGATTCGGGTTCAACTCCAGCGCACGACGAAGCTCGGACTCCGCCTCTTCCCAGCGGCCATCCTGAAACGCCTCATGGGCGCGCTCGACGTGTTCTTCTGCCTCGAACCAGTCGTTCACAGAGTGTTTCCCAGCCGGGTGCCGCAACCCGGCGTGCTCCCACAAGCTTATTCGGCGCATGGCGGGCGTTCAATTGAAGAAGTCCCCCTACGATCGACCGATCCCACCTCGCCCCCCATGAACAAACGTCTCCTCAGGGTGTTCCGATACGCCGCCCCCCTCGCGGGCTGGTGGCTGCTCGCTGCGCCCATCTCCGCCCAGAACGCTCCCCCCGCACCGCCAGGCTCAGGCGATGTCCCTGCCTCTCCTTCCGCCCAGCCGCCCCCGGTTGACTCCGCCCCGCCTCCCCCGGACGGGCAAGCCGCGCGGCCACAGTCGCTCTCCAACGCCGATGTCATGATTCTCCGGGACCCGACCGCAGATGCCCCCACTACAGCCGCCGCGGCGGGCCGCCTCCTTACCTCAACCGACCCCGAGGTCCGTGAAGCCCTGCTCTGGCTTCTCAATCCCGAGAACGGTGCCGCAGACGCCCGCAACCTCCTCCTCGACGTCGCCGCTTCCACCTCAAACCTTCACGCGTGGATGCTTGAACCCTTCCGCGCGATCGTTGAACACCCCCAAACAGCCAGCTCTGGCCGATCCGCCGCCATCCTCGCCATCGGCTCGATCCGCTCGCGCGAAGCCATGCGAACCCTTATCCCTTGGCTTGATGACCGTGCCAGACCCGAACTCCGCGAGGTCGCCGCCCGCGCCCTGAGCCGTCAAACCGGGCGTGCGGACCTCGGTGCCGATCAGCGACGATGGCGAGAGTGGTTCGGACAGGTCGAATGGCTCCCCGAGCTCGAGTGGCGGACCCTCCTCGCCCAGAACCTTGCCGACGCAGCCGACCGCGCGGTCCGGGAGCGCGATCGAAGCACCGCGATGCTCCTCGACTCCCTCCGCGCCCGCTTCCAGGATGCCGCAACCTCCGCGCAGCGCTCCGCGATGCTCGTCGAGTTCCTTCGGCACGAAGTCTCACCCGTCCGCACCCTCGGAATCCAGCTCACCCGCCAGGAACTCGCCAACGCACGCCCGCTTGAGCCGATCGTCGCGACCGCCGCCGAAGCCCTTCTCGACGATCGATCAAGGGAGTTCCGCCGCGCTGCCGCCGAGCTCCTGGGAATCCTTGCCCCCACCGATGGTGGACAGGCCATCGCCGCGGCACTGGTTCGCGAAGAAGACCCTGACGTCATCGCCCCCCTCCTCCGCTCCGCCGCGCGGAATCCTTCCCCCGAGCTTGCGAGCGTCGTCGTTCGCTGGCTCGATGGTCCCGAATCCTGCCGCGAACCCGCGCTCAGCGCCGCCGCCGCGCTCTACGCCGCCGGCTTTCTCACCAAGCCGCAGGACCTCCGCACGCTCCGCGATGCGCTCCGCGACATCCCTCTTCAGGAACTCGCCCCCGGCACCTCCGGCACGCTCGCCCTCTACTACACCTTGGGCGATGAACAGGACCGAGAGAAAGTCCGCGGCCTCCTCACCGCGCCGGATCCTGTCCGCCGGCGGGCCGCGGCCGACCTGCTCTCCAAGGACCCTTTCGCCACAGACGCATTGATCGCCGCCGCCACCAACGATCCGACGCTGGTCGCGTCCGCCGCTCGCGCCGTCGCCCTCCACCGCGCAACCATCGGCGGATACGAAGCTGTCGCCAATCTCCCCGCCGCCAGCGACGCAACCCGCCGCGAGATTCTCCTCCGGGTCGCCGCCGAGCTCCCGCCGCAGGATCTGCTCTCCGCCGCAATCGGCGCATCACCCCCGGAGTTCCGCGAGGCCCTTCTCTCCCGCCTCACTGAAACGCAGGAACTCCAGACCTTCGGCATCTGGCGAAGCGCACGCCAGACGCCCCACCCCGCGGTGGTCTCCGGGCTGCTGCTGCTCTGTCAGACACGTCTGGACCTCGGTCAACCCGCCGGCGCGCTCGAAGTCCTGAACGACCTGCTGCCGATCTCCGAACTCATCGACATCGCCGAGTTTGAAGGCATGCGAACCGTCGCCCTGCTCTGGCTCAATCGCATCGAGGAGGCCCTCGCGTGCAATGCATCCGCATCCGCATGGCTCGACGGCCTCGAACGTGCCATCGACCTGCCCCATGCGCCGAGCATCATCCGCATACTTGAGTCGAAGTTCAACCCCATCGAAGGCCGGGAGAGCGATCGCCTGCAGGCCATTCGGAGCCGTTTGCCCAAGATCTGATTCTGGTTGCTCACCCCTTCAAGGCGTCAGTCAATCCGGCCCGGCCGGATCAACTCCAGCATCCCGCGCACCGCCAGCGGGGCGCGCCTCTGCGTATCAACCGCGGCGACCGAAGGCAGCGTGGAAAGCGCCTCATCCGCCGTATCAAACCCATCAGATGGATCGAGTGCCCGGTCGAACCACGCATCCCACTTGCGATCCAGCCGCTTGATCAGCCGGCCTGCCGGAATCAAGGGTTCCTCGCACCGGAGCCCCGTCAGAAGCTGGTAGCCGATCTCCGCGACCGACCGCACCTCATCACGCGCGACCTCGGCATCAAAGCCGCTGTCCCCGCTCAGTGCGCGACCCAGGCCATAGAGCTCGATGATCAGCCGCCCGTGGCGATCCACAAGCACCTCGCCCAGATCAATCGCCCCGTGACACTGCCGGCGACTATGGGCAAAGCCCACCCCCTGGAAGATCTGGGTCAGCGCCGGCTCGATCTCAAACGGGCTGAGCTGGCCGCCCTTTTCCCGGAGCAGGCGTCCCAGCGTGCGAACACCATCGGCATCGCCTGTAAACGGGCAGATGACCCACGGCGTATCCGATTGATCCAACGCAACCTGCTCGATCTTCAGCAGGTGAGCCTCCTCAAGCGTGGAAAGCTGCTCCACCGCCGCCAGAAACCGCCGCTGGTCATACCGCCCACGCAAAGCGCTGAACCGGTACGCCACATGGCTGCTGTTGTCGGAATCATGCAGGGCCAACCACCGCTGAGCAATCGCGCAAGGGTCGAGGGCGCGGGTCAACGCGTAGGGTCCAAGCATCGGTCGTTGATGGTGATCCAGCATTCAGGAACCGCCGGTCGGCCGGCCTCCTCCGCCCACTCCACGCCTCACACACATCCATCACCGATCCCGAGGCTTGAGTGGTACGCCGCTATCGGCGTTCTTTTGTTTGAACGGTCAGTTTAGGCTTGAAGGCATCCATTTGCAATCCAATCCCCCCACACCATCCTTACATAGAGACAAAAAGTCTTCACACAAGGCTTTCGGGATGTCCTTGTCCCGGTGCACGTTCCTGCCCAGCGCCCCGCTCGCGCCAAGCGACTTTATCCCTTGTCTCCTCGGAGCTTACGCATCTGTTCCAGGGTGCTATCCAGCTGCTTCTTCAACAGCCGGACACGCAGCAGCGACCGCACCCGCGTCAGAAGTTCCAGCTTGTTTACAGGCTTGGTCAGGAAGTCGTCCGCCCCCGACTCAACCGCCCGCTCCACATCCCCCACTTCGTTGAGCGCCGTCACCATGATCACCGGAATTTCCCGCGTTGCCGGCGACGCCTTGAGCTTCGAGCACAGCTGAAACCCGCTCATCCGCGGCATCATCACATCCAGCAGGATGATGTCCGGCGGCTCCCGGTCGATCGATTCAAGAGCCTCGATCCCGTCCCGCGCAGTGCTGATCGGGCAGTTCAGATCATCGAGATAAGCATTGAGCAGTTCAAGGTTCTGCGCGTTGTCGTCAACGAGCAAAATCCTCCCCGAGATCGCGTTCGAAGCATCGGAGTCGGAAGAAATGGGTGATGGTTTCGGATCGGGCATCGGGTCCTCGGATGGCTTGGCCCCCATGGTACACGATTATCACCCTTCGCACCCCCCCATCACCCGCAATCCTCCCCCCACGTGCCGGTATTATCGCTGGTCCCCGTTCGGTGAAGCGCACGCCGCCGAGCGGCCGATGAAAGAGTCCTTGTCCCGGTCGACAAGCCACTCAAAGGAGGCCTCTGCATGCTCATTGCTGGCGCTCGGCCGCGCTGCGGCGTCGCGATTTCGTTCCTGACGGCGACGCTGATCCTCTGCGCAAGTTCCATCGGGCAGGGCTCGCTCGACCAGCGCATCCGTACCGCGCTCGAAAAGGCCCAGCTCGGCAAGGCGGCGGTCGGCATCTGCGTTGTCGATGTCGCAAGCGGACGCGAGCTCGTCTCCCTCTCCACAACCTCGCAGGCCCAGCCCGCACTCATCCCCGCCTCCAACCTCAAACTCCTCACCACCGGCGCGGCCCTCATTACCGTCGGCCCGGAGTTTGAGTTCCGCACCCAGTTCGTTGTCGTGGGCGATCAGCTCGTCATCGAAGGCGCCGGAGACCCCGCCCTGGCGGATCCCGCGCTCCTCGGCCGGATGCATACCAGCATCGATCAGTTCCTCGATCGGCTCTCCGACTCCATCTCCTCGGCCGCGTCAGGACCCATCACCCAGATCGTCATCGACGACCGGATCTTCGACCGCGAGAGTGTTCACACCCTCTGGCCGATCGATCAGCTCAACCGCGCCTACTGCGCTCCCGTCTCGGGCCTGAACTTCCACGCCAACATCCTCAACGTCTTCCCACAGCCCGGCGGCCGCGCCGGAGACCAACCCTCCGTCCGAACCGAGCCCTCCGCATCCTGGCTCGAGTTCGATCGCCAGCGCGCCCGCACCGTCCGCGAAGGCACAACCCAGGTCTGGATCGAGCACGGAAGCAACCCTTTCCGCTTCGGCCTCCACGGCAGTGTTCGAAATGCTCCCACCGAGCCCGTCAGCGTCACCGTGAAGGACCCCGGCGCGATCTTCTCGCGTCTACTGGCCGATCGTCTTGCCACTCGCCTCAAGTGCCCCGTCCCCTCGGTTCGCCTCGCCGCCGCCGATGACCCTGTCGCTTCCTCCCGCGCCGGCGCATTGATCGCCGCGATCGTCCGCACTCCAGTCAGCGTCGTGCTCGAACGCTGCAATGTTGATTCTGACAATCTTTATGCCGAGTGCCTCCTCAAGCTCACCGGTCATCAGGTCACCCACCAGCCCGGCTCCTGGGCCAACGGCGCGGCGGTAGTCCGAATGGTCGTCAAGGACCGCATCGGCGCCGGTCATGCCGCAAGCCTCACCATGTCCGACGGCTCCGGTCTCTCCCGCGCCAACCGCGTGACCCCCCAGATGCTCGCCCACTGGCTTGCCAATGTCTCCGCCGATGATCGCGTCGGCGAGATGTATGTCCGCTCCCTGGCCGTTGCCAAGGAAGAAGGCACCGTTCGAAACCGCTTCAAGGGCAAGAAGCTCAAGAACGAAGTCCGCGCCAAGAGCGGTTACATCCGCGAGGTCCGCTCCCTCTCCGGCCTCGTCTCCGTTGTCTCCGATGCCGACTCCCTCGTCCCCGATCGTGAGCCCCCACGCCGACTCGCCTTCAGCATCCTCGTCAACAACATCCCCGCCGGTGCCGATACCCGCGCCAAAGAACTCCACGAGAACATCGTCGAAGTCCTCGACAACTACCTCTCCGAACAAACCCGCGCCACCGCCGCGGCGGGCGTTCGCTGAGCTTCCGGATACTCCCCCCAATCTGCATCCCTCCCCGGCCGTGCTTACGCAGCGCGCCGACAATACGGTCATGCGCCACCTCGCTTTGATTGTCGCCGCCGCCGCATCCTTCCTTCTCGCCGGCTGCGCCGCCTCCACCCTGCACACCGCCGACGCCCGCCAAAGCGTTGCGATCTCCGACCCCACGGTCCTTACGCTTTTGCATCGCGACGGCACACCCGCGTCGTGGCATGAGCTCATCACCGCGTGCGTCAGTGCCGATGCCGTTCTCATCGGCGAATGCCACGGTATGGAAGTCGGGCAGGCCTTTCAAGCCCGGCTTTTCCGCGACCTCATCGCCCAGGCCCCCGCCGCCAGCGGAGCGCTCGAGTTCATCGAGCGCGATAATCAGGCCGCGGTTGATGATTACCTCTCCGGCATCAGCACCGAGGAAGAGTTCCGCCGCGCGGCCCGTCTCACGGACAGCAACTACACCTCCGGGCACCGCGCGATCGTGGAGGCCTGCAAGGCCGCGGGGCGCCCCGTCAGCGCCGCCAACGCGTCGCGCCGCTACGTCCGCCTCGCCCGCTCCGAGGGCTTTGACCGCTTGCGAGAACTCACCCCCGAGCAGCAGCGGCTTGTGGTCCTCCCCGAGTTCCTCCCAGATGGCCGCTACCGCGACGACTTCTTCAAAGTCATGGGCGGCAAAGACCTCCTCGAAGCCGACCCCACCACCGACGCCGCAAAAGCAGAAGCCAACGCGAAGCGATCCGCGACGATCGACGCGATGTTCCGCTCACAATCCGTCTGGGACTGGACCATGGCCGACTCGGTCGCGCGCCAGCTGGATCAGGGCGGCCAACCCGTCGTCCTCATCGTCGGACGCTTCCACACCGACCACGATGGCGGACTCGTCTCTGCGCTGCGCCACATGCGCCCCGCCGCGGGCATCGTCACCATCAGCAGCGTGGATCGTTGGTCCCAGACGCTCAGCGAAGAGGAACGCAACATCGCTGACTTCATTGTGTTTATCGGTGAGTGATCGAGTCAGTCCTCACTGCCCTCACCCCAGCCCCGCCCCCTCCTCCAGCCCCAGCATCAGGTTCGCATTCTGCACCGCCTGACCCGATGCCCCCTTCACCAGGTTGTCTTCCGCCGCGATCAAGACCACCCGTCCCCCAACCACACGTCCATTGACATGCACCATGTTCGTCCGCTGCACATCCCGCAGCGTCGGCGCATCCTTCCGCACAACCACAAACTGCTCCCGCTCATATGCGCTGTGCAAACACGCCTGCACCCGCTCGGTGCTCACTCCCTCCCCCACGGGCATCGCGTAGATCGTCTCCAAAATTCCCCGCTCCACCGGCAACAGGTGCGGCACGAACAGCGGCTCACCGTTCCACGCCCCATCACCGCCCTCCACAAACTGCGCCCCGACCTCTCCCCCCTTCACCCGCAGCGTCTGTGCAATCTCCGGTTGGTGCCGGTGCACCCCAACCCCATAGGTCGAGAAGTTCTCGTTCGCTTCCGGATAGTGAAGGCTTTGCTTCGGCGTCCGCCCCGCCCCGCTCACGCCGGAAGCCGCGTTGATGATCACCGACCGCGGATCAATCAACCCCTCCCGCAGCAGCGGGATCAACGCCATCGCCGCCGCCGTCGGATAGCACCCGGGGTTCGCGCAAAGCTCCGCCTTGCGTACCTCATCGCGATACCACTCCGTCAACCCATACACCGCCCGCGACAGGTTCCCCTGATCGGTGTGCGCATGCCCATATGCGCGCTCATACGTCGCCACATCGTGAATGCGGTATGCCGCCGACAGGTCGACCACCTTCACCCCGCGCGACAGCAGCTCGGGCGTGTGCTCCATCGCCGCCTCGTGCGGCAGACACAAGAAAGCCAGCCGGCACCTCGCCGCGATCTTCCCGGCGTCAATCGGCTCGCACTCCCCGTTCCCTCCCCCGCCCAGCCGATGCGCCAGCCGCGGAAACTCCTCATCAATCCGCGGCGAGGGCACACGCGCCGACGCCAGATAATCGAGCCGTATCGATGGATGCCGCGAAAGAATCTCGATCAGCTCCAGACCGGTATACCCCGTCGGGCCGACAACGGCGACAGGAACTCGGTCGGTTGCTCGCCAAGATGCAGAAGCTGACGCGGAGGGCTTGGTCATACGCCGATTGTTGCACGCTACCGCTCCAACCGCCGATCAATGCTCCCCCGCCCCTAGGATCCTGCAATGTCATCACTTCTCCCCATGCTGGCCACGACGCGCGACCTCCTCATGGTCGTCCTTGGCTTCAGCCTCATCATCGTCGTTCACGAACTCGGGCACTTCCTCGCCGCGCGATGGGCGGGCGTCCGCGTTCTTGCCTTCGCCGTCGGCTTCGGTGCCCCCCTCCTCTCCTATCGCAAGGGCTTTGGCCTCCGCCGCGGCTCCACCGAGACCGAGTACAACCGCCGCCGCCGCATCGATCCCACCCTCGCCCATTCCGCCGACATCAGCCCCACCGAATACCGCATCAACGCTCTCCCCTTTGGCGGCTATGTCAAAATGCTCGGGCAAGATGATGCCGACCCCGGCGCCACCAGCGATGCCCCTGATTCCTTCCAGACCTGCCCCGTCTGGAAACGGATGATCATCATCTCCGCCGGGGTGGTGATGAACAT
>Ga0163144_10022720_pt1 | contig 12414 bp, 9 predicted proteins | sample OliLak19BULKMAT1_FD_123175 | JGI IMG/M metagenome (GOLD analysis project Ga0163144, IMG submission 123175) | Freshwater microbial mat bacterial communities from Lake Vanda, McMurdo Dry Valleys, Antarctica - Oligotrophic Lake LV.19.BULKMAT1 | ecosystem: Environmental > Aquatic > Freshwater > Lake... | reverse complement strand
TACGGTCAGGTGCTCGGTACTACCCGCGCCGCCCGCCGCCGCTGCTCCTCGCTCGGGGACGAGACCACCGAGGTCGCCAACCAGCGAGCTAACGCCGCAGACCCGAGCGCGAACCGCTCTAAAGCGACGGCATAGTCGTCGTCCAGGCTGGCCAGGACGAGCCGCCCGGAGAGCGCTGGATCGTCTTTCTGCTTCAACCAATCGCGGAGCAAACCGGCGAAGTCGTCGAGGCCACGCGCCAGGTTCGCGGGCGCGTCGGCCGTCCCGAACGTCTCGTCCAGGGTCTCCCGCAGCGCGCCGGCCGAGCCCGCCGCCTCGCGGAACGCGGTGTAGGCCTGGTCGCGGAGCGCAACAGCGCGGGAGGTGGCAATCTCCGCTTCCTTGTCGCCCGTCGCACGCGTCGCGCGCGTCTCCTTGGTCTCGTCGCCGACCTCCCCCTCCAGATCGCGCAGCTCGGCGAGCTTGTGTACGCCGAGGGCGAGCAGCGGTTGCGAGAAGCCGCGCAGCGTCGTCTTCTGCTCCTTCGACGACTTGGTCCAGAAAGCCCACGCCTCCGGATAGATACGCATCCCGTCGGTGACGATCCGTCCGGTGAGGATGGTCTTCCCGACCTCCACGAGCGCCTCGGGGGTGGTCCCCGCAAGCAGGGCTACGAGCAGCTTTTGGTTCGGCTTCCCGACCTCTTTTTGCAAGGTCTGGAGCGCGGTGTCCTTTTCGTCTTGTTCTGTAGGGGGCATCCGCGCAGGTTCGCCTTTCCACGGCGGGGTTTCAAGCCCAAGCATGCCTATCTCCCTCCGGAGGGCCGGCGTCTCGGTCCCGGAACACGCTGTCACCCCAGGGGGCAGGCGTTGTCACCGTCTGGAGACGCGTTGTCACCGTTCCGGAGGTGACTGTCACCACGCCGGGAACGCGTTGTCACCAGTCGGGGAGCCATCGGTCCGGCTTGCGGGGTTGCGCGGCGGGGAAGTGCACGACGGTCCGCGCCGTCTTGGTGGGTAGCGCGGACGGGGGCTCGATCTGGCGCTTTGAAGGCAGGCGATCGAGCGCCTTTTCAAGGAGCAGCTCTCGGCCAGCCGTCAGCGGCGGTCCTCGGCGGGCTTGCGCTGATCCCCGGGGGTGCCGCGGGTGCCGGGAGTGGCCGTGGTGCCGGGAGTGGCCGTCATGCCCGGCGTGGCCGTCGTGCCCGGAGTGGCCGTCATGCCCGGAGTGGCCGTCGTGCCCGGCGCGCCGGGCTTCCCCTGGCCGCCGGCCTTGTCCGGAGAGCTGGCTCGGCTGACCACGGCGCCGTCGACGAACACCATGTTGTCGCTCACCATCCCTTCCATGTTGGCCGGGAGCCTCCAGGTCTTTACCGCGTCCTTCGGGGCCTTTTGCAGCGTCCCGGTGATGTGGACCATATCGCCTTGCTTGAAGTCCTTCACCGCCTCGGTGGGCAGCACGAAGACCCTGGCGATGGCATTCGGTCCGACCCATAGACCGGCGCCCGTCAACGCCTGCACGCGCTCGCGCTGGAGGTCGACCTTGCGGCCGGCGAGCGAGGCAGGATCGTCCATGGTCATCAATGCCATCATGCTGCCAACGGGCTCGTTCCCGCCCGCCGCCGGCCAGGCCGCGAGCTCGCCGACCAAACGGATCGACTCGGCAATGAGCACGGGACGCCGGGAGAGCCTGATCTCGACGTCCGAGCCGATGTCCCAGCCCAGGTCCCGCTCGATGTCCGCCACGACGAAGGGGCGAATGGTCCCCGTCACGATGACCTCGTCGTCGGGCGCCAGCGCCGGAGTCATCGCCGTCTTCGTGAGCACCGTGATGTTGTCGTCGAAGGCCCACCCGGTGCCTTCCAGCTCGAACGCGCGGTCATTGTAGATTTCGTCGATCTCGCCCGCCACGGTGGCTCTTTTCCCGTAAAAGCGAGACGGCGCCTCCTTGATGGCTTCGACGTTCGTCGGCGTCGCCGGGCCACCGGCCGCCGGGCCGGACGGCGTCGCCCTCCCGGTGACCGGCGGCTCGAGCGTCGCGCGGTTGCGGTCGTCCTCGCAGGCGGTCAGAGCCAACACCGAGAACGCGGCGCTCAAATGGAGCTTCATTGCCCGTCGCATTGTTTTCTCCTTGGGAGCTCACTCCGGGTGCGCCGGTTCTACATGCGGCGTGCCGCCGTCGGACGGCCCGGGTGTGATTGATTTTGGTGAGGCCAATGCTCGTGACCCCCCATTGGCCTGGTTGCGTTCTACTGCCCTCGCCCGGGTGCGCAAGGCGAAATCTCGCTGCGCCAGCCTTCTCTGCCTACTGGAACCTCCAGTCCTCGAGCGGCCGCAGCTCCGCTCCGCGCGAGGCCGGCTCCTCTTGTTGTTGCTCCGCCGCGACCGCCGCCGACGCGAACCGGAGATCGACGGACGGGGCGATCCGGCAACCCTCGATCCCGAGCTCGGCGTCCCCGGTCTGCGCGACGGTGCGGAGGTGCTGCTCCAGCTCGTCGAGCTTGCCATTGGCGTGGAGCAGGTCGTCGGCGAGGCGCATCGACGCGGCGTCGCCGAGCTCGGCGCTCGCCCCCTGCAATCGCACGATGCGGGGCGGGATGGAGGCGAGCGTCGCCCGGATGTTCTCCAGCTTCGCCAGCGCGACCCGCATCCCCGTGTCGATTCCCTCGAGGGTCTCGATCTCCATGGCATAGGCCAGCGTCGCGGCATCGTAAGCGTCGCGCTCCCCCGGGGTCTTCGCCGCCGCCGCCGACTGCTCCGCGCTGTAATGGGCGCCCCGCACGAAGCACAGCTCGTTGGAGGTGAGGTAGCCGTGCAGCCGGTCGGCCCGCCGGGCGAGCCGGATGGCGGTGACCTCGATCTCCGAGGCCGTCCGCAGCAGGTCGTCGAGCATCAACAGGACGTCGTCGGCGCACTCGTCGACGACCCTCAATCGCTCCTTCTGGGCCGCGCCGATCGCCTCCACGGCGGAGCGGACGGTGACGTTCTTGAAGGTGCACCCGTCCGGTATCCTCGGCGGGCTCGGCACCAGCCGGTGGCGGTTCCCGTGGACATCCCAGAAGGTCAGGCAGGTGAAAAGGGCCATTCCGCTGACCAGCAGTGCCCACGACTCGAGGAGAGCCGCGCCCCCCGTGGCGAGGCACAGAGCACCGAGGTTCAGCTTGCCGAAGGTGGCTCGGAAGATTGCCTGTTGGCGCGTCATGGGCGCACTCCTCGACCGGTGTCGCCCGGCATTGAAGCTGGTCGTGGGACGGCGGTCCCGCATCGCCCACCGTCGCTCGATTGAGCCTTGGCTTAGCGCCCGCGCGCATCGACGCAAGGATTACCGCGCGCCATCTCGTCGTGGCCGGCTCGCGGGGCCATTGCGCGGGACGCCCGGGCCTCGCTCCGGCCCAGCCGCCGCAGGTGGCCGCGGCGTCTCATGCGGCCATGTCTTCTCGCCGGTGATCAGCTTTCGTTGACGCGGGGCCGCAGCATGGGTCAACAAGGGGGATGCGAATTCTCGTTGCAACCGATCTGAGTGACGCCGCTGCCGAGGCGGTGCGACAAGCCCACGCTCACGCGCTGTGGACGAACGGTCGCCTCGCCGTTTGCCACGTGGTGCCACAGCTCGCCGCCGCGAGCGTCCTGTTTCCACAAGATCACGGACCGCAGGCGCTCTCGACGCTGGACCTGCGCGAGCGGCTGACGCAGATGGTCGGCGACAACGTCGTGGCCCTCACCGGCCTGCGCCCCGAGGACTTCGACGTGTTCATCGACGAGGGCACGGTCTACGCGGAGATCGTCCGGCGCGCCGAGGCGTGGGGCAGCGACCTCATCGTGGTCGGCAGCCGCGGCTCGACCGCGTTCACTCGCCTGCTCCTCGGCAACGTCGCCGAGAAGGTCGTGCGCTACGCCGCCTGCCCGGTGCTCGTCGCGCGTCCCAGCCACGACAAGGGCTGCGTCGTCGCCGCGACCGATCTCTCCGATCCGTCGCTGCCCGCCGTCGAGGCCGCGGCGCGCGCCGCCCGCCTGCGCGGCGCCTCGCTCAAGGTGCTGCACGTCGTCGAGATCTCGGACGTGGGGTCGATGTTCGGCATGCCGATCACGGTGGCGCGCCCAGCGGGCTTCGCCGAGACCCAGGCCGCGCTGCGCAAGCAGCTCGAGGACGCGATGGTGCGGTACGGCGCGACCGGCGAGGCGATCCTGGCCGACGGTCCGCCCGCGGCCACGATCGTCCGCCTCAGCGAGGAGCTCTCGGCCGGGCTCGTCGTCGTGGGCACCCACGGGCGCACCGGCGTGCCGCGCATGTTGATCGGCAGCGTCGCCGAGACGGTCGTGCGCTCCGCCGCGTGCTCGGTGCAGGTGGTGCGCCTCGCCCCGTAGCGACGTCGACCATGGGGGGCCGGCCTCGCCGCGCCCGGTGACCGCGTCATTCTTTGCAGCCGCGCGTTCGGGAGAATCGCTCGCGCGCGGAGCGAAATCGGTGGCGGATGATCCCCTCCCGCCTACGGTAGCGAGGTAGCAAAAACTTTCAATTTGAGGAGTGTCATTCCAATGAAGGCCACGCTCGTTCGCTCGCTGGCCCTGGGCGTCTTTCTCGCCGCCTGCGCCGGCGGCGCATCGCCCATTCCGCTGGCCACCAGCGCACAGAACCCGGCCGCCGAGGGCTGGGTCACCCCCAGGTTCGACGGCAATGGCAATGTGCGGCTCAACCTCGAGGTGAAGCACATGGCGCCGCCCGAGCGGCTCGCGCCCAACGCCAAGGTCTTCGCCGCCTGGGTCCAGCCGCCCGGCGGCGTTCCGCAGAACGTCGGCGTCTTGCAGATTGATCAGAACCGCATCGGTCGATTGGAGACCGTCACTCCTTTCCTAAGCTTCGAGCTGTTCATCACCGCGGAGGAGTATCCGGCAGTGACGACGCCGGCCGGGCCGCGGGTCATGGGCGGCGCCATCTCGCTATGACGGTGGTCAGAGGTCAGCCGAGAAGCCGGAGCGAAGAATGGCCCGGCCGGCGCCGCCCGTCGAGGCCGCATCGCTCTTCGGTGGGCCGAATGGACACTGGTCCATGGTGGCGGCCTCTTTCAGAATCGACGCGATCTGCATGGGTCGCTTGGCGGCGTGGGTCATGACAGGCGTGGGCCAGCCGGCGGGCAAGGCCTTGATCTCTTCCGGATCGGGCAATGCGCGTTGCAGCCACTTGCCATTGATCTGGGCATAGAGCTCGGTGAACTGCGCCACCGAGCCGTCCGCCCCGCGCGACGCGAGCAGCACCCAGGCCAGGTCCCGACGGGCGAAGTGGGTGCCCTCGACCCGCAATCCATTGCGCAGGCGCACCGCGAGCTTCTGGGGATCTTTGTAATCGGCCGTGAAGCGGTCGTCGGCGGGGTTCGGCGGCGGCATGTCGCACGCCTCGGAGGAGACCTCTTCGCCGCTCTCGGCGGCCTTCTCCTCGGCCTTGCGCTTCGCCTCTTTCTGAGCCTTCTGATAGCTCGGGTCGAGCACGTGAATGGTGTGCTCGCGCTGCATGGCCGTCCACGCGGCCTTGGCCTGCGGGCCCAGATGGCACGAGTCGATCGTGTCGCGCACCGCCCCCGTCGTGGCCAGTCGCCGCGCCTCGGAGGCCACCTTCGCGAACTGCTCCCAGCCTCGATCCCAGTCGAAGCAGTCCGCGGTGTCCGACAGCGCGAGCTCTTGCGCGCGCCAGCACGAGAGGGCCGCCGCGGCCGGAGTCGATTGATCGAGCGGGCTCACCACCTTCTTGTCGCTGAAGGTGGAAGCGACGATCGCAATGGGACGCGCGAACGACAGCCCGCTCGGCTGGTTCATCACCTTGGCGATGTTCACCCCGACGACCTCGCCCTGATCGTTGAGCAACGGCCCGCCCGAGCTGCCCGGCCCGACCGTGGCATCGTGCTGGAGGATGCCATATTGCAGCGCGCCGACGACTCCCTGGCTGAAGGACCACACGGTCTCTTGCGGGTGGCCCAGCGCGAGCACGCGGTCGCCCGGGCGCACGTCGTCAGTGGCCCAGACCAGCCTGGGCAGGGTTTGGGTGTCGGTCTTGATGCGCAGCACGGCGAGGTCGGTGACGGCGTCCGCGCCGACCCGCTCGGCCGCCACCAGGTCGGCCTGGTTCTCGAACAGGAAGCGACCGAGCCCGCCGTCCATGGGGGTGTAGCTCTGCCGGCCGCGCTTGTAGAGCATGGCCGACAGCTTGCCGTCGCCGTCGACGACGTGGAGGCTGGTCACCACGAGGCCGTCGCGCGTGAGGAAGCCCGCGCCGAACGTCGTGATGGGCGGACCGCCGGGCTTGTCGTTGGGGCGCTCGTTGATGAGCAACACGACGGCGGGCAGCGCGGCGGCGACGATGTCGGCGGTGCTCCGCACGGTGATGGCGGGCGGCGGCGGCGCCGCGCTGATCGGCGGGTGTACCTGGCAGCCGGTCGCCGGCGCGCCGAGGAGCACTGCCGCGAGCACGACGCCGAGCTTGGAGGGAAAACGTCGCCGGTAAGCCATGGCTACAACCCCTCTCGGCGGTTGTTGACCGGGAAGTATAGGGGCCCGGCCGAGCAAAGCGCGAGGGGTCTTTGGCGCCCTCCGGGCCGTTCCCAGAGACCCTCTTACTTGCTGGCTTTTTCGTCGTCGCCCGGGGAAAACGCGATGGGGTAGGTGACCGTCGTGGTGACGCCGGTGGCGGCAAACCGCAGCGCGCTCGTGGTGTCGGTGATGCAGCTCACCAGCCCCGCGTCGTCGAACGAGTCGGTCGTGTCGAGCTGCGCGTTCTCGACGCTGCCGTCGCCGCGGATGGCGAAGCGCACGTCGACCTTGCCGGCGGCGGCGGGCTCGCGCTTCAGCAGCTCTTCGTAGCACTTCGAGAGCTCCCGCATGCCGGTCCGCATGACCGTGCGGATCTCGTCCGGCTTGAGCTTTGCGGGCACCTTCACGACGGTGAGCGAGGTGGGCAGCGCCGTCATCTTCGAGAGCGCCTCTTCGACGTCGATGAGCTGCGCCTCGCGCGGCGCCGCGATCAACACGACGGGCGGCGCGCCGGGGCGCTCGCGGGCCACGACGAACGACTCGCCCTTTTGCAGGTGGGCAGTCACCTCCGCCATCGGCGCGGGCAACACGGCGTCGTAGCGGCCCGGGATGGCGTCGCCGAGGTGCGTGTAGAAGACGGTCAGCGCGCCGCCCATCTGGCCCTTCGCGCCGGGGATCGCCGTCCACGAGCCGCTGCGCGACGAACGGGTGTGGATATCGACCTTGGAGTCGCAAAGCGGACAGGCGTCCTGTGCGATGTCGCGCATCGCGTCGCCGACGTGGAAGGTGCCGAGCTGGTCCGAAGCCGAGCTGTCGCCGCCGAACGCGAGGATCGCTATCTCGACGGGGACGTCCTTCGCGGTGGGGTAATAGCCGGCCAGCACGCGCGCGAAGGGAGAGGCCTTGTCGGTGGGGCCGCGCGGCGAGGCGGGCTGCTCTTCCGAGCCCGTGAGCAGCTTGCGGAGGCGGCGATCGGCGGCGTCCTTCGCGGGCCACTGGTGGTCGTCGGCGTGCGCGGCGAGGAGGCTCTCGACGGCGACGATGGCCCCTTCGAGGTCCTTCGCCGACTCGAGGGCGCGCGACAGCGAGAGCGCGGCGCGGTCACGCAGGTCGGCCGGAGCGGTCTTGTCGGCGGCGACGGCAGCGAGCGTGGCGCGAGCGGTCGTGACGTCGCGCCCCACGTCGAGCGCGCGCTCGGCCTGCTCGACGCGCACCGCAGCATCGCCGACGGCGTCGGGCGCGGCAGCCGCGGCGGGGAGGTCCTCGAAATCGCGGGTGTCGACGTCGGGCTGGTCGAGGCAACCGGCGAGCGCGAGGAGCGAGGCGAGGGCGGGAACCAGGGCGGGGACGAGCGAGGGGACGAGGGAACGGCGCGGCGTGGTCATGGGAGGTCTCCTGGGTGGGGGCCGCCGTGGGTCGGTGGCCGCTTGCAGGAAGGAAGATGCGCGGCGGAGGTGTTGGCTTGTTCCACGCCATGTCATGGGTTTGTCACCGCGGTTGGATTTGGGCCTGGGTGGGGCGTCACGGCAGCTCGCGGTGAAAATGTGGCGCAGCGCATTTCAAGGGAGGGCTCCCGCGAGAAGCGCTCTCGGGCGGCGCGTGGTGCGAGGTTGCGGCGGCTCATTCGGGGGAGGGCTCGCGCGAGAAGCGGTATCCGGCGCCGCGTGGTGAGAGGCAGCGGCGGCTCATTCGGAGGAGGGCTCGCGCGAGAAGCGGTATCCGGCGCCGCGCACCGTGACGATGTGGAGAGGGTGCTTCGGGTCGGCTTCGAGCTTGGTGCGCAGGCGATTGATGAAGTTGTCGACGGTGCGCTCGGTGCCGAAGTAATCGGCGCCCCAGACGCCGTCGAGGATGCGCTGGCGCGGTAGCAGCGCGCCCTCGCGGTCGATCAAGAACTTGAGCAGGCGGACCTCGAGCGCGGTCGTCTCGACGAGCGCGCCGGCCCGGGTCACCCGGTGCGCGCGGAAGTCGATCGAGACGTCCGCGAAGCTCACCACGGTGCTCTCGGCCTCGCGGGTGCGGCGGCGGCGCATCGCCGCGTTCACCCGCGCGCAGAGCTCCGCCACGCCGAACGGCTTCACGATGTAGTCGTCGGCGCCGAGCTTCAGCCCCCGCACCTTGTCCTGCTCCTCGCCCTTCGCCGTCACCATCAAGATGGGCACGTCGGCGTCGAGACGCCGCAGCTCCTCGCAGACCTCGAAGCCGTTCATGCCCGGCAGCATGACGTCGAGCAGCACCAGATCGGGATGCACGGTCTGCGCGAGCTCGATCCCCTCCGGCCCTGTCTTCGCAATCTCGACGCGAAACCCCTCCGATCGAAGCGTCTTCGTGAGACCGAGCCGCAACGTCGGATCGTCCTCGATCACCAGGACCACCTCTTGCCGCCCTTCGGGAGCTTTGATCATCTGCCCCTCTCCGTTGCCGCTTTGAAGGGAGCCACCTCTTGTGGTCTTTTGGGAGCGTTGGTCATTTGCCCCTCTCCGTCGCCGCATCGAGGAGAGCGACCCGTTGCCGTCCTTCGGGAGCCTTGGTCATTTTCGCTTCTCCGCCGCTGCTTCGATCCACAGGCAAAAAATCGCGCCGCGGCCCGGTTCGCTCTCGACCCAGGCGCGTCCGCCGTGCGCCTTGGCGACGTGCGCGACCAGCGACAGGCCGATGCCGCTGCCCTCGGTGGCGCGGCTCAAGCGGTCGTCGGCGCGCTCGAACGGCAAGAAGATCCGCTTGTGATCGCGGCGCGCGATGCCCGGCCCGCGGTCCTTCACGCGGAGGGTGACGCCGCCGTCTGCGCGCTTCAGGGCGACCTCGTACGGGCCGCCGTCGGGGGCGTATTTCTTCGCGTTGGCGAGCAGGTTGTCGAGCGCGAGCTGGAGCTGGGCGACGTCGATGTCGGCCTCGATCGTCGTGTCCAGATCGCGCACGATCGCGGGGCCGCCGGCGTTCTGCTCCTCGAACGCGGAGATCGACGCGGCGACGGGCTCGGCCACGTTCGCGCGGCGGCGCTCGCTGATCTCGCGGCCCGCGGCCATGCGGCTGAAGCCGAGCAAGCGGTGGACGGTGTCGCCGAGGCGGCGCGACTCGCGGGCGAGCGCCGAGAACACCTCGGCCTGCTCGTCGGGCGGGACGCGGCCCTCTTCGAGCAGCTCGGCGAGCATGCGCACCGACGCGATCGGCGTGCGCAGCTCGTGCGAGACGGTGGCGACGAAGTCGGTGCGGAGCTCGCTCACCCGCTCGACGTCGCGCATGCGGCGGTAGAGCAGCGCGGCGAGCACGATCGCGAAGAGGGTGGAGCCGACGCCGACGCCGCCGAGCAGGAAGCGGCTCCTCCTGGCCTGCCGCGCGACGATGCCGGGATCGCGCGGGAAGAGGCGGACGAGCAGCAGCGGCGCGACCTCGACCGACGCGCCGGGGACGCCCGCGCCGCGCGCCGAGGCGCCGTCCGTGAGGCTCTGCGGTCCGGCCACCACGTCGGCGCGGAGGTCGTCCGCGAGCTCCAGGCGGCGCGCGGCGATGGCATCCGCGAGCGACGCGTCGTGCACGATGAAGCCGACGACGGCGCCCGACGAGACGCGGCGGACGGCGCCCACCGAGGTGGCGCTCTTCCACGGCACGACGGCCTGGGTGCGCTCGGCCTGGGTCAGCGCGGCGCGCGCCTCGGGGCTCAAAAGCTCGCCCGAAAGCTCGTCCTGGCGCGAGCGCGGCGCGGCGAGGAGCGTGACGAGATGTGAGCGCGTCGGCTCGGGCACGGCCGCGAGCGACTGCACGTCGAGCAATGTCGCGCGGCGCTCGACGGGCGAGAGCTCCGCGGCGTGAGCCTCGAGCCACGCGGCGAGCGCCGCGGCATCGCCGCGGCCGTCGCGCAGCGCGTCGATGGCGGCGAGCGGCCAGAGGAAGCGCCCGGCGGCGTTTGTCGCGCCGGCGCAGGCGCGCAGCAGGGTGGCCCGCGCGGTCTCGCGAGCGGTCGGATCGAGGGCTGTCGAGAGCCCGGCCGCGGCGGCGTCGCAGGCCGGATCACGGACCTTCGGCCTCGCATGAAACGGCTTCGGAAACAGCCAGGTGCGGTCGGCGTCGAGCGCGATGGGATCGGCAAACGGCGGCCCGGCGCGGCGGACGTCGGCTTCGAGACGGTCGGCGCCGGCGCCGTCATCGACGCGGGCGAGCCCCTCCTCGGCAGTGTGCAGGCTGCGATCGATGGTGCGCGACGCGCGATCGGCGGCGGCCGCCACCATCGCCGCGACCTCGCGCTGCGCCGCGCCCTCGGTGCTCGCGACGGCGGACAGCCCGAGCAGCGCCAGGCTCGCCGCCGGGACCAGCGCAAAGAGCGCGAACAGAACGATCTGTTGCCAACGCACCTTGCCGGACAGCACGCGGCGATGATCGCACGAGCGGCCGCGCCGGGGTCACTTCCCGAGCCTGCCAGTCCCGCAGTGGTGGTTCGCTGCCGCGGCGTTTGCGCGGTGGTGTTAGGCTGCGCCCTTCGATGCAGTCGCGCGCGGGAGGCCAGGTGAGGGAGCACGCCCCCGGCGCGGCGGGCGATCCGCTCGAGGGGTCTCCGTACCGGGCCATCGGGATGCTCGGCGAAGGTGGGATGGGCGAGGTGTTCGAGGCCGAGCACCGCGCGCTCGGGCACCGCGTCGTGGTGAAGGTGCTGCGCACGCAATACACCGGCAGGCCCGACATGCACGATCGCATGCGGGTCGAGGGGCAGGCGCTCGCCCGCATCCGGCACACGAACCTGGTGCAGGTCACCGACTTCGGGCAGACGCGCTCGGGGCGGTCGTACGTGGTGATGGAGCGGCTCGCGGGACGCTCGCTGCGCGACGAAATGGAGGCGCGCTCGGTGCTGCCGGTGGCGGAGGCGGTCGAGATCGCGCGGCAGATGCTGCTCGGGCTCGCGGCGGCGCACGAGGCGGGCCTGGTGCACCGCGACATCAAGCCCGACAACGTCTTCCTGTGCGCGACCGAGGACGGCCGGCCGTTCGTCAAGATCCTCGACTTCGGGGTCGTGAAGATCGTGCAGGCGGGCTGCGATCCGCGCACCCCCACGCCGCTCGCCAAGCCGACCGACGAGGGCATCTCGCTCGGCACGCCGCGCTACTTCTCGCCCGAGCAGGCGCGCGGGAGTCGCGATCTCGACGCGCGGAGCGATCTCTACGCGGTGGGGTTGGTGCTGTACCTCATGGTCGTCGGGCGCGGCCCGTTCGATCACCACGACGCGATCACCGAGCTGTTCAAGGCGCACGCGAACGAACCGCCGTTGCCGCCCTCCGGGTGCGCCCCGCAGGCCTTGCCGTCGACGTTCGACCGAGTGGTGCTGCGCGCCATCGCGAAGCCGGTCGAAGAGCGCTTTCCCGATGCGCTGACGTTCGCCGACGCGCTGTCGCGGTTGCTCGCCTCGCTCGGGCCGGAGGGGCAAAAGTTCGGCGGCGCTGGGCCAGTGCTGGTGGGCTCGCTCAACGCGCGTGCCCTGGCCGAGGCGACGACAGCGCACGCGGTGCCGGTGTTCCTGGACGACAACCCGACCGCGACGGCGACTCCCGTGGTCGCGGCCGGCGGCAGCGATCTGCGGTCGACGTCGCGCAAGCTGTCAGACAAGCCGGTGATGCTCGACGGCATGGTCGAGCGGGTGCTGTCGAACCCGCCGGAGCACGTGAAAGAGCGCCTCTCGCGCTCGGGAAATGTCGATCGCACAGCGATCGACGCGCACCCCCCGGCGCGCGCCCCCGCCTCGAAGCCGGCGTCCACGGAGAAGATGGCGGCCCACCCGGAGAAGCCGCAGCCGGCGTCCGCGAAGGTGCCCGCAGCACCGCCGCCCCGTGCGGGCGTGCCCGAGACGGTGCCGGCAACACCGCCGCCCCGTGCGGGCGTGCCCGAGACGGTGCCGGCAACACCGCCGCCCCGTGCGGGCGTGCCCGAGACG
>Ga0163144_10022719_pt1 | contig 12414 bp, 11 predicted proteins | sample OliLak19BULKMAT1_FD_123175 | JGI IMG/M metagenome (GOLD analysis project Ga0163144, IMG submission 123175) | Freshwater microbial mat bacterial communities from Lake Vanda, McMurdo Dry Valleys, Antarctica - Oligotrophic Lake LV.19.BULKMAT1 | ecosystem: Environmental > Aquatic > Freshwater >... | reverse complement strand
CGCTTGCAGCGCGCACGTCCCCGCTTGCAGCGCGCACGTCCCCGCTTGCAGCGCGCACGTCTCCGCTTGCAGCGCGCACGTCTCCGCCTGCAGGGCGCACGTCCCCGCTTGCAGCCCGCGCGGATCGAGTATGCTCCGCGCCCCCAGAAGCGAGCCGACAATGACCGACTTTCAGTTCCAAGACATGTTGCCCCTCGGCAAGGACGAGACCCCGTACCGCCTGGTCTCGAAGGACTTCGTCTCCACGTTCGAGGCCGCCGGCAAGACCTTCCTGCACGTCGATCCCGAGGCCCTTCGCCTCCTGACGCGCGAGGCGATGCGCGACATCGCGCACCTGCTCCGCCCGGGGCACCTCGCCCAGCTCCGCGCCATCCTCGACGATCCCGAGGCGTCGCCCAACGACAAGTTCGTCGCGCTCGACCTGCTCAAGAACGCGAGCATCGCGGCGGGCGGCGTCTTGCCCTCGTGCCAGGACACCGGGACGGCCATCGTCATGGGCAAGAAGGGCCAGCTCGTCTTCACCGGCGGCGGCGACGAGGCGGCCATTGCGCGCGGCGTGGCCGACACCTATCACACGGCCAACCTGCGCTATTCGCAGCTCGCGCCGCTCGACATGTACCGCGAGGTCAATACAAAGACCAACCTCCCCGCGCAGATTGAAATTTACGCGACCGACGGCGACGCCTACAAGTTCCTCTTCATGGCCAAGGGCGGCGGCTCCGCCAACAAGAGCTACCTCTATCAGGAGACCAAGGCCCTGCTGAACCCCGAGAGTTTGCTGGCGTTCGCCGACGCCAAGCTGCGCAGCCTCGGCACCGCCGCCTGCCCACCTTATCACCTCGCGGTCGTCATCGGCGGCACCTCGGGCGAATACACGCTCAAGGTCGCCAAGCTCGCCTCGGCCCATTACCTCGACACCCTGCCCACCAGCGGCAACGAGCTGGGGCGCGGCTTCCGCGACCTCGACCTCGAGGCCAAGATCCTGAAGGTCGCGCAGCAGACCTCCATTGGAGCGCAGTTCGGCGGAAAGTACTTCTGCCACGACGTGCGGGTCATTCGCCTGCCCCGCCACGGCGCCTCGTGCCCGGTGGGTATTGCGGTCTCGTGCTCGGCCGACCGCCAGGCGCTGGGCAAGATCACCCGGGACGGCGTCTTCCTGGAGCAGCTCGAGACCGAGCCCGCCCATTACCTCCCCGAGGCGAGCGACAGGGACCTCGGCGACCAGGTCGTGAACGTCGACCTCAATCGCCCGATGTCGGACATCCGCGCCGAGCTCTCCCGGTACCCCATTCGTACCCGCCTCTCATTGAGCGGCCCCCTGGTGGTCGCGCGCGACATCGCCCACGCCAAGATCAAGGAGCGCCTCGACGCCGGCCAGGGCATGCCGCAATACATGAAAGACTTCATGGTCTATTACGCCGGCCCGGCCAAGACCCCGCCGGGCATGGCCTCCGGCTCGTTCGGCCCCACCACCGCCGGCCGCATGGACGCCTACGTCGACCTCTTTCAATCGCACGGCGGCAGCTATGTAATGCTCGCCAAGGGCAATCGCTCGCCGGCAGTCACTGCCGCTTGCAAGAAGCACGGCGGCTTCTACCTGGGCTCCATCGGCGGTCCCGCCGCGCGCCTCGCCAAGGACTGCATTCGCAAGGTCGACGTCCTCGAATATCCCGAGCTCGGCATGGAAGCCGTCTGGAAGATCGACGTCGTCGATTTCCCCGCCTTCATCATCGTCGACGACAAGGGCAACGACTTCTTCGCCGACATCCTCACCACCGCCGCGGGCCCCAAGAAACACCTCGCGGTCGCCGGCTAGGCACGTCCCTTCCGTCGACTGGCGCGACGGCCACCCGAGAGCGCCGAGGCAAGAGCGCCGCGAGTTCCGGGACGGAGCGCAGGCCGGCCGGCGGCGCGACGACCTCGCTCGGCGCGCCGGGGTCCTCAGGCCGTGGTTGACATCTTGCGGGCGACCGCCGCGAGGCCGATCCCCATCGTCAAGATGATGCCAATCGCCGCAGCGTCGATCAGCGAATCGCCCTGCAGAAGGGGCGCCTGCTCGGCGGCTCCGGCCACACGCGCGACGCCCGAAGAGGCCAACACGCTCAAGAATCCGATCATCGAACCAGTTGCCATTGTGCGCATCGAGAGCTCCTTCCCGGGATTATCGAGAGGGGACTGCTGCACCAGGTGGGGGGTCAGCGTCCGCGTTATCACTGGAGACACAGAGCATCCCGCGTGCCGACAGCCGCGTCGCAAGTAGACGTCGCCTTCTCCGGGTAGCGCTCGGCAGGTCGGAGTCGAAACCGCTGAGCTCCGGCCGGTGCACACCCGAACGCCGGTGTCTGAAGGACGAAGCGCGGTCGACTCGGTGCCCCCAACGCGTGCAGAATCGCCTCATGTGATCCGATTGCGCGCCCGAAGCGCACGGCCGTCGAGCTTCGCTTCCTACGAGTGCGTCACGGCTCGGCAGGGCCAGGTGGGCGTCCGACTCGAAAGCGATCTGGTCGATGTGGGGCCCTCGCGAGCCTTCTCCGCGAGGGACATCGAAGGGCAGCGCCCGGGCGGCTCCTCGCGCTGCTCGACGCGCGGGAGCCATCACCTCATCGGCGGGGGGTCAAAGGACGCCTGACCGGGCGACCGCGATGTCCTGTTGATTCCATCGTTTGCGCGCTGTAGCCTGCAAGCTCGAGCGCTGGCAGAGAGGGAGACGAGGCGAGCGATGAAGCCCCCCGCGGAGCAAACGTGCTTTACCCTGCGGCGCGAGCCCGGGCTGGTCATCGTGCGGCTCTTCGGCGAGATTGACGATCGGCAGAGCCGCGAATGGCGCAGCGATCTCAGCGCGGAGATCGCCCTTCGCGGGGCGCCTCGCTTCGTGGCGTTCGACATGTTCGACGCCCAGCCGAAAAACTCGATGTCGACGCGCTTCGACGTCGCCGCCTACGCCCGCGAGCTGATGAAACAAGTGCACTGGGTGGCGCTGCTGATGCCTTCCAGCGCCGGCGGCATGCTCGTGGTGCGGGTCATTGCCGGCATCGTGGCGACCTCCCGGGTCTCGCTCCTCACCTCGAAACAGTCCTTTCACCAGGCGCTCGAGGCCATGCGCAAGGGCAACCGTCCCAACGACTGAGCCGGCTCGCGGCGCCAGCTCGCTACGCCAACCGGCCGCGCCTGGTGAGCTCGGCGACGATGCGCTCGGCGCACTCCTCGGCAGAGAGCTCGTGGCTCGGCAGCACCAGGTCCGCGTCCTCGGGGGCCTCATAAGGGAACGACAGCCCGGGGACGTCTGCAATGCGGCCCGAGTCCGCGTCTCGATAAAGACCGCTCTGGTCGACCTTGCGGCAAGCGTCGAGGGGGGCCGCCAGGTACACGAGGAAGAAGCGGTCGTCGCCGACGAGGGAGCGGCTGCGGCGGCGCGCCTCGTGCTCGGGCGCGACGAACGACGCAATGCAGATCAGGCCCGCTTCATTCAATACACGCGCCACTTCCATGGAGCGTCGCAGGTTCTCCGAGCGGTCAGCCGCGGCGAACCCCAGGTCCCGGTTCATGCCGAGGCGCATGGCCTGTCCGTCCAGGCACACCGCCGCCCGCCCGCGGTCGAACAGCCGGCGCTCGACCAGCCGCGCGACGGCGGTCTTTCCCGACCCGGCCAGCCCGGTCAGGAGCACCGTCGTCGGCCGTTGCCCGAAGCGCGCCTCGCGGTCGGCCGAGGTCACCGCGCTCGGGGTCGCGACCAGGCGCGAGGGGGCCTTGTCGTCCCAGTGACCCACGGTGCCGTCCGTGATCATCCCGGCGCCCACCGTGCCGTTCGTGATCCGGTCGATGACGATGAAGGCGCCTGTCCCGCGGTTCTTTGAATAGGCGTCGAACAGCAGCGGCCGGCTGGTCCGCAGCTCGACCCGGCCGATCTCGTTCATGGCGAGCGACGGCGCGTCGCCCCGCGCCAGCGTATTGACGTCGACCCTGTGCAAGATGCGGGCGAATACCCCCGGCGTCTCGTGGGTGTTGTGCTTGACGATGTACTCGCGCCCCGGCACCATCGCCCGCTCGTCCATCCACACCAGCATCGCCTCGGCGCGGCTCGCCACGAACGCGCGGTCCTCGGGCCGGCAGAACAGATCGCCGCGGCTCGCGTCGATCTCGTCCTCGAGCGTCAGCGTCACCGCCATCGGCGCGAACGCCTCTTCCACGTCGCCGTCGAACGTCGCAATGCGCGCCACGCGGGTGGTCCGCCCCGACGGCAACGACACGATCTCGTCCCCGGGCCGCACCGAGCCCGAGGCAATGGTCCCGGCAAAGCCACGAAAATCCGCCGTCGGCCGATTGACGTATTGCACCGGAAACCGGAAGGTCACCTGGCTCGTCGCCACGCCGACCGGCAGCGTGTCGAGCAGCGCGAGCAGCGGCACCCCCAGAAACCAGGGCATGCGCTCGCTCACCGTCACCACGTTGTCGCCGGCCAGCGCCGACAGCGGCAAGAAGAAATGGGCCCTGTCCGGGAGCTGCTTTGCGAACTCGGAGTATTGCTGCTTGATCTCGTTGAACCGCTCCTCCGAATAAGACACGAGGTCCATCTTGTTCACGGCGACGATGACCTGCTGGATGCCGAGCAGGCTGGTGATGAACGAGTGGCGCCGGGTCTGCGTCGTCACGCCCTTGCGCGCATCGATCAAGATCACGGCGAGGTCCGCCGTGCTCGCGCCCGTCGCCATGTTGCGGGTGTATTGCTCGTGGCCCGGCGTGTCGGCGATGATGAACTTGCGCTGCGCCGTCGAGAAGTAGCGGTACGCGACGTCGATGGTGATGCCCTGCTCGCGCTCGCTCTTGAGCCCGTCGACGAGCAGCGCCAGATCGATGGCGCCGCCCTGGGTGCCGTGGACCTTGCTGTCCTTTTCAATGGCGGCGAGCTGGTCCTCGTAAATGGCGTGCGTATCGTGCAGGAGCCGCCCGATGAGCGTGCTCTTGCCGTCGTCGACGTTGCCGCACGTGAGGAAGCGGAGAAGCTCCTTTTTCTCGTGCTGGGCGAGATAAGCTTCGATGTCGGTGGCGATGAGATCGGATGAGTGGCTCATGGCGTCTTTCGCGCGAGGTCAGAAGTAACCTTCACGCTTCTTCTCCTCCATGCTGCCCGACTGATCGAAGTCGATCATGCGGCCCTGCCGCTCGCTCTGCGTCGCGAGCAACATCTCCTGGATGATCTCGGGCACGGTCGACGCATTGCTCTCGATGGCGCCCGACAGCGGATAACACCCCAGCGTCCGGAAGCGCACCTTGCGCATCTCGGGCACCTCCCCCGGGCGCAGCGGCAGCCGCTCGTCGTCGACCATGAGCATGTTGCCGTCACGGAGCACCACCGGGCGCTCGGCCGCCAGATAGAGCGGCACGATGGGCAGCTTCACGAGGTGGATGTATTGCCACACGTCGAGCTCGGTCCAGTTGGACAGCGGGAAGACGCGGATGCTCTCGCCCTTGTGAACCCGGGCGTTGTAGAGGTTCCACAGCTCGGGCCGCTGACTCTTGGGGTCCCACCTGTGGCTCTGGTCGCGGAACGAAAAGATCCGCTCTTTCGCCCGCGATTTCTCCTCGTCCCGCCGCGCCCCGCCGAACGCCGCGTCGAAGCCGTACTTTGAGAGTGCCTGTTTGAGGCTCTGCGTCTTCATCACGTCGGTGTGCACCTTGCTGCCGTGCGTGATGGGGCCGATGCCGGCGGCCAGGCCCTCGTGGTTGATGTGCACGATGAGGTCCAGCCCGAGCTCGGCGCGGACGTACTTCTCGCGGTACGTGTACATGTCGCGAAACTTCCACGTGGTGTCGACGTGGAGCAGCGGGAACGGTACCTGGGCGGGCGCAAACGCCTTGCGCGCGAGGTGGAGGAGCACCGTCGAGTCCTTGCCGATCGAGTAGAGCATCACCGGCTTCTCGAAGCAGGCGACGACCTCGCGGAAGATGTGGATGCTCTCGGCTTCGAGCGTGCGAAGGTGAGTGAGCGTCGGCGCGGACATCGGCATGGAGGGGGGTCGCGCGGCGGTGAGGCAGCCGAGGCAGCCGAGGCAGCCGAGGCAGCCGAGGCAGGGAGACACCGCGCAACGCGACGCGTAAGGAACGCAGAGCGGGGCCGTCTGTCAAGCTTGCTGCGCACGATCGGCCGGAAATCCGTGCGCGTGGCCGCGCTCGCGGCGCGTCCCGACGCGACGGCGATGACCCGCGATGGCGCGGACCCGCTACGGCGCTGAGCCCCGGGCATCCTCGAGCCGGCGACGCGTCCCGACGAAATCGTCGGCTTCGGACGGCCACGTGACCGACTACTGCGCGAACGTTCGGACCTCGACGCGCGCCGAGCCGGAGTTGTCGGAGAGGCTGTCGTCCCAGTCGTTCGGGGCGAGGTACACATCGCTGTCGCGCTTGAGCACCAGCTCGGCGCCCTCCGGGATGTACTTGCGCCAGGCGAGCGGCCGCGCGAGCGACCCGACGTTGGTGCGCCCCGTGAAGTGCTCGGCCACATCCGCGGTGACCGTCTCCAGGATCAGGCCCATCAACGGCGCGCCGGGGACCAGGCACGGATGGCTGATCTTCGACCGACAGGGAAGGCCGGGGACGCCGGCCGCGTCGTAGAGCTTGTCGCTCGGCGTGTTGGTCCACTGCGTGTCGATCACCGAGATGCGCACGCGCGTCCCGGCGACGAAATGGCCCACGAACGTGCTCTCCGCCGTCGCATTGACGATGACCGTCCTGGCGGTGGAGGACTGTTCCACGACGACGCGCTCCGCCGGAGCGGGCGGCGTTTGCGCCGAAGCTGGGGGCGTGGGAGCGGCGGCGCTGCACCCGGCGAGCCCGAGCGCAGTAGCGACGCCGAGCGTGGCGAGCGCGGAGGTGTGAACCGACGCGAGCATGGCGGTGAGCACGGAACGAACAACGCGCATCGAGCTAAAAAGTAAGCGCGAGACTACCCCTTTTTCGGCTTCTTGCCCTTGGCGGGGAGCGCCGCCGTCTTGCCCGACTCGACAAGCCGCCGCAGCTCGCGCTCGACCTCCTGCCCGAAGATCACGCGCACCGCTTCGAGCCCCATCGGTCGCAGCGCCTCGAACGTGGCCGTGAGCTCTTCGCCCGTGGCGTTGCGCCCGAAGCCGTCGCGCGCGTGCTCGAAGAAGAACCGCGCCAGCTCGTCCGCGGCCTTGGCCATGTGCTTGCGCAGGATCGCCTCGGCGCCGCGGGCGATCTCCAGATCGACCCCGGCCGTGTCGAGCCGCATGGCCACCGAGAGCAGCGCCGGGCTCTTGAGCAGGAACACCTCCCCGTGCCGCGCGACGAGGCCCGAGCGCAGCAGCGCCGCGACGATCCCGGGGCGGTCGCCGGTGATGTCGCGCAGCTCGGCCTCGGTCACGGTGCGCGGCTGATCGTTGGCCCACGGCGCCTGGAGCTGCGCCTCGAGCCCGAGCCACTCGTTCACGTCGAGCTCGCCCTTGTCGATGCGGGCCACCAGATCGCGGATCGCGTCGATGCGCAGGCCGCGATCCTGGAGCGAGGCGATGAGCCGCAGCCGCTCGACGTGGGCGGCGCCGTAGTAAGCAACCCGCCCGCGCATCTCGGGCCGCGGCAGCACCCCCTTCGACTGATAGAAGCGAATGGTCCGACTGGGCACCTGCGACGACGCGGCGAGCTCGTCAATGGTGTACTCGCGGGTCTCGGCCTCGGTGGTCATCTCGCAGCCTCGGCTCTTATCAGACTCGAACGCCCCTGTCAGGCCGCCGCGCGGGCGAAATCGCGGACGCCCAGGTCGCGCACGTGGCGCAGCGCCTTCTTCAGGGTGTGGCCCCACGAGGCGGTGCGGTAGGCGACCCCGTGCGCCTGGCAGGCGGCGCGCACCTCGGGGGCAATCTCGCGCAGGCGATTGGGCGGCAGGCGCGGGAACAGGTGGTGCTCGATCTGGCGGTCCAGGCCGCCGCACAGCATGGAGACTGGCAGGCTCACCTCGAAGTTGTTGGTGGCCTCCACCTGCATGGCGTACCACTCGCCGCGGCCGTGGGCGCGGCTGCCTTCAGGATAGGCCGCCACGTCCTCCCCGACGTGCCCGCAATAGATCGTCGCCGCCGAATACACGTCGCGCATGGTCTCGGCCATCCAGTTGCCGAGCAGCACCTTCCAGAACATGGGGCCGGCGAGCAGCGGAAAGAGCCCATAGTTCTTCAGGTAATAAGGGACGTATTTGCGCAGGGCCTTGCGGTGGGCCTCTTTCACGCTCTTCCACGAGCGGTCGGGCAGCACGTCGAACTGCTCCTCGCGGCCATTGCCAAAGTACAGATCGTTCAGCCCGGTGAAGTGCAGGTTCATCAGGAACGTGAAGTTGGGCGCCAGGACGCCGAGCATGAACGGCAACTGCCAGCGGTGGAGCGGCTTGCGCGGGGTGTGCTCGGTCAGGCGGGCCGGGCCAAAGTGGATGTCCGGGTCTTTCCCCGCGACATTCGTGTACTGGTGGTGGCGCACGTTGTGGCCGTGGCGCCAGGCCTCTTCGTCAATCGGGATGTCCCACGAGAACGTCTTCGACGAGAAGCCCTCTGCGCCCGCGAGCTTGTCATAGGCGCCGTGCAGCGCGGTGTGACCCACCTCGGTGGCCTGAAGCTGCTTGTGCAGCCACAGGGCCCCCACGCCGGCGAGGAACCCAATCGGCTCGAAGCTGACGTGGATGAGGACGCGACCGATGACCTCCATGGCGCGGGAGAAGGCATTGACGCGCTTGACGTGGGCGACGTCCTCGGGTCCGACCTTCGCCTCGGCGCGTGTGCGAATGGCGTCGATGGCGTCGCCGAAGCGCTTCATGCGCTCCTTCTTGCTCGCAGCGACGGGCTGGCTCCAGGCGTCGGCCGGCTCGGAGACGGTGGATGTGACGATCTCCGCCTCGGGCAGCGCGATGGCCGGCGACGTGGCCGGCGGCGTGGTAGCGGCCTCCGCCTCGGTCCGCGCAATGGCCGGCGACGTGGCCGGCGACGTGGCGGCGGACGCCCCCTCGGACAGAACAATGGACGGCAATGTGGCGGCCGGGCTCCCCATCGGAGCCGGTTGGGTATTCATGGAAGACCTCTCGGCGGCAAAAAAGCGTCCGCGCGGGCCACCAGGCCCGACGGCGACGCTCACTGATGTGCCACTCTTAACCGTTACAGTTCAAGCTGTCAACGTCTTCCTCGCAAAAACTTGGATGGCAAGCCCCAGCTCGTCGCGGCCCGCACGGGGTGATCACGTCGAGCTCGGCGTGGGCGATCAGAGAGCGGCGGTCTCGGCCCATGGGATGCTTTTCAGGTCGTCGCCTTCATCACCCCGACCACCGGTCGCGGGCCGGTGCCGTCGAGCAGGTCCACCGGGCTGCACTTGTCGATGTGGCCGACCACACCCTTGTAGATACCAAAGCCGCACAGCTTGCGGAGCCTGGGCGAGAAGCCCCGCGCGATCTCGAGCGGTATCCCGAGCTGCTGGTTCTCTTGCTGGCGCAGGTAGCCCGCGCAATAGTTCATCGCAATGCCGACGCGCCGCGCCGCGGAGCGATTGGCGCCGCCGCCGTGCCACAGGCTCCCGTGCCACACGAGCACGCTGCCCCGCTTCATCTCGGCGGGGATCGACGGTATCTCCTCGAAGGGCACGGGCGAGCGGGGCTCGCGGTGCGACCCCGGGACGAGGCGGGTGGCGCCGTTCTCGGCCGTGAAGTCGGTGACTGCCCACATGCTGTTGCAGATGACGGCGACGTGTGGCTTCGCAATGGCAACGAAAAGATCGTCGGCGTGAATGGGCTGGGCCTGCTCGCCCGGGTCGATGGCAATCGACGAGAGCGACGAGACCAGACAGCCCCGGTCGAGCACCCGCTCGACCACCGGCAACACGGCCTCGTGGACGGGGATCTGCTCGTAGACCTTGCCGCGCGCCAGCAGGTTGTAGATGCGCACGGTGCGCGTGCCCTCGAACAGGTTCTGCGCCGGCACGACGTGCTGGTCACGCTCGATCCGGGCCAGGTCGGCGGCGAGCGCATCGAGCAGCTCGGGCTCGATGACGTTCTCCAGGATGGTGTATCCGTCGCGCTCGATCTGACCGCAATGAGTGTCGATATCTGCCTGCGAAAGCATGCTCCACCTCGCCGCCGTTCTCCGCGGCACCGTACCACGCGAGGAGCGCGGGAACCTCGCCTCAGCGGGACGCGGCGGCGCGCGGGCCTTCCGCGGCGCGCGGAGGGGCGAGGGCGAGCATGGCCAGGAAGCCGGCGCCCGCGAGGACGGCGAGGCTCGGGAAAGCGTAGGCGACGGTCTGACCCTGGGGGGCGAGCGCGCCGAGCAGCGCGATGGTGACCGAGCCGCCGAGCATGCGGCTCGCGTAGCAGGCGCTCGTGACGATGCCGCGGTGGGCAAAATCGACATGGTTTTGCGGCGCGACGAGCGACGTGCTCGCCGCGGGACCGAGCCCCAGGCCCAGGGCCGTGAGCGTCACGAGCACACCTGCCGTGCTGTTTGCCCGCGCCGCGAGCGCGAGCCCGATCGCGGCGAGCATGCCGACGAAGTAGCCGCCGCCCGCGCTCCATCGCATGCCTCGCGCGACGAACAGCCGCACTCCAAACGTCGAGCCCAGGGCCCAGCCGCCGAGCAAACAGATGAGCGGCACCCCCGCCAGCGAGGCGTTCTCGCCCGCGTGCTCGATCATCCACAGCGGCACGAACGCCGACGACAGGTACAGAAGGCCGCCCGCGAACGCCCCGCCCGCGAGGCCCGCGCGCACCACCGGCTCGAAGAGCACGCGCCGCGGGAGGATCGGCGCGTCGCTGCGGGCCTGCGTCACGGCGAGCCCCACCGCACCGAGGGCGGCCACCACCGCGGCCGCCGCGCGATGCTCGAACCGGGGCTCCAGCGCGACGAGCGCGAGCGCGACGACGGCGCCGCCCAGCGCCGCTCCACCGAGCCCGCGCACCCCGTGGGTCGGGCGCGCCGCCTCCGTGTAAGCCTTCCAGAGCACCAAGACCGCGAGGACCAGGAACGGCGCCGGCAACAGGAACACCCAGCGCCACGACGCGCGCGCCACGATCGCGCCGCCGACGATGGGCCCGAGGATGTTCGCGCCGCCCCACACGGCCGTCAGCAAACCCTGGATTTTGGCTCGTTCGCGCAGCGTGTAGAGGTCGGTGGTGATGGTCATCGCGACGGGCTGGATGCCGCCCGCGCCGAGCCCCTGCACCGCGCGAAACGCGATGAGCATGGGGACGCTCTGGGCCCGCGCCGACAGGATGGAGCCGGCCAGGAACAGCAGCGCGCCGAGCACGAAGGTAGGCTTGCGTCCGAGCCCGTCGGCGAGCTTGCCGCAGACCAGCACGCTGATCGCGTTCGCGACGAGAAACGCCGAGAAAACCCAGCCGTAAAGCGCGCGATCGCCCAGATCGGCGGTGATGGTCGGCATGGCCGTGGTGACGACGGTGCCCTCCAGCGCGGCGACGACCAGGGCCAGCAGGACCGCGACGGTCGCCAGGCGTCGGCGCGTCGGGGTGCTGCGGCTCGGCGCGGGCTCGGTCGACAATGGCGGAGACTGTAGAGCTAGGGAAGAGCTTGGGAAAACGGAAGAGGGATGTTGCGCGGCCGCGGCCCGGTACGGCCAAACCGAGGCCGGCGCCCGGCCACGCCGAGGGTTCAGGCCGCGACCGGCGCCCGGCCACGCCGAGGGTCAAGCCGCGGTGGGCCTCGCGCGCGGTGGATTTCTCGACAACGGATGCGACCTGCCCTTCAATGCTGCCGCATGCGCCTCTTCGAGTATTCCCATGCGGCCGCCTTTGCCCTGCTCGTTTTCGGCACGGGGTGCGGCTCGCGCGATGCCCCCGCCCCGGCGGGCTCGGCGGCCCGGACCGCGGCTCCGTCAGGGACCGCGACGTTGGCAGCGGCGGCGACCTCCGCAGCGGCAGCCCCGGCACCACCCACCACGCCCGACGGCGTCGCGAAGGTCTACCTGGAGCTCGGCGCGGCAGGCGATCTCTCCAAGATCAAGGACCTTGTCGACAGCAAGTGCCACGCGACGAAAGTCGGGGATGTCGACGCGGTGAAGATGCTCGGGGCCCGGATGACGCTCACCGAGACGACCACCTCCGTGGAGTCCGAAGCGGGCGACACGGCCAAGGTCAAGTACGTGGTCAAGGGCTCGGTCGACGCCAAAACCGCCCGCGCCGAGACGGACATCTTCGGCAAGAAGCTGGAAGTCAAGGTCGGCACGATGTCGATGAACGGCGTGACGCAGTCGGGCGTATTGACCCTCAAGAAGCTCGACGGGCGCTGGGTCGTGACCTGCTAGCACCAAATGCCCCCGTACATGCTCGCGCAGTCAGAATCGGCTTCCGGTCGATCCGACTGTTGGAGCACGGGTTTTGCGTCCGTGACGGGTGGAGTGGTGGCGGCGAATCCGATCGCG
>Ga0163144_10022718_pt1 | contig 12414 bp, 10 predicted proteins | sample OliLak19BULKMAT1_FD_123175 | JGI IMG/M metagenome (GOLD analysis project Ga0163144, IMG submission 123175) | Freshwater microbial mat bacterial communities from Lake Vanda, McMurdo Dry Valleys, Antarctica - Oligotrophic Lake LV.19.BULKMAT1 | ecosystem: Environmental > Aquatic > Freshwater >... | reverse complement strand
GCGATCGGCACCGAGACTTCGGGATCGCTGCTCAGCCCGGCCACCCAGAACGGTGTCGTCACGGTCAAGCCAACAGTCGGATTGATCAGCCGCAGCGGCATCATCCCGATTTCGCACAGCCAGGACACCGCGGGGCCGCTGACCCGCACCGTGCGCGATGCCGCGATCCTGCTGAATGTCCTGGCCGCACGCGATCCGCAGGATCCGGCGACGCAGCACCTGCAGAGGCCGAAGGACTATACCGCGGGACTCGACAAGGACGGCCTGAAGGGCGCGCGCATCGGCCTGCCTAGCGATCCCGACGATCCGCTGAACGATCCCTTCTACGGGCCTCTGTCCCCGCGCTCGAAGGAGGTGATGGCAGAGGCGACCAAGGTGCTGCAGGACCTTGGCGCCACGATCGTACGCGCCGCCATTCCGGCGATCAGTTGGATCGGCGGACCCGGCACGACGATGGCCGTGCTCAATCGCAATCCGCTCGGCCTTAACAAGGGATCGGCGGGCCCAGCGTCCGTCGTGTTCATTTATGAGCTCAAGCGCGACCTCAACCTCTATCTTCGCGACTGGGCGACCGGCACGAAGATCAAGGCGCTGGCCGACGTCATCGCCTTCAACAAGGAAAATGCCGACAAGGCCCTGCGCTACGGTCAGGACCTGTTCCTCGCCGCACAGGCGACCAAGGGCGATCTTTCCGAGCTGGAATACAAGTCTGCGCGCGCGATGGACTTGATGGCGGCCAAGGAGCGTGGGCTCGATGCCTACATGACCGAACACAGACTCGATGCCGTGGTGTTTCCCGGGGCGATCGGCGCGTCGATCGCGGCCAAATCGGGATATCCCAGTGTGCAGGTGCCGGCCGGTTTCATCTCCGGCGTCGGGACCAAGGAAACACCGGACTATCCGCTCGGCATCACCTTCGCCGGCCGCGCCTGGAGCGAAGCCAAGTTGCTGCGCCTCGCCTACGCCTACGAGCAGGCGTCGAACGCGAGGCGTCCGCCACCTGGCCTGCCGGCGCTGTAGCGAGCGCGACCCCTAGACCGCGATCACCACACCGTCATGGCCGGGGTCGGCGCCGCCGTCGAGACCGTTCTCGTGAATGCGGATGGCGTGTACGGCGGCGAAGCCGAAGGTGTAGGGACTACGGGCCACGGGATAGCCCTGCCCCTGCAGGTCGCGCTCGACGCGACCCTGGATGCGGTTGGAAATGTCGATCGTGTCCGAGGTCGCCGAGAAGCGCGGCGCGCTCACCGCCTCGACCATGGTCATGTCGAAGTCGAGCGCGTTCAGGATCACATGCAAGACGCCCATGGCGATCTGCGTGGCGCCAGGCGCTCCGATGACGAGATGGGGCTTGCCGTCCTTGAAGAGGATCGAAGGTACGACCGAGCTGAAGCGCGCCTTGCCCGGCGCAATCGAGCCGGCGCGGCCCGGCCGCGGATCGAACACGCCCATACAGCCGTTGTACATGAAGCCGAGGCCGGGCGTGACCACGCCCGAAGGCATGCCGAGCGAATGGGTCATGGTGAAACAGTTGCCGTCACGGTCGAGAACGGAGATGTGCGTGGTGTCCTTGGAGACGGCGCCTGAGTTGAAGCGCGTAACCTCGGCCTTCACCCCGCGCCTGATCTCGTCGGCCATTTCCTTGGCATAGGTCTTCGAGGTCAGCCGCTCGACCGGCACATCGACGAATTTCGGATCGCCGACATGGGCATCCTTGTCGATGGTGGCGCGCTTCATCGCCTCCGAAACGACGCGCAGGTACTCCGCCGAACCGTGCTCCATCCCGCGGAGATCGAAATTCTCCAGGATGTTCAGCATCTCGATCAGCATCACGCCGCCGCCCGGCGGCTGGTTGGTCGAGACCTTGTAGCCGCGATAGTCGCCCCACAGCGGCGCGTTGTGCGCGGGCTTCCAGGCCTTCAGATCCTCGATCGACAGCAGCGCCTCGTTCTTCTTCAAGTCCTCGGCGATCGCCTGGGCGATCTCGCCGGAATAGAAGGCATCGGCGCCGCCCTTGGCGATGGCACGCAGCGTCTGGCCGTAGTCGCGGTTGACGACCTTGTCGCCGACGCGCTTGGGCGTCCCATCCGGCCGGCAATAGAGCGCGCGGGCCGCGGGCGTGAAGCCGGTACGCTCGAAATTGGGGGCACGGCCGAAGGCACCGTCGTCCGACCACCAGTAGTGAACGTGCGGCCGCACCGTCCAGCCGTTCTCGGCCCAATGGATGGCCGGCTCGACGATACGCGACCACGGCAGGCTGCCGTGCTCCTTGTGCGCCTCGTAGTACATTTTGAGATTGGCCGGGGCGCAGATCGACTTGTAGCCGATGTCGTTAATACGACCGCGCAGGATGAAGCCGTAGCCGTCGCGGGCTTCGCTCTCGATCAGGTTGGCCCACATGTCAGGCCGTGCGGCGAGCGGCGCCGGCGCGTGGGCGTCGATGTAGCCGTGAAACTTCTTGCCCGGCATGTAGATGCCGCAGCTGCCGAAGCCCGCGATACCGCACATCAGCGGATCGACCACGCCCTGAACCAGTGCGCAGGCGATGCCGGCATCGACGGCGTTGCCGCCCTCGCGCAACACCTCGGCCCCCGCCTCCGTGGGCTCGGGCTGCGGGGCCACGATCATCGCCTGCTTCTGGTAACGCACGGTGTTCCTCCAACTCTTGGTTGGCGCGACTCAATCCCAACCGTTGCGCTTGCGCAACACGGCAGTAGCCGGCGCGAGTGCGAGGCCCTTGCCTTGAACAGTCGGCAGCCATTCAGCCAGCGCCTGCAGCGTCGCCTCGTGCGGATGGCCGATGGCCACGACAAAGCCCTGCCGGCGCGCGACGGCCTCGGCCTCGGCGAGCTTGCGGCGCACCTCCTCAGCCGATTCTTCGTCGTCGAGGAAGACGTGGCGCACGATGCCCGGCACGCCCAGCTCCTGGGCTGTCTGGTCGCCCACGGATTGCGCCGTGGTGCGCGAGTCGAGGAACATCAGGCCGCGCGGCTTCATCTGCCGTAGCGCCGTCTCCATGCCCGGCCGGAAGGCCGTGAAGCGGCTGCCCATGTGATTGTTGACGCCGGCGAAACCCTCGAAGCTGTCGAGCGCCGCCACCGTGCGCTGGCGGACTTCCACGTCGCTCATCGAGACCAGCAGTGCGCCCGGTCCGGGATCGTTGCGCCCGGTCGGTTCCATCGGCAGGTGCAGCATCAGCTCATGGCCACGGCCGCGTGCCGCCCGCGTCTGCTCGCGCAGGTCCTTGGCATAAGGCAGGAACGACATGGTGAGCGGCCCTGGTAGTTCCCAGGCGCGCTTCGAGCGTGGCCGGTCGAGGCCGACATCGTCGATCACGATGGCGACCAGCGGCCGACTGTTGAGATCGCGGAACGGCACCGCATTGCGCCGCCATGCCTGGTCGCTCGAGGTCGCTGCGGCTGCCACCTGCTGCGGTGGCTTGGCGGCCGGGCGCGGCTTCTCCTCGAGGGTGGGCCGCGGCTTGCCCGGCTCGACCTCGGTGTATTTGGGCAGGCCGGGAATATCCTCGATGCGGGCGTATTTCGGCTCGGGCTCGACCTGCGTGCCGCGCTTCATCTCCTCGATCGTCTCGCGCGCCAGCCGGTCGCGATCGAGCGATTCGAGCCATCCGGCGCCGAAATAGCCACCGACAAGACTGCCCAGGAACAGCAGCAGAAGACCGACCACGACCGAGTGCCAGCGATGGGCATCGATCCACGTCGCGAGGCCGCCAAACCGGCTCCGCAGGCGCTCCAGGCGGGACGGCGGCGGTTTCGGACTCCTTCTGTTCGCCTTCCCGCTTCTGTTCTTCCTCGACGCCATATCAACGTTCCGCCCTAACGCATTGCCACACCGCCATTATTTCGCCTTAGTTCAGCGCAGACGTCAAAACAAACGTTACAGACCGCTGAGCGATTTAACCACTCGCAGATCAGGCTCACCCGAGCGCCCACCTTCGCGCCGGAAGCCCAGGTGTTTGACCAGGTCGAGCATCTTGCCGTTCTCGCGCAACACATGCCCGATCACGCGCTTGATGCCGCGCGACTTGGCGTAGTGCAGCACGTGCATGAGCAGCAGCTTGCCATAGCCCCGGCCCTGGCGATCCGTGGCGACGATGAGGGCGAACTCCGCCTGCTCGAACCCGGGATCGGCGGCCAGGCGGCCCACGCCCAGCAGCGTGTCACCCTCCAGCAACAGGAACGCCATCTCGCGGTCGTAGTCGATCTGGGTGAGACGCGCCGCCATCTCATGGCTGAGTTCGCGGAGCGGCCCGAAGAAGCGCATGCGGACGTCCTCGCGCGACAGGCTTCGTGTGAAGGTCTGTATCAGCGGCTCGTCGTCGGGCCGGATCGGACGGATCCGCAGCTTCTCGCCATTATGCTCCACTGCCGTTTCGAGCTCGACCGGATAAGGCCTGATGGCAAAGCGTGCCGCCCGCTCCTGCCCCGCCTCGGGCTTGCGAACCACGATGCGGGCATCGAGCGCCAGCACGCCGTCGGCATCGGCCAGCAGCGGATTGATGTCGAGTTCGGCGATCTCGCCCACGTCGGCGATGAGTTGCGACAGCCGCACCATCGCTTCGGCCACCGCACCGCGCGCCGCCGGCGCCCGATCGCGATAGCCGCGCAGCAGCCGGTCGACGCGGGTGCGGCTGAGCGCCTCCTCCGCCAGCACGAGGTCGAGTGGCGGCAGGGCCAGCGCCTTATCGCCCACGACCTCGGCCGCGACGCCGCCGTGGCCGACCAGCAGGATCGGCCCGAACACCGGGTCCTCCGCAGCGCCCAGGATCAGCTCGACCGCATGCGGCCGCTTGATCATCGGCTGCACGACGAAGCCGTCGATCCTGGACTTGGGCGCCTTCACCAGCGCGTTGCCGGTCATGCTCCGCACCGCGTCGATCACGGCCTGCTCGGAGCCGAGATCGAGCGCCACGCCGCCCACGTCGCTCTTGTGCGTGATCTGGCGCGACAGGATTTTTACCGCCACCGGAAAGCCGATGCGCGCCGCCGACGCGGCGGCTTCGGCGGCGTCGAGCACGATCTCGGTCGGCACGACGGGAATGCCGTAGGCCGCCAGCACGCGCTTGGCCTCCGGCTCGGTCAGGATCTCGCGCTTGTCGGCCAGGGCGCCATGGACGATGGCGCGCACGAGCTTGGTGTCGGACCGCGCCTCGGGCACCGAGGGTGGCGTGCGCTGGAGCGCGCGCTGGCCGCGACGATACTGGACGATGTGCATGAAGCCGCGCACGGCGCGTAGCGGCGTGTCGTAGGCCGGCATGCCGGCAGCATGCAGGACCTCGCGGCCCGCCGCCGCCTGGGGGCCACCGATCCAGCAGCCGATCACCGGCACGACCTTGGCGCCCGCGGCGCCTGCGAGCGCCCGGGCCGCGTCCTCCGGCGGGGTAAGCGCCGTCGGCACGTTCATCGCCAGCACCGCGCCCACGCCGCGATCGTCGGCCAGCGCATCGAGCGCCGCGGCGTAGCGCGGCCCGTCGGCGTCGCCCACGATGTCGACCGGATTGCTGCGCGACCAGGCCCGCGGCATGTGCTTGTCGAGCTGGTTCAAGGTCTTGGGCAGCAGCGTCGAGAGCTCGCCGCCTTCGTCCAGCAGCAGATCGGTGGCGATGATGCCGACACCGCCGCCGTTGGTCAGGATCGCCAGCCGCTCGGTGCGCGGCGAGATGCCGTAGCCCAGCGTCTCGGCCGCATCGAACAACTCGCCCAATCCCAGCACGCGCACGAGTCCGGCGCGCGCGAAGGCCGCGTCATAGACCGCGGCCGATCCCGCCATCGATCCGGTGTGCGAGGCCGCGGCCTTGGCGGCGGCGGCATGGCGGCCGGCCTTCAGCACGATCACCGGTTTTATGCGCGCCACGCCGCGCGCCGCCGACATGAACTTGCGCGCGTGCGTGATGCCCTCGACGTACATCAGGATGGCGCGCGTCGCCGGATCGCGTGCCAGCATGTCGAGCACGTCGCCGAAATCGACGTCGCTCATGTCGCCCATGGAAATCAGGTGCGAGAAGCCGATGCCCTGGGCCGAACCCCAGTCGGCGAGCCCGGCCAGCACCGCACCCGACTGCGCTACGGCCGCAATGCGTCCGGCCTTGAGGTTGCCCGGCCCGAAGCTGGCGTTCAGCCCCAGCCGCGGCATGGCATAGCCGATGGTGTTGGGCCCCACGACACGCAGCAGATGCGGCTTGGCGGCACGCAGGATGCGCCGCCGCCAGCGCGCGTTCGTGGCCGCGGCGTCGGCACCGTTGCCCGGACCGGCGCTGATCACCACCGCGACCCGCGTGCCGCGCTCGCCAAGCTCGAGGATCAGGCGCGGGATCGTCTCCGCTGGCGTCATGACGACCGCGAGGTCGGCCACTTCCGGAACCTCCGCGAGCTTGCGATGGACCGGGCGGCCCTCGATCTCGCCGCCCTTGGTGTTGACGAGATGGATACTGCCCTGGAAGCCGCCGGCCAGCAGGTTGCGCGTCACCGCGGCACCTACCGAGCCGGGACGCACGCTGGCGCCGATCGCCACGACCGATTTCGGCGCCATGAGCTTGTCGAGATTGCGGGTGGACATCGCTCCATCCTGTCGCCGACAATTGTGTTGCAGCCATGACAGCGAACTCGGACAGGAACAAGGTCGAAGCGGTCGCAGTCGAATTGCGGCTCGACCGCATCTCGCGCCTCTACAATTCGCTCGATCCCGCGCCCTTCAACGAGAAGGATCTGGACGCCGCCGCCGACGAGTACATCGTGGGATCGGCCGAGGATCTCTCGGGTCGGCCGATGCGGCTGGTGATCATGCTTCCAGCCCCCGAACTGGCGCGGCCGGAAGCGGCGCAGATACCCGATGCAATCCGGCACCACTTCGTCTTGCGCGAGCTCACCGAGCAGCGCCGACTGCGCGCAATGCTTCACCGTGGCCGCATCAGCCTGCTGATCGGTCTCGCCTTCCTCGCGGCCTGCCTGCTCGCCCGCGAGATACTGACGACATCCGAGACGACGACCAACCGCATCCTGGACGAGGGCCTGCTGATCGTCGGCTGGGTGGCAATGTGGGGACCTCTCGACGTCTTCCTCTACGGCTGGTGGCCGATCGCCGGCCGACGCCGCCTGTTCGCCGATCTTGCCCGGCTCGATGTCGAACTGCGGCCGCTCAAATGATGATGTTGATCGGAGTCAACCGCTCCCCTTATACGCGCCGTGTCGCGATCACGCTAAAAGCCTATGACGTGCCATTCGAGCAACGGCCGCTGTCGGGCTTCGCGGACCGTGCGGAAGTGCGCGCCAGCAATCCGCTGGGCCGCATTCCGGCGCTGGTGCTCGACGATGGCGAGACCCTGATCGACAGCGGCGCGATCATCGACCATCTCGACGAGACCTACGGCCGTGACCGCGCACTCACGCCCGCTTCGGGCGCCGACCGGCGCGCCGTGCTGAAGATCGCCGCCCTCATGATGGGCGCCTGCGACAAAGGGCTTCAGGCCGCCTACACGCGCAATCACACGCCGGCGGAAAGGATTCATCAGCCCTGGATCGATGACTGCAATGCCCAGGTGACGAGTGCGCTCCTCGCGGTCGATGCGATGGTCGACCCGACCCGGCCTTATCTGCTGCTGGGCCGCCTCACCCAGGCCGACATCACCGCCTTCGTGGCCGAGCGGCTTGCGCGCGGCATCGGTCTCGATACCGAAGCGCAGATGCCGCGCCTGCGCACGCTCACGCGGAAACTGGCAGCGGAATTTCCCTTCAGCTCGACCGAGCCGCCAGCCGCCTAAAACAGGCTCGGGCCGTTCATCATCACGAGCCCGCAGACGATCACGACCGCCGCCGCCACGCGCCGGCCGCCGAACGGCTCACCCAGCAACAGCGTGCCGATCAGGGCGCCGAACAGCACCGAGGTCTCGCGCAAGGCCGCGACATGCGCCATCGGCCCCAGCACCAGCGCATAGATTGCGATGCCGTAGCCCAGGTTGGCGATCACGCCACCCATCACGCCGCGATACCAGGTCCGCTTAACGTGCCCCCACACCGTGTCGGGGCGCAGGATGAAGGCCAGCACCAGCAGCCACGGCCCTTCCAGCACACAGAGCCAGGCGATGTAGGAGATACGGTGCCCGAAGGTCGGCCCGGCGCTGCGCACGCCCAGTCCGTCGGCAATGATGTAAGCCGCGATAGTGATTCCGGTCAGCACCGCGAACAACGTCGCCAGGCCATGCCGGGCACCCGGCCGCGGCACGACATTGCGCAGCGGCATGGCCAGTGCCACCAGCCCGAAACTCAGCAGCACGACACCGACGATGTCCTGGCTACGCAGCTCCTCGCCGATGAAGCGGCCCGACACCAGCGCCACCAGCAACGGGCCGAGGCCGCGCGCGATCGGATAGGTGTGGCTGAGGTCGCCGTACGAATAGGCTTTCAGGAGGAAGGTGTAATAAAGGACGTGGATCAGTACCGAGGCGATCAGGAACTTCCACGCCTCCGGCTCGATCATCGGCACGAACGGCACGATGCAGAGCCCCATCACCGTGCCGGTGGTCATGATGACGCCGAACGTCGCCAGCCGGTCCGAGCTGTCGGACTTCAGAATGGCGTTCCAGGTGGCGTGCATGAGGGCTGCCGCCAGCAGCAGCCCGACGATGAGAGGTTCGACGACCAGGGGGCGCTTTCTTTTCTTGTTACCGTTACATTACGCCCAACGGCGCGCCGTGAGAACCGGCGGACGTACATAGGTGGGTGGAACGAAATGACGGTGGAAGCCTACAAGGCGGCGCGCGAGTTCCTGCTCGCCAACCGCACCGACTACGACACGGCCTATCGCGACTTTCGCTGGCCGGAGATGAAGCGCTTCAACTGGGCGCTCGACTGGTTCGATGGCGAGCTTGCGCGCGGGCCCCTTGCGAACAAGCCGGCGCTCACGATCGTGGGCGACGGCGCCGCCAGTCTTACCTTTGCCGAACTGTCGGAGCGTTCAAACCGCGTTGCCAACGGCCTGCGCACTCTCGGCGTAAAGCGTGGCGACCGCATGCTACTAATGCTGGGCAATGTGGCGCCGCTGTGGGAGGTCATGCTGGCGGCGATGAAGCTGGGCGCCGTCGTGATTCCAGCCACCACTCTCCTCACCCCCACCGATCTCGCCGACCGCTTCGAGCGCGGCCGGGCCCGCCACGTCGTGGCAGCCTCCGGTGAAGCCGCCAAGTTTGCGGGCTTCGACAAGAGCCTGACGCGCATCGCCATTGGCGACGCCCCGGCCGGCTGGCACGCTTACGCCGATCTCCTGAAAGCCTCACCCGACTTCACGCCCGACGGCCCGACCGACGCCGACGATCCGATGCTGCTCTATTTCACCTCGGGCACCACGGCGAAGCCCAAGCTGGTGCTGCATTCGCATCGCAGCTATCCGGTCGGCCATCTCACGACCATCTACGTGCTCGGCCTTCGCCCCGGCGACGTCCATCTCAATATCTCCTCACCCGGCTGGGCCAAGCATGCCTGGAGCTGCTTCTTCGCGCCGTGGATCGCCGGCGCCACGATCTTCATCGCCAACCAGCCGCGCTTCAACGCGCGCCATCTGCTGGACGCCATCGTCGCCAACGGCGTGACCACGCTCTGCGCGCCGCCCACCGTGTGGCGCATGCTGATCCAGGAAGACCTGAAATCGTGCAAGACCAAGCTGCGCGAGGTGCTGGCGGCCGGCGAGCCGCTGAACCCCGAGGTCATCGAGCAGGTCGAGAAGGCCTGGGGCCTAACCATCCGCGATTTCTACGGCCAGACCGAGACCACGACGCAGGTCGGCAATCCGCCCGGCCAGCCGGTCAAGCCGGGCTCCATGGGCCGGCCGCTGCCGGGCTATCGCATCCGCCTGCTCGACGCCGATGGCCGCGACGCCGACGAAGGCGAGATCAGCATCGCGCTCGACCATCGACCGGCCGCCCTCATGCAGGGCTACCAGCAGGACGACGGCTCGATCGCGCCGCTGGAGGGCGAGGTCTACCGCACCGGCGACGTCGCCTCGCGCGACAAGGATGGCTACCTCACCTACGTCGGCCGTGCCGACGACGTGTTCAAGGCATCGGACTACCGCATCAGCCCGTTCGAGCTCGAGAGCGTGCTGATCGAACATCCGGCCGTCGCCGAAGCCGCCGTCGTGCCGGCGCCCGACGCGATGCGTCTCGCCGTTCCGAAGGCCTACATAACCCTGACGTCGAGCGGCAAGCCCGACCGCGACACTGCGCTCTCGATCTTCCAGCACCTGAAGGGCCGACTCGCTCCCTTCAAGCGCATCCGGCGCCTGGAATTCGCCGAACTGCCCAAGACCATCTCCGGCAAGATCCGCCGCGTCGAACTCCGCCGCGACGAGGAAAAGCGCGCCGCCGCGAACCAGCGCGGCCCCGGCGAATTCCGAGAAGAGGATTTTCCGGAACTGGCGACCAGCGGTGGAACTGATAAAGTGAAGCCATGATTCTCCTGATCGATAACTACGACAGCTTCACCTACAACCTCGTCCATTTCCTGGGCGATCTCGGCGCGAAGTGCGTCGTGCATCGCAACGACCAGATCACGGTCGACGAGGCAATGGCGCTGAAGCCCGCCGGCATCGTGCTGTCGCCCGGCCCCTGCACGCCGAACGAGGCCGGCATCTGCATGGATCTGATCCGCGCCGCCGCCAAGGAACAGGTGCCGCTGCTGGGTGTCTGCCTCGGCCACCAGGCGATCGGCCAGGTATTCGGCGGCCAGGTCGTGCGCGCGCCGCAGCCGATGCACGGCAAGCTGTCGGGCGTCGCCCACAAGAACCAGAGCGTGTTCGAAGACGTGCCCTCGCCCTTCCAGGCGACGCGCTATCATTCGCTGATCGTCGATCGCAAGGGCTTCCCCAAGGATCTCGACGTCACCGCCGAAACCGGCGACATCATCATGGGCCTGCGCCACAAGTCGCTGCCGATCCACGGCGTGCAATTCCATCCCGAGAGCATCGCCTCGGAGCATGGCCACAAGATCCTGGAGAATTTCCTCAAGATCGCCGGCGAGCATCCGAGCCAGCAAAAGAAGAAGGCAGCCTAGCCATGACTTTCACACGCCGCCTGTTGCTTGGCGCGACGGCGGCGGTGGCCGCCGCGCCCGCTGTCTTCGCGCAAGCCTGGCCTGCCAAGCCGATCCGTATCATCGTGCCCTTCCCGGCCGGCCAGGCGACCGACATCCTGGCGCGCGTCATGGCCGACCAGCTCACCAAGGCGCTGGGCCAGCAGGTGATCGCCGAGAACCGCCCCGGCGCCGGCGGCAGCATCGGCGCCGACGTCGCGGCCAAGGCGGCGCCCGACGGCTACACGCTGCTGATGGTCACGATCTCGACCCACGGCATCGGGCCGGTGCTTTATCCGAAGCTGCCCTACGACGCGCAGAAGGACTTCGCACCGATCGCCAATATCGGCCTCACGCCGCAGGTGCTGATGACCAGCCTCAAGAGTGGCATCACCTCCGTGCCGGAACTGATCGCCAAGGCCAAGGCCGGCGACCTCAACTACGGCTCCTCGGGCAACGGCTCGGCCAGCCACCTCGCGGTCGAGATGCTGAAGAGCGCGGCCGGCATCAAGCTCACGCACGTGCCCTTCAAGGGCAATGCTGACGCCCAACTCGCGCTGCAGAGCGGCGACATCCAGCTCCTGTCGGATGCCATCCCCGGCGCCATCGGCCCGGTGAAGGCCGGCAAGGTGAACGCGATCGGCATCGCCGACCAGCGCCGCTCGCCCTTCCTGCCCGATCTGCCCACCGTCGCCGAACAGGGTATCGAGGGTGTCGTCGCTGTCGGCTGGATCGGCCTGTCGGCGCCCGCCAAGACGCCCGAGCCGATCCTCGACAAGCTCAGCGCCGAGGTGATGCGCATCCTCAAGGATCCCGAGGTGCTGGAGAAGCTCAGGAGCCTGTCCTTCGTCCCGGCCAAGGAATCGCGCCAGGAGTTCGAGGCCTACATCGCCATCGAGAACACCAAGTGGCGCAAGATCATCCAGGACGCCGGTGTGAAGATCGAGTAGCCAGAATCCTGGTATCAGAATTCATCATGAAATCAGTAATTTCATGTGATTATAATATCTTAAGACAAATATTTAACTTTAGAATCGTCCTTTAGCTGGCGACTCCAAACCCCGCCCGGGTGACTGCCTTCGTGATGGCGGCGACGTCGGCGTCGGCCGGGAGGCGCATCTCCCCGCTCTTGAGATCGACGGAGATCGGCGCGGTTCCGGCGCCGGTGGCGGCACGGGTGACGGCCTTTACGCAGCCGTCGCAATCCATGCCGGTGACCTTGAGGATGAGTTCTTGAGCCATGTGATATAGCTAGCCGCCCGCCGGCCCGGCCGGCAAGAGGCAAAATCCGGACGGAGTTTTGGTGAGCGGCGACATTGACGATTTTCGTGGCCTT
>Ga0163144_10022717_pt1 | contig 12416 bp, 10 predicted proteins | sample OliLak19BULKMAT1_FD_123175 | JGI IMG/M metagenome (GOLD analysis project Ga0163144, IMG submission 123175) | Freshwater microbial mat bacterial communities from Lake Vanda, McMurdo Dry Valleys, Antarctica - Oligotrophic Lake LV.19.BULKMAT1 | ecosystem: Environmental > Aquatic > Freshwater >... | reverse complement strand
CTGGGCGCAGTGCCGATTGATGCTGCCCGGCTGGTTTGGCTTTGGTGCCGCGATTGTCGCCTGGAAGCAAAAGCACGGCACGGACGGCATGACCCTGCTGAGTCAGATGAACCGCGAGTGGGGCTTCTTTCGCACCCTGCTGTCCAACATGGACATGGTGCTGGCCAAGAGCGATATCGCCATCGCCGAACGTTACTCGCAACTGGTCGCCGACGAAGCCCTGCGCCAGTCGATCTTCCCACGCCTCAAGGCCGAACGGCAGGCGGCGATCGACGCCCTGCTGGAGATCACCGGACAAGCCGAACTGCTGGCCGACAACCCGCTACTGCGGCGCTCGATCCGCAACCGTTTTCCGTACATCGATCCGCTCAATCACCTGCAAATCGAATTGCTGCATCGCCATCGCGGCGGCGACACCGACGAGCGCGTCCAGCGGGGGATTCATCTTTCCATCAATGGTATCGCCGCGGGGCTGAGGAACAGCGGATAAAAATTCCACCGATGCTTCGGTGGCATGGGTAAAGGATTGCCCTGCGCCAGTGGTGCCTGGTGGTTATTCCCTCCCGGATTCTCTTAGTTTCAGACTAAGTTCAATCACGTCCCCCGACCCGGCCGCTAGCGTAAAGCCAAGGCTCTTTGCTAACCCCTGCATGCTGACGTTTTCCAGCAGGGTTTCGCCACGCAACTGTTCTATGCCGCGTTGGCGGGAGTAGTCGATCATGCTCGTCATCAGCAGGCGTCCGAGTCCCTTGCCCTTGATCGAAGAACTGATCACGATGGCGAATTCTGCAACCTTGTTGTCAGGGTCGGCGACGACGCGAACCTCTCCAAAGGAGCGTTCGACGCCCTTGGCATCTCGCTCGATGGCCATCAATGCCATCTCTCGGTCATAGTCGATCTGGGTGAAGCGAGCCAGCTGGGAGCGTGGCAGTCTCTTCATGGTCATGAAAAATCGCATGCGCGAATCGACGGGATCAAGCGAACTGATGAAGTTGGCGAGGGTGGTTTCGTCATCAGGCCGGACGGGTCGGATTAACAACTTGTGACCATTCCAATCTACCTCCCGTTCCAGTTCCTTCGGATAAGGGCAGATGGCGAAACTTCGAAAACCTTTCTTTTGCGAACGTGTCCTGACCTGGATACGGGCGTCCTGAACCACCGCAGTCAAGTTGTCGACAAAAAGTGGATCCAGTTCTACGCCGACTACTTCGTCGATATCCGTGAGCAGCTGCGACAGTCGCACCAGGGTGGTGCTCAGAACCGACTCAATTCCCTCGCGCCGCTCGGCAGAAACCGTGTCGGTAAAGTGGCCGCGTGAAATCAATTCATGCGCTAGCAGCCGGTTGAGCGGTGGCAGGGCAGCGGCCCAAGCTTCCTTGCGAATTTTTCCATTCACGGCGGATGGCGCGAGGAAGATCATCGGCCCAAATACGGGATCATCGACCACACCGATCCGTAATGCCTCAACGCAACCGCGGGCCGCGCTGGGCGTAATCCGGTAGCCACTGATGGACAAGGTCGGCTGCATACTGCTCAACTGCCCTCGCAATCCACGTACAGCAAGGTGGATGTCGGCGGGTGAGCGCAGTCCCCTTTCTGTCCAATCAAACTCCGTCGCGGTGGAAAGAACCAGGGCGAGATCGACCGGGTAACCGATTTCCTCGGCCGCGTGGATCGCCGCCGGAATACTTTTGGCCTGCAGCGACTTGACCATGTCGATACCGTAGGCGTGCAACAGGGCTATGGTCTGGCGACTCGTCAGGGTATCCTCCCCGGCGGCCATGGCTTCGGCGACGGCCTTCTGCGCGATAGCCTGATTGGGCGTGAAATCCTCGGCTATTGACGTGGGCATTTGCAGCAACAGTTGCCGATTGCGTTCGTAGTTTGCAACGCCAAGAAACATCGAGACCGCCTTCTCTGGCGAGTCATGGCTATACACGCCGTGTGCCGCCGCGATGCGTTGCGCAACGAGCATCGACGTACCACCCATCCAGGAGGTGAACACGTTGCGCTGAGAGGGCTGCGCCACGTGTTGCGCTATCGCGCAGATGGCCGTAGCGACATCGGCGGGGTCAGCGAACGACGAGGGCGAGCAGACCGTCAGAACGGCGTCCACCCCGTCGTCAGCCAGGACGGCGGAAAGCGCGCTGGCCCAGCCTTGCGGACTGACGTCCGCTTGCAGGGCCAGCGGGATGCCAATTGGCCAAGCGGTTGGCAACAATTTTTCAAGCTGATGCAGGGTTTCGGTCGACAAAGTCGCCAGCCGGCCACCTGAGCGAATCAATGTATCGGCGGCAAAACTGCCGAGCCCCTGCCCGTTGGCAATGATGCTCAGACGCGCACCGCGCATCGGACGAACGCGTGCGATCGCTTCGATGGTTTCGAACATGTCGTCCAATGTATTGATGCTGACCCACCCCGCACGTCGCAACGCAGCTTCATAAACCTCATTGACTGGCAAGAGCCTTTGTTCCGGGTTCGACGGAGCTACTCGACCACCGCGGATGGCAAATACCCGCTTGTTGCGGGCGGTGGCGCGCGCGGCCGACATGAATTTTCGACCGACCGAAACGGAATCAAACTGAACCAGGATCGATTCGGTAGCAGGATCGGTCGCCAGCCAGTCCAGGACGTCGGCGAGATCGACATCAATGCTGGCACCCAGGTGCACCACGGTTGAGAATCCGATCTCACTGCTGGTGGCGCTTTCAAGAATTGCTGACGCGATAGCCGTCGACTGGGTGATCAGGGCGATTTTTCCTGGCAAGGCAGAGACCGTTGAGAAGCTGGCGTTGAGCGCGTTGGCAGGAACAAGGATGCCGCGGCTTCCAGGGCCGAGAACGCGTACGAGGTGTGGCCGCGCCGCGTTGAGGATGGCCTTTCGTGCGGCCATCGCCTCGGGGCCATTCATGTCGTTCTGCAGAGCAAGCGCCACGATCACCGCCCGGGTGCCGAGTTCGCCGAGTTGGCTGATGATTTCCGGAACATCGTTCACCGCGGCGCAGATGATCGCCAGATCAGGCACAAGGTCGGGCTTTTCAATGGAGATGCGGCCGGTAATACCGAACAGCGAGCGGTTCTTTGCGCTGATGGAAATAATCGGGCCCGTAAATCCGCCTGTGGACAGATTGCGCAGGATCACATCGGCATAGCGCCCCCCCGCCTCAGATTCTGAAACGACGGCGATTGACTTCGGCCGGAATAAAAATTCAAGATTGCGAACAGTCATTGCTTATTTGACCCGTTGATTGATATTGAACCTGCATCGTCACGAAACGTATTGGAACGCGTCATTTCGCCCCAGTGCTGCTTGCCGCCGATCATCCAGCGCACCATCCCCTGGAATCGCCACAGGGAGACGAGTTGGCGGTAGCCGAAGTTTTCGATTACAGCGGCGGCAAACAGCCAGGCAATCTGCTTTTTTTCGGGATACAGGCGGAACGACAACTCCTCCAGCAACAGAGCGGTCACCGACAACAGAATTCCGAAACTGATTACAACGAACATGAAGGTCGCGAACGCGCTCCAGGAAAACAGACCCAGCGCTGAGCCGCCAAGCAACAAGGCATAACCGATGAACTCGATGAGCGGGCCGAGAAACTCGAAGACCACAAAAAACGGGAAGGCAAACCAGCCCGCCGCGCCGGAGCGAGGATGGCACAGCAGCCGCCAGTTCATCATCAGGCTTTCGGCCAGTCCGCGCTGCCAGCGCGTGCGCTGACTGCGCAGCACTTTCAGGGTTTCCGGCGCCTCGGTCCAGCAGATCGGATCGGGCACATAGGTAATTCGATAGGGTGAGCCGCGCAGGCGGTTGATTCGGTGCAGGCGCACGATCAACTCCATATCTTCCCCAACCGTATCGCTGCGATAGCCGCCGGCAGCGATGACCGCGCTTTTTTTGAACAGGCCGAAGGCGCCGGAAACGATCAAAACGGCGTTGAATGGTGACCAGCCCAGCCGGCCAAAGAGAAAAGCGCGCAAGTATTCAACGATCTGGAAACGGGCCAGCATGCTTTTCGGCAGCCCGACTTCGAGCAGAAAACCGCCACTGACCTTGCAGCCATTGGCGATACGCACTGTGCCGCCGGCGACGATGGTGCGCGGCTCCTCCAGGAAAGGCTGCACCACGCGCGACAGTGAGTCGCGTTGCAGGATCGAGTCGGCGTCCACGGCGCAGAACAAGGGAAAGCGCGAGGCATTGATTCCGGCGTTCAGGGCGTCGGCCTTGCCGCCATTGACCTTGTCTACCACCCGCAGATTGCCATACCGCGCCGAGCGGTAGATGCCGCGCACCGCATTGCAGGGAACACACAAACGGAAAGCCTCGGGAAATGGCAGCAAGGCGAACTGCCGTGTCAGTTCAGTCAGCGTGCCATCCTTCGATCCATCATTGATGACCACGATTTCAAATTCCGGGTAGTCAAGTTGCAGCATCGACTGTATCGACGCCACGATGGTGTTCTCTTCGTTGTAGGCCGGTACCAGAATGCTGATCGGCGGATCGAAGCCGGCATAGGCGCGCGGCAGATGATCCAGGCTGTGACTGTCCAGGTAGCGGCGTAGGCTGATGATCGAGAGCAGATTCAGGACAATGTAACTGCCGTTGAGCGTGATGAAGTAGGATAGAAAAAACACCTCCAATGCAGACGGCCACCAACCCAAGGGGTTGAGGAGGTCAATCATGCCGTCTCCGCTGTCATGGTTTCCGCCAGTATCTGTCGCATGATGTCCGCCGCGAAATGGTCAGGCAGGCGAGCGCAAAGACTCACCAGTGTCTCGCGCGGCATGCCAGGCAGTGCTGCCAGGGCCAGGGCGGCGCGGTAACGCACCCACCATTCAGGATCACTCAGCAGCGCTTGCAGGCGAACCCCATCCTCCTCTGTGCCCAGTCGGCCTAGCGCCGTAGCCGCCTGGGCGCGTACGACCCATTGGGCATGCGCGGCAAGCCGACGAACTGATTCCAATGCGCGCGGGTCGCGGCAGACCTTGAGCGCTGCCGTGAGCATTTCGACGGGTTGCTCGCCGTCGAGCAGCGGGGCCAGTACAGGCCAGGCATTGTTGATTTGCACGGCGTCCAGAAGACCCAGCAAGCGCTGCGCATTGGCCGGCGTAACGGCGCGCAGCGCCTGCAACAATGGCCCGGCAACACTTCCTTCGGGGGCCTCCGCCAGCATGGCTGCGATCTTCGCTGACGGCCAGTCCTCGCGGCGAACCAGTTCATCCAGCACCTGAGGCAACGCACGGGCGGCGTCGATTTGCAGCAAACTGCGCGCCGCCAGCAACGACAGGATCGGATTCGGGTCACTGGCGAGTGGCGCCAGGAGGCTCCAGTCCGCAACCGATTTCAGCCGACCGAGAGCCGCAATGGCAAGCAATCGCTGGCTTGGGTTCCGTCGTTTCATGAGTTGCCGCGCCGTGCTGTCCAGGCTAACGCTCAGAGCCAGGTCGACCAGTCGTTGCCGGGCTTCGCCACGGGTGGATTCAGTGAAATGCAGCCAGTTCAGCAGGATAATTTCCCCGTCGCGAGCAGCGATAGGCGGCGGCGAAAAGGGGAGGCCTTCAACCGCATGGAAGAATACCGGTTGCCAGCGGGCTGTCAGCGCCCGTGCCAGACGCTGCCGTCGGTCGATTGAGTAGCGCAAAATAACAATCGCGACCAATAACACCAGGGTCAGAAACCATACCGCCAGTCCACTGGCGAAGGCAAACGCCAGCAGCGGATCAGAAGTGGCGGCGTAAGCCAAGCCTGACCCCATTCCGCGTGTAGCGATCACCCTGGCGCAGGCTGGAGAGTTCCCAGACCAGCGCCCAATCCGGCGCGAAACGATGGCGGCCGGAAAGCGCAACGCCGCTCACTGGCGTGGTCAGAAAGCCAGTGGCCCCTGTATTTTCGGTCTCACGCCCGCTGTTCAAGGAGATTCCGATTGAATCGCGTTCGCTATACAGGTGTGTCCATTGCCAGCGATGACTGGAGGAAAGTCCGCTGCCATCCGGCCCGCCCAAGTACAGCGTATAACCGAACTGCTCGTTGCCGGTGTAGCGGTCCACGTTGAACTGGATGACCTTGCTCAGCCCCAGCGGATAAACGGAGCGGCGAAACCCCGCGCCCAGCGACCAGCCGGCGGCTGGCTGGAACTGCAAACCGGCGAGACCATAACGCTCCGGCAAGACCCGATGGCTATCGCTAAACCCGGCTTCCAATTGAATTTGCAGCGACGATCCGAGCGGAAAAGCGCCGCCCAAATGGAGTTCACGATCCGCCAGTGCGTAGCGCTCGGTCTCGCGCCACCCGCCGTACAGGTTTGTCTTCTCGTCCACAGTCCACTGGCCCAGCACATAGCGACTGGTCCAGTTGGGCAAGCCCCGCGTGAGCGATTCGTGCGACATGCCCACCTCCCACGTATTGCGGTCGCTGGGCGCGGCGGGGACTACCCCGGCGGCGGACTCCGTGCGATCCAGCGGGGCGTACGTCCAGTCACGATGCGGAAATCGTAAGCGTGCCGCGTTGCGGGTGAGCCGCGCTTGATCCAGGTGTTGCGTATCGCCCAGCGCTAGCAACGCCTGAATCTGGACCCGCCAGACGTCTTCGTAGTCGGGCTTCAGTCGGCGCGCTTTGTCCAGCAATGGCAAGGATTTCTCGGCACTGCCGCTCCACAGGCGTACCTGAGCCAGGCCGAGCAAATAGTCGGCGTTCTCCGGGGCCGACTCAAGCAACCGCAAAAACTCGGCCTCAGCTTCCGCATAACGGCCTTGCCAGGCAAGACTTCGCGCCAGATTGAAGCGTGCGTCGCTATCGGCAGGATCGAGAGCAAGACGCTGAAGCATGCGTTGCTCCAAAACGCGATGATCATCCGCAGCAAGCACCGGACCGGCGGCGAAGCAGGCGAGAACCGCGGTAATCAGCCGCCGCTTCACTGGCGGCTGCGCAGAAGGCGCCTGACCCGCGCCTTCAGTTCGGCGGGCTGAAAAGGCTTGACGATGTAGTCGTCAGCCCCTGCATCTAGAGCGCGGGCGATATCGCTTTCGGCGCCCTTTGAGGAAAGCATCATCACCGGCAGTGTTTCCCAGCCGGCTTGAGCCCGGATGGTGCCGATCAACTCGAAACCATTGACATAGGGCAGCATGATGTCGAGCAGTGCGAACGCTGGCGGCGCCAACGTGGCGATCAAATGCTGCGCCTGACGGCCATCGGCGGCGCGCTCGACGCGAAATCCATCGCGTTCCAGAATAAACCGCAACAGGCCGGCGATGTTCTCATCATCTTCGACGATCAGCGCCGTCTGCGCCTGAGTTGATGGTTGTGCAGCGGGCTGGGAGTCGCTCTCTGTCATTGGGTGATTATATGGGAGGGCGGTTTTTATTTTGATCTTACGAGGTTTTCCGTTGCTTTCAAGCCAGCGCAGTTGCGCTCACTGAGTCGCCGAAAGTCCGGGCTGATTCGAGAGTCCTGGCTGCATGTGAGCCAATAGCTTGAAGCGGCGGTGGCGGCGCGAATCCAGTCGTCGTGTTCGGCTGGCAAGGGTAGCTGAAAGCTCAGGGTCCGGGGCGGCACTTCGCCGCCGCGTGAGGGGGCGTAGAGCATGGGCAGCATGTCGTAGATGGGGGCTAGATTTAGAAAGCGTGTGGCTGGACGGAAAGCGAGGTTGCCGTCGTGCATGTCGGTGTTGCCGATCAGGCGGCCGAACCACCAGAGCGTCCGCATGTTGCGCGCCGTGTCATCATCGATCAGACCGCTCTTTTGCAGTTGTGCGGCTAGCTTGTTCCACGGTGCGGCGGCCGTGCCGAGCAGCGCCGCATTCAGGCTTTGCAGCGAGCAGACGGCGGAACGGCCGAGGTCGCCGTGGCGATCGAAGCGGACCATTTCAAGAAACGTTCGGCCGGCGTGGCGACAGAGCTGGCTTTGCGCCGCTGGAATCGCCAACTGTGCGGCCACCGCCTTCAGCGCCAGATGCTCGCAGATCAGCAGATCGGCCCAGCGTTGCACGGCGGCGGAATCGTCGGCGCCGGAGAACTTGACGATGACGTTGACGGCGTGACCATCCAACCACCGGGATGCGGTGAATTTAGGAAACTCGCCCCCGGCCGACGAGCCTGCCTCGCCATGCGCCATGGCCGACGCTGCCAGCGCCGGGTAGGTAGATTCAATCTGTTCCTCGGTCAGAGGGTGTTGTCCGTTGCGCGTTGCTGATTCCAGATGGCGATTGAATGCGGCTTCGCCGAGTATCAGGTTCCCCGGCAGGTCGGACCCCAGTTGGGCGAGCACGTAGGTGACGTCATCGTCCGACCAGTCGTCGGGGTTTTCGGACACCTGGAGGCTCGCCGCGTGGTGTTTGGCGAAGTTGCGCCCAAGAAAGCCTTGGGGGCGCATATCCACGAGGGGGTAAGGCAGGCCGCCGAACCAGCCGTCCTTCATTTCCTCCGCTAAAGGCCAGGGAAATGGCTCCTGAAATAGCAAAGCAGATCCCGATGGCTGGGTGCAGTCGAGCAAGGCGATCTGAGTGGCCCGGCCAGACTCGTCAATTTGGTACAGGGGGATCGGCTCGCTGATGCCGCGAATCGGTCGACGCAAGGCATAAGCCGTCCGCCGTGAGCCTCCGCGAATGACAAGCTCGTCATCCAGAAGCTTCAGACCACGCGTCAAAGTGGATTTGTTGATGCCGCCCAGCCGCGTGCAAAGTTCAGCGGTGCGCAAGCCCGGGTTGCTGCGCAACACGCGAACGAGATTTTCCGTCTGGAGCTTTGTCATCGACTTTAAAATAACAAAAATGCATCGAATATTGCATCGAATATACTTAATCTAATGCACTAAAGTCAAATAGATAGCAATTAAAGTTGAAAAATTGTGCATCGATATAAAATCAAGGCCTAACGAAAAACAATGGTCTTGCTGCCATGCACTAAGACGCGGTCTTCCAGGTGGTAGCGCAGGCCACGTGCCAGCACGGTCTTTTCGATGTCCTTGCCGTAGCGCACCATATCCTCGACGGCGTCGGAATGGTCGATGCGGATGACGTCCTGTTCGATGATTGGCCCCTGGTCGAGTGCCTCGGTGACGTAGTGACAGGTGGCGCCGATTAGCTTTACGCCGCGGGTGTAGGCTTGGTGATACGGCTTGGCGCCAACGAAGGACGGCAGAAATGAGTGATGGATATTGATGATGCGGCCCGGGTAGGCGGCGCAGAGTTCCGGCGACAAGATCTGCATGTAGCGCGCCAGCACCATGGTGTCGCCACGCACGTCTTCAAAGAGGCGCTGGACTTGATCAAAGGCCGCTTGCTTGTTCGCGGTTGGCACTGGCACATGGTGAAACGGTATGCCATGCCATTCAACGAAACCTCGAAAAGTGTCGTGATTGGAAATCACGGCGGAAATCTCGATGTCGAGTTCCTTCGACTGCCAGCGTGCCAGCAGGTCGTAGAGGCAGTGTTCCTGCTGGCTGACCAGTATCACGACACGCCGTTTCTCGGCGGAATCGTTGATTCGCCAATCGAGATTCATGGCCAGCGCCAGCGGCTGAAAGCGCCGTCGAAACTCATCGATGGAAAAGCGCAGCGAGTCGGCCCTGACTTCAATACGCATGAAGTAGCGGTTGTCCAGGCTGTCGGCGTGAAAGCTCGATTCGAGAATCCAGCCGTGATGCTCGGCGATGAATGCGGTGACACGGGAGATGATGCCGACCTGATCCGGGCAGGACGCAGACAAGGTGAAAAAGCGATCGCGATGCATCGTGCGGCCTAGCTGATGTGACGAATGGCGGCCGCCGCCTTGTCGATGGCCGCGCGCAATTCGGTGTAATTCATGGTGACCGGAAACTGCGGGAATTCGTCGATGACATTCTGCGGCGGATGAAACAGAATGCCGGCGTGGGCCTCGGCCAACATGGCCGTGTCGTTGTAGGAGTCGCCGGCGGCGATTACCTGGAAGTTGATTTCCTTGAAGCGCTGCACCGCTTCCTTTTTTTGGTTGGGCATGCGCAGATGGTAGGCGGTCACGAAGCCATCGGCGTCGGCCTCCAGTTTGTGACAGAACAACGCGGGCATGCCCAGTTGAGCCATTAGCGGCATGGCAAATTCGTAAAATGTGTCGGACAGGATGATGACCTGATAATCCCGTCGTAAAGCGTCGAGGAAATCCTTGGCGCCTGCCATCGGGCCCATCTCGGCGATCACCTTCTGAATGTCCGGCAGGCCCAGTCGATGTTGCTTCAGCAGATCGAGCCGGAAGCGCATCAGCGTGTCGTAGTTCGGCTCGTCCCGGGTGGTTCGGGACAGGGCTGGAATGCCCGTGCGTTTGGCGAACTCGATCCAGATTTCGGGAACGAGCACACCTTCAAGATCGAGACAGACAAGTTGCACGGGGGATCTCCAGGAGAATGGGCCGGCTTGGGCGGCGGTAGTTTGGGGCGGAATTTTACCCGGTCAAAATGTATGCCAATGCAGCCGAATGCTGTCCGCACTGACCCGATAGCGTCAATCAGGCTTTTTTTGGTGATACCCACATGGTGATCAGGGCACGGAACACCAACTGGCCGGCTGTATCGGTGACGTTGACCGTTATCGGCAGTTCGAAGCCTTCGCCGCCGAACTCGGGCAGCGGAGTCAGTTCGACCACCGCACGCAGGTCGGTTTCGGCCTTTTTAAGGTATTCGACGCTCATCCTCTTCGGAATCCAACGATGAGTGCCTGGCGTGGTGACTTCGGTCATCGAGCCGCCAACCAGTTCCGCCATGTTGCACATGGCGATGGCGTGCACCGTGCCGATGTGATTGGTTACCGCTCGATGCTTCTTTAGGAACACCTCGCCATAGCCGGGCCGTAACTCGGCGAAGTGCGGACTGATGGAGGCGAAGTAGGGCGCTTTCCAGCAGACCAGGCGAGAAAACGCCCACTTCCCGCCGGGGACGGCGGACATCTTCTGCCACAGGGCGAGGGTGGAATTGGGATGGGGCATGCGGGTACTCCTAGAGCGCAAAAAGCTGGAATCGGGAAAATCAGCGGGCGGCGACGATTGGTTCAATTCGGCCGGCTCAATTCGTCACGTATTTCTTGTTGATCTTGGCCAGTGTGTTGTCGTTCATCATTGAATGCAACGCGCTGTCTAACTGACTCATCGTACTTTCGGGGATGCGCTTGTTACAGGCGAAATACATCTGGACCTTGTTAAAGCTAAGCAGGGATTTTGTCTCAACACCAAATTTACGGCTTAGAAATTGCGCGCTTGCCTTGTCTGTGGCCCATAGCTTAATTTGTTTGCGTTTCAAAAGCTGAACCAGCTGCTCATCAGTGCTGGCTTCGGCAATCTCGAATTTCCGGTTCTGCAGGTAAATTGCAACGGCATCCCCTCGATAGCCACCCACCTCGTGGCGTCGAGCGTCTTCAGGCGAATTTCGTCATCGGCTCGCGCAATCATGACCCACTCACTGGTTGCGACAGGCCCTACCCAACGGAAAAGCTTTTCTCGCTCCTCGGTCCGGGTCGTCGAAAATACGCAGGTATCTGCCTCGGTTTGCGCCAAGTGGTAGGCTCGTGCCCAGGGATATATTTCGATCCGGTAAGCCAAGCCGGCTCGCCTGAATGCCTCACGCACGATTTCGGTTGCGCTGCCGGTAATGGATTTGCCATCCTCACTGGTGTAATTGAACGGCGGGGCCTCTTCGGTGGTGAGCAGGAGTGCTTCGGCTCGGGCATTGAGGCCAATCATGCAACACAGCAACATCGCCAGCAACAGCCGAATTTTCATGTTCATGGTGCGCCTCTCAGGTTGTAATTAATGTCAGGATATTACAAATCCGTGTCGCCAGCGGCGTAATCTGGGAACACGTAGGGCAGAGTTGTATCGTTAGAATGAGTCCTGTATTCCCTGCGCCCAGTAGCGGCGAGTGGCAATCCCCGGAGAATTTAATGCCCAACTTAGCAAAGCACACGACCGACGTGGTGACGTCCGTATTGACCTCGACCTTGGCTGGGTGGCGCGGCACCAGCATCGTCGCCCCGCTGGCGCAGCCGGACAAACATTTGCAGCTCTACGATATCGAGGCCAGCCCGTTTTGTCGCGCCGTGCGCGAGGCGCTGACGGCACTTGGCCTGGATGTCGTTATCCTGCCCTGTCCCAAGGGCGGACAGCGCTTTCGTACCGAGGCCAAGCGTTTGGGCGGCAAGCTGCAATTTCCGCTGCTAATTGATCCGAACACCAATACGGTGATGTATGAGTCGGCTGCTATTGTCGACTACCTGTTTCGCACCTATCGCGGCCGGCCGACACCGAACTACTATCGCGCCAAGCCCTGGACGCCAGTGCTCACCGGCCTGGGTTCAGCACTGCGCGGCTGGCGTGGGATTCGCGTGCGTGCGGCCAAGGTGCCCGAACAGCGCCTGGAACTCTGGAGTTTCGAGTCGAGCCCGTATTCGCGTCTAGTG
>Ga0163144_10022714_pt1 | contig 12419 bp, 14 predicted proteins | sample OliLak19BULKMAT1_FD_123175 | JGI IMG/M metagenome (GOLD analysis project Ga0163144, IMG submission 123175) | Freshwater microbial mat bacterial communities from Lake Vanda, McMurdo Dry Valleys, Antarctica - Oligotrophic Lake LV.19.BULKMAT1 | ecosystem: Environmental > Aquatic > Freshwater >... | reverse complement strand
GGCCGCTCGGCGCTTCGCTGCCCATGCCGAGGAAGAAGAGGGCGATGCCGACGGGGATCGCCAGCGCGAACAGCCCGTTCACCGCGTAGCGAGCCTTGGGCGACCAGCCGCCGCGGGCCATCAACATGGCGATCGTCATCGAGTCGAACGGCTTGTGGAGGAAGATCACCAGAAACGTCCCGAGCCCCGCGAGCGGCAGGTTGTCATGGCGGTGGTAGACGCTCGCCGCGAGGGCGACTCCCTCGATCACGCTGTGGATGGTGAGGCCGAATGCGGCGCCGCTCCAGGTGATGTCGTGGTGATGATGACCGTGGTCGTGTCCGCAGGCGTGTTCATGTTCGTGGAGGTCATGCAGCTCGCCGGCGTCGTCGGTTTCGAGGTCGTGATGGTGGTAGCAGAAGAACCGCTCGATGAAAAACATCGTCAGCCAACCGGCGACGACCCACATCATCACCGTGAAGTCGACCGCCTCGTCGGGGCTCGCCTTCACCGCGTGGGCCTCGCTGAGGGCGTGCGGCAACATGTGGAGCATGCCGACGCCGAACATCATTGCCGCCACGAAGCTGACCGCGACCTGCATCCCGCGGTGGGTGAGCCGGAACCAGAGGGGCAGCATCCCCCCGAAGACCGAGGCGGCGAGGATGATGATCGAGTAGTAGGTGAGGGGGACGATGGGGGCCATGAAAACCGAAAGCGGGCAACTGCTGAGGGGGAAGCGTTAGGGCTTGTCACCCAAATCGCGGGGAGTCATATCGTCGCGTGCCGAGTGGCGGACGTAAAGCACCCGGACCGAATTCTCCCGCAGCATGAAGAGGACTCGGTAGACGCTCCGGTGGCGGCGATAGAGTAACTGGCGAATATCGACGCCTAGTTTGTCGCTCTCACGGGCGCGCGAACAGCGTTCCGGATTCTCAGACAACGATTCAATCGCCGTCAGACAGCCCTCGTACCAAGTAGCGGCGGTTGCCGGCGAATACCGCTTCGACAGATAGTTCAGGGTTTCATCGAGGTCGACGAAAGCGGGCGGTTGGATGACAACGCGGTAGCTCATGATCGGGGCGCCAAGCCATGCTTGGCGCGGATCCGGGCATCGGCTTCCGCCAACGGGATTCCCTCGCCGCGGTCGATCGAATCGAGACTTTCACGGATCGCGGCAAGCGTTTCTTCCTCATCGCGAAGGAGCGATACGGCGGCATCGAGGAGTTCGTTACGGTCGCCGAAGCGACCGGAGATGATTGCCTGCGAGATGAACAATTCGTTGGAAGGGGAAATTTCGCCTGACATCTTCGGAGTCCTCAAATTACGCTACCGCTTGGAAGCGTTCATTCCGACGCTTCTGACCTGAATAATCTTAGTCAAACGGCTTGCGACACGCCATTTTTTCTTTCGAGGCAGACGTCATGCGAGCCTGCATTCAACGTGTTTCCTCGGCCCGCGTACGAGTCGAGGGCGAGACGGTCGGCGAGATTGGCCGCGGGTTTCTCGTGCTGCTCGGCGTGGCCGTGGGCGATGGGCCGACGGAACTGCGTTGGATGGTCGACAAAGTAGTCGGCTTACGGGTGTTCGACGACGGGGAGGGAAAAATGAACCTCGCGCTCGCCGATGTTGGCGGCGAGTTGCTGGTAGTGAGCCAGTTCACGCTGCTGGGCGATTGCCGCAAGGGGCGCCGGCCGAGCTTTATCGACGCGGCTCCGCCGGAGATGGCGGAGCGGATGTATGAGGAGTTCGTGGCAGCGGCGCGAGGGGCGGGGATTCTCGTGGCGACCGGGAAATTTCGGACTCACATGGAAGTCGAACTCGTCAACGACGGGCCGGTGACGTTGCTGCTCGATTCGGCCGATCGCTAGTAGCCGCGGATCAACGATCTGCCGGAGCGGAATCGGCAAGACTTACCACGAAGACACGAAGGGCACGAAGACGCACCAAGAAGACCAGGAACGAAAGACTCGGCCGCGATAAGCGGTTCTTCTTCTTTCATTACTTACTGTTCTTTGTGCGTCTTCGTGTCCTTCGTGTCTTGGTGGTTGCATTTTTTCGAACTCGCGCCGGCGGGTCGTTGACCCGCGGCTACCAGTTGAATCGCTTCATGATGCGGCGGGCGGTGTCGTAAATGGTGCGGTCATGCTTCGCACCGTCGGCGGCTGGTTGATTGCCGGTCGACGGATGTTGGAAGCCAATCCGGAACGTCGATGGCACATTCGTTCCGTCGCTGGCAACCTGCGGCGCCTGCTGGTCAGGCATCACTTCGTGGACCAGGCGATTCTTGATTGCTTGGTTGTTCACGACGATCGGCGAGAGTTGCCCGTAACGCTCCATGACCGACGGTTCGCTGAGGATCATCACGACGACGACGGCCAGCTTCCAGTAGACGGAGAAGTTGCCCCACAGGTCGTCGCCCCAGAGCTTGATCGCCGTGCCGAATGACTTCTTGAAGCGCCAGCGGCCGCCGGTCCACTCGATCGAGTAGATTTCATCGAGCATCAAATGGGAGAGCGCACCGAGGAAGACGCCGCCGGCCTTGAAGTAGCGCAAATGAAGATTTGTCGAGCCGCTAACCAGGAACGCGATGCCGGTAAAAATCAGCAACGCGGGAATGCTGTGAAACATCCCGCGATGGACGGTGAAGCGCTTGAGGAGCTTCGCCACGCCGAATCGCACCGTCAAATAACTGATGGCGCCTGCCAGCACCATTTGCTCGTAGTTCCAGCCAAGGTGCTGAAAGCGATCGACGAGCATCATCGGCGCCACGGCCGCGAAGAAGCTCATTGTTTCACGGAGCGGCACGCCCGAGTCGCTGTCGATGTCGGGCAGCATCCCCCCCACGCCGCACAAGCAGCCGGCGACCGCCGCCGCCTCGGGCGGCAGCCCGTAATAGGCGCCGACGGCAGCGTAACCGACGCCGAGCGTGCAGCTGGTCGTGATGTGGGTGGTAAAGCCGGCCATAGGGGGCGGAACTGTCGCAAATCTGCGGCGTTTCGCCAAGAGTAGCCGCGGGTCAACGACCCGCCGGGGCCGACTGGTGAAATGCAACCACCAAGACACGAAGGCCACGAAGACGCACCAAGAAAACAAGGAAAAGAAGGAGCGCACTAATAACGGAAGGCAGATGAAGCGGATCAGATAGCATTACTAGCTGCTGCTTTCCTTCTTGTTTTTTCCCTTCGTGCTTTCTTCGTGCCTTCGTGTCTTGGTGGTTGCATTTTTTCGAACTCGCGCCGGCGGGTCGTTGACCCGCTGCTGCTGCTAGCACAACTGCCCTTCGCCCCCCTGCCCGCCGTCGATATACTTCGCCGTCCCGCAATCCTCCCGCCTCCTTCCGCCCGCCACGGGTGCGCCATGCAGACCTACGATCTTGTGATGCTAGCAGTCTTGGTCTTTGCCACGATCTTCGGATTTTGGAAGGGATTGGCGTGGCAAGTCGCGTCGCTGGCGTCGCTGGTGGTCAGCTACTTTGCAGCCTTGAAGTTCGCCGACAAGTTGGCGCCGATGGTGAGCGAACACGCCCCGTTCAACAAATTCGTGGCGATGCTGATCATCTACGCCGGCGCCTCGCTGGCGATTTGGATGCTGTTCCGCGTGGTGGCGGGCGTCATCGACGGCGTCAAGCTGAAGGAGTTCGACCGCCAGATGGGCGCCTTGGTCGGGTTCGCCAAGGGAGTGCTGATCTGCATCGCGATCACGTTCTTTGCCGTCTCGCTGCTAGGGCAGGTGCAACGCGACAAGATCCTCGCGTCGCGGAGCGGCCACTACATCGTCCAGGTTCTCGACAAGGCCGACGCCGTGGCGCCGCCAGAGATCAAAGGGGTGATCGGGCCGTACATCCAGAAGATTAACCAACGGCTTGACCCGAGCTATCAGCCGAACCCTCAGCAAGACTTCCAGGACATCCAGAAGTTGTGGAGCGAGCAAGCAGGGGGGGCTGCCGGGGCAGGGGGCTGGCCGGCGGCGGGCAACATCGCCTGGCCCACGGCGCCGAACACCGCTCCGCCGGCGACCGCCCCAAGCATGCCGGCGTGGCCGATTTCGACCGGCGGCGAGAAGCAGTATTAAGCGGCCGATCGGCGGCGTAGGCGACTGTCGACTTCATGGCAGGGGGAGGCTGAAACTTGCACGCGCTTTCGCCTCGCGAATCGCGGCCGTTACGACGGTAATCGGACCGGCTGCAGATCGCACGTGCGTTTGCCGGGCTGTCTACGCGGGGGCCTGCTTTCTGGGCTAAAAACAGCCCAGAAACGAACATAACAACGATTATCGGACGTTGCTGGTGGGCGAAAATCCAGGCTCTGGAAGCTTGGGCCCTGCGTTCCCTGCTCTTCGAGTGTGCATGCTAACGGCATGAAAGTTACCAATTCCGCGGGCGGACGAATTGCACGGGCCGACTGATTGCTTCATGTGTTGTTGGCAATTACTTGCGTCGACTGAGCCGGAGCGCCCAGATTATCACGGCCATGATGCCGAGCATTACCAACGTGACCAGTACTTCTGTGGCGTAAGGCATGCCGACCCCTGTTAGGTGCTGCTTATCTTCCGGAGCAAATCGCGGAGGTCTCAGTTCACCGACGCGACGCCGTTTTCCAGGTACGGGCCGATCTTCCGGAACTTGTCGTAGCGCTGGTTCAGCAAGTCGGCGGTCGGCAACTTCTGAAGTTCGCGCAGCGTCTTGGTGAGATACTGCTTGAGCTTCGCGGCCATCTGGTAATGGTCGCGGTGAGCGCCGCCGAGCGGTTCTTCGACGACGTCGTCGACTACGCCCATCTCCAACAGATGCTTCGAGGTGATCTTCAGGGCCCGGGCCGCTTGGGGAGCGTAGTCGTGGCTCTTCCAGAGGATGCCGGCGCAACCTTCTGGACTGATCACCGAATAATAGGCGTTCTCAAGGACGGCGACCCGATCGCCGACGCCGATGCCGAGCGCGCCGCCGGAGCCGCCTTCGCCGATGACGATGCAGATGATCGGCGTCGGGAGCCGCGACATCGCGAGCATGCTTTCGGCGATCACCTGGGCCTGGCCGCGTTCCTCGGCGCCGATACCGGGATAGGCGCCGGGCGTGTCGATCATCGCGATGATTGGCAGGCCGTACTTGGCGGCGAGCTCCATCTTTTCCATCGCCTTGCGATAGCCTTCGGGATGGGCGCAACCGAAGTAGCACTCGTTCCGCTCTTTGAGCGTTTTCCCTTTCTGATGGCCGACGAGCATCACCTTGAATTCGTCGAGCTTGGCGAAGCCGGTGCGGAGCGCGCGGTCGTCGCCGAAAAACTTGTCGCCGTGCAACTCGACGAACTCGTCGAACACCAGATCGACGTAGTCGGTGAACATTGGTCGTTCAGGATGGCGAGCGACGCGGACCGTTTCCCACGGATCGAGATTCTTGTAGATCGACCGCATCGTCTCGGTGAGCTGTTTGCGCAGTTCGCGAATCTGCTCGCGGACGTCGCCGCTCTTGGGATCAGCGCTTTCGAGATCGCGGATCTGGGCTTCGATCTCGTGGATCGGTTGTTCGAACGGGAGTTGGAACGTGGTGGCCATTTTTGAGGGTTCTCTTTTTTAACCACGAAACAGACGAAATGAACGAAAAGAATGCGGGGAATTAGGAACCGCAGATGGACGCTGATGAACGCAGATAAGAGAAAGCATGATGTCTTTCTCATCAATCTTCATTTGCGTTCATCTGCGTTTATCTGCGGTTCCTTTTTTGATTTCTTTAGTTTCGTCCTTTTCGTCTCTTTCGTGGTTAATTTTCTTCCTTCGGTGCTTCCACTTTCGGAAGCGGCTTTTTGGGTTTGATTTGGAAGACGCGGCCAGCTTTGAGTTCGCGCATGAACTCCATGAGCGATTCGGGGCGGTCTTTTGGTTCTTTGGCCAGCATGCGTCCGACCAGCGTCGCGAAGTCATTGTGGACGTTGCGGTTGAGCATCTGTACCGACGGCGGCTTGAGCTTGAGATGCTTGTTCAAGAGTTCTGCCGGGCTGGTCGCCGTGAACGGCAGTTTACCGGTGATCAACTCGTAGACCATGCAGCCGAAGCTGTAGATATCGGCGCGAGCGTCGCACGTCTGGCCGCGGATCTGCTCCGGCGGCATATAGCTGTGGGTGCCGGCGACCGGCATTTTACCGCCGAGGAGCTTGCCGATCCCTTTTTTGATCTTCAGCGAGAGCGTGAAGTCAATCAGCCGGATGTGGTTGTTCTCGTCGACCAAGAAATTATCGGGTTTGATATCGCGATGAACCCAGCCCTGGCGATGCATATACTCCAGGGACTGGGCGCACTCCATCAGAATCGTGTCGAGCCGCCAATGGAGGCTGTCGAGCTGGTCGTGGATTTGCTGCTTCAAGTTCGGCGTCTTGAAGAGCTCCATGACGACGAACGCCCCATCTTTTTTGCTGTCGCCGTAGTCGAAGGTCTTGATGATCGAGGGATGATCGAGCGCCTTGCCGACTTCGAACTCATGCTTGAGCTGGGCGACCGTCGTCCGGTCGTAACGGGCCCCCGGCGGCAGCCATTTCATGGCCAGCGCCGTCGTTTCGGCCATCGGGCGGACGGCCCAGATTTCGAACATAGCGCCAGCCCGGATGAGATGAAACATCCGGTAAGGACCGACGAATTCGCGACCGGCAGACATGGCGACGGCTGGGATCGGGGCTGAACGGGGAAAGCCGGACGCTGCTGCAGCCGACGGAATATCCAGTTTAACCGTTACCGCCGGATGGCGAAATATGGGCGTGGGGGCGGCAGTAGGTTGGGCTTTCAGCCCGACAGGCAGCGAGAAAAAACGTTGCCAGCACGAGCGAATGAGCGGTGGAAACCGCGTATGAAGTGACGCGCGATGGCTGCGTCGCTTAGCGGGACTGTCAGGCTGAAAGCCTAACCTACGGCGCACTCCCCTGCCCTGTCTGGCGTGCTTTGATGTAGCAGCAGGAAAAAGAATGGGACGCGGATTTTCGCGGATTAGGCGGATTTACACGGATCAATTCTATGAACCGATTCAGTATCCGCGCAAATCCGCTGAATCCGTGGAAATCCGCGTTCTATTCGTTGGTGCGAAAAAGGGGGAGCCGATCGATTGACGCTCTGGCGGCTCGTTGAGCCGCGGCTGCTTTCAGTACGCGACCCAGAGCATGGCGAGGCCGTGGGCGGGAGCGGTTTGGCCGGCGGTGGAGCGGTCTTTCGCGGAGATCACTTCGGCGACCCACTCGGGGGGGCGTTTGCCGCGGCCGACTTCGACAAGCGTGCCGGCGATCGTGCGGACCATGTTGTAGAGGAATCCATCGCCTTTGACGTCGATGGTGATGAGGGCGTCGGATTCGGGCCCCCGGTTTGAAGAACCGGGGGCTAAATGGGTTACTTCCGCCGCGAAGATGGTGCGGATGGTCGATTCGCGTTCGGAGCCGGCTGATTGGAAGCTGGCGAAGTCGTGCGTGCCGACGAGATGGGTGCCGCCGGCTTGCATGGCCGGTACGTCGAGCGGCGTCGGAATGTGCCACGCATACTTGCGGCTGAAGACTTGCCGCCGCGCGTCGTTGTAGATCGTGTAGCGGTAGCGTTTGAATTTCGCGTCGTGCGTCGCGTGGAAGCCGTCGGCGACTCGCTCGACGTGTCGCACCGCGGCGTCGGCGGGGAGTTTTGTGTTGAGCGCGAGGACGAGCGATTCGGGCGGGATGTTGGTCGCCGACTCGACGCTCACGACCTGCCCCGCGGCATGAACGCCGGCGTCGGTGCGGCCCGCGGCGAACGTCCGAACCGTCTCGCCAGTGATTTCCAGCCAAGCCCGCTCCAACTCCCCCTGCACCGTCCGCCGACCAGGCTGCAGTTGCCAGCCCGAGAAATCGGCGCCGTCGTAAGCGAGCGTAATCTTAAAACTTGCCATCGGCGGGAATGCGGGGAGAACCACGAAGACACCAAGGCACGAAGGAAGCACGAAGAAAGGCGATGAAACTGGAAGAAAGAGAAGGACGCTGATCTTCACCAATCGACGCTAATAACACAAAAAGACATTAGCGAAGAGTAGCGTCGATTAGTGTTCCCTACTTCTTCGTCTTCTTCGTGCTTCCTTGGTGTCTTCCAGCCTTGGTGGTTAATCTTCTCAAACAGCCGCCTGCGACTTGACCAGCAACTCGGCAATCTGCACGGCGTTCGTCGCGGCGCCCTTGCGGAGGTTGTCGCTCACGCACCAGAAGGCGAGGCCATTGTCGCTGGAGAGGTCTTCGCGGATGCGGCCGATGAAGACGGCGTCGTCGCCGTCGCATTGGGCGGGCATCGGGTATTTACCGGCGTCGAGGTCGTCGACGACTTTGATGCCGGGCGTCGCGGCGAACAGCTCGCGGGCCTGGGCGACGGTGATCTTCTTGTCGGTTTCGACGAGGATGCTTTCACTGTGGCAGTTGTCGACCGGGACGCGAATGCAGGTGGGGCAAACGCGGATCGTGTCGTCGCCGAAGATCTTGTGGGTCTCGTGGACCATCTTCATCTCTTCGCTCGTGTACCCTTGGTACTTCGGCGAACCGATCTGCGGGATCAGGTTGAACGCGATCGGGTGCTTGAAGGCCTGATAGTCGTGTTGCTCGCCGGCGAGGAAGGCGCGGGTTCCCGCTTTCAGATCGTGCTGCCCCTGGACGCCGGCGCCGCTGGTTGCCTGGTAGGTGCTGACGATGACACGGCGGATGCGGCCGAAGTCGTGGAGCGGCTTCATGGCGACGACCATCTGCGTGGTCGAACAGTTCGGGCTGCTGATCAGGCCGCGATGTCCCTCGATCGCTTCGGGGTTCACTTCGGGGACGACGAGCGGCACCTTCGGGTCCATGCGCCAGTAGCCGCTTTCGTCGACGACGATGCAGCCGCGCTCGACGGCCCAGGGACAGAAATCCTTGGCGGTTTCGTCGGGGGTGCTGCCGATGGCGAGGTCGATTCCCGCGAAGATTTCGGGGGTCATCTCTTCGACGAGGCAGTCTTCGCCTTTGAACGTGATCGTCGTGCCGGCCGAGCGCTTCGACGCGAGAAAGCGGATGTTCCGGTAGGGGAACTCGCGCTCCTCGAGGAGCTGACGGATGATGCGTCCGACGGCGCCGGTGGCGCCCACGATGGCAATCGTCTCGAACACGGCGAAAAATCTCCCAGCACGCGGGGGCGACCGTAGGAACGCTCGGACCGGGGCGGCCGCCTACCGCTTCGCCCTGGCCGGTGGAGTAAACCTCGTAGTATAGGCGACCCGCGGGGGGCGGACAATGTTCGCGCGAGGCAGGCGATTGAAGCCACCGGCTTCGCCGGTGGACGAACTGTCGGCAGACGTTGTCACCACATCGTCCACCGGCGGAGCCGGTGGCTTTTATGGTTCCCGACACCGTTGGCTTCCAGTGGGGTTGATAAGATGAGTACTGCACCCCCTCCCCTGCCCTGCGAGTCGACCGATGCGCCGAATTTTGGTTCAAACTTCGATGGTGTTCACTGCCCTAGCCATGGGAATGCCATGCGCGACGCGGGGGGCCGAACCCGACGACGCCGGGCTGTTCGGCAAGCTCGACGCCAATAGCGACGGGCAGTTGGCGGCGGAGGAAGTCGGCGACGACCATCGGCTGCTCTTCAAACGGCTCGTCCGCACCGGCGACGAGGATAGCGACGGCCAACTCTCGGCCGAGGAATTCAGGCTGGCCATCCAACCTGTCCGGGCAGAGAAGCCGACGGTCGAGAAGCAGGGAAGCCGCCTGCCGGGGGCCGACGCCTTGCTGGTGCTGCTGGTGAAGATGGACGCCAACGGCGACCAGCAGCTCGACGCCGACGAGATTCCGGCCGACTACCAACGGGCATTCCAGCAGATGCTCGCGGCCGCCGACGACGACAAGAATGGCCGGCTCGATCGCCGGGAGATTGCTCAAGGTTCGCCGAAGTTGACCGCCGTGGCCAACATCGCCGCGTCGCGGATGGGGCTCGATCTGGAAATGGAGCTGAAGGAACTCCCCGAGGATAGCATGGCCTCGATGGAGCAAATGGACGCCTACCCGCAGCCGGGGGAAATGCTGGGCGATCCGAAGGAGGCCGAGAAACTTTTCACGCGGCTCGACGCCAACGGCGACAAGCAGATTGCCGCCAAGGAAGTCGAAGGCCCGTTCGCTGAGCGGATCGGGGAGATGATCCGCCGCGGCGACCGCAACGACGACCAGCGGCTCAACAAACGTGAGTTCTTGGAAATGGCGGAGCGGATTTCGGCGTTCGAAAACGGCAAGCCGAATCCGGCCGCGGCGAAGCAGGCGAGGAGGCAACTACTTAACCGCTTCGATCGCAACGGTGACAGCGCTCTCAGTGCCGACGAGGCGCCGCCGCGACTGCGGCAGAACTTCGCGAAGGCCGACGCCGACGGTAACGGCAAGCTCGCCGGCGACGAACTTCAGCAGGTTGCCGAGAGGATGTCGCGTCGGGCGCCCGCCGCGGAAAACCGCAACGAGTAGGGACGCCCCGCAATGAACGAAGACTCGCCAGATAGGAAATCTTCGCGTAAGTTGAAAGGGAAGCCGCGAGCGCAGAAAAACGGCCCGATTTAGGGCAATTCCTGCACGCGGCGGACGAAGCGCTCTTGGAACGGCGCTTCAGCTTGTCTCCAACTCATCGTCTGTCGGCGCGGTTTACGGAATTTTTTTAAGCCCGCGTACCGCCTCCGAACCGTGAACAGCGGCGAAGTGTCTCTCGTACAGACGGTAACGTTGGCGCGACTTGCACGCTTGACTCTGGAACAGGTCAACGCCAGCCTTGCAATAAGAGAAGGGCACCTATCATGTCGGATCAAATACCACTCCCCGCCGGGGCGTATCGGAGCCTTCCGCCAGTCACCTTCGACGATGGGGCCCTGCTCAAATTCAGTCGCGAGATGCACGTGCAGCTGCGCGACCTGGAAGCGAAGTTCGTAGTTCCGCGCGTGAACCCGCGGCCCTTTTTGGGCGTCCCGCGGCAAGCGTCGCGCCGGCCGCGCTAGATAGCACGGCCATCCTGGCCGGAAGCAGAAGCGATTCAAAGCCATCGGCCTTGCCGATAGCTTTTTTTTTGCGCCGAGCCAGGATGGCTCGGCTATATGGGGACGCCGGCTCGGGGGTATCATTGGAGGACGGGCAACGTCTGGCCCCTCCCCCTCCCCTGCCGACTTGCACCCCACCTGCTCACCGCCATGAAAGTCATTCTCGCCAGCCCCCGCGGTTTCTGCGCCGGCGTCAACATGGCGATCGAGGCGTTGGAGCTGGCCCTGCAGACGCTACCGCCGCCGATCTACGTTTATCACGAGATCGTCCACAACAAGTATGTCGTCGAGCACTTCAAGGCCCGCGGCGTGACGTTCGTCGATGAACTGGTCGAGGTCCCGCATGGCGCCACCCTGCTCTTCTCGGCGCACGGCGTTTCGCCCGAGATTCGCCAAGTCGCCCGCGATCGGAAACTACAGGCGATCGACGCGACCTGCCCGCTGGTGACGAAGGTCCATCTCGAAGCGATTCGCTACGCCCGCGACGGCTACACGATTCTGCTCATCGGCCACGAAGGTCACGACGAAGTGATCGGCACGATGGGCGAGGCGCCCGAGGCGATCTTGCTTGTCGAGTCGCCGGAGGACGTCGCTCGCCTTGAGGTGACGGATGAAGCGAAGCTCGCGTATCTGACGCAGACGACGCTCAGCGTCGATGACGCGAACCGGATTATCTCGAAGCTGAAGGAACGGTTTCCGCAAATCAACTCCCCGCCGAAGGATGACATCTGTTACGCGACGCAGAATCGGCAGGAAGCGGTGGCGAAACTGGCGCCCGATGCGGAGTTGACGCTCGTGCTGGGGAGCCAGAACAGCTCGAACAGCCAACGGCTAGCGGAACTCTCCGCCGAGCGCGGCGTGCCGGCGTTTCTGATCGACGGCGCCCAGGACATTCATCTCGACTGGTTCGAGGGCGTCAACACGGTGCTGGTTACCGCGGGGGCGAGTGCGCCGGAGATTGTCGTCGAGAGCGTGCTTGATTTTCTCCGTGAGCGGTTCGACGCGACGGTGGAAGTGCGGTCGCTGCGCGAGGAGGCGGTGTCGTTTCCGTTGCCGCGGGAGTTGCGGTCGATTGCGGCGCCGCGAGATGCGCTGGCTTCGGGTCTGACGCGCTAAAAGCCACCGGCTCCGCCGGTGGACGGACCACGCTTACGATAGCCAAACGCCACACGTCCACCGGCAAATCCGGTGGCTTTCATTCGCTTACTTGCTCATACCGAGGGACTTCCAGAGGAAGGCCCATTTGTCGGCGGCCTGGTCAATCCGTTTGGTGATCGGCGTGCCGGCGCCGTGGCCCGCGCGGGTTTCGATCCGAATGAGGATCGGGGCATCGCCTGCTTGGGCCGCCTGCAGCGCTGCGGCGTACTTGAAGCTGTGCATCGGGACGACGCGGTCGTCGGTATCGGCGGTGGTGATCAGCGTT
>Ga0163144_10022712_pt1 | contig 12420 bp, 7 predicted proteins | sample OliLak19BULKMAT1_FD_123175 | JGI IMG/M metagenome (GOLD analysis project Ga0163144, IMG submission 123175) | Freshwater microbial mat bacterial communities from Lake Vanda, McMurdo Dry Valleys, Antarctica - Oligotrophic Lake LV.19.BULKMAT1 | ecosystem: Environmental > Aquatic > Freshwater > Lake... | reverse complement strand
TCAAAGTTATACCAGATACCATTCCATTATTCATAGCACTCTCGCTGATAATACAATTCCTTAACTGCAAATTTGTGCTCCGTTCAACCTGAATGCCATTAAAAATAGGATTTTTAATATGGCACGTGTTGATGCTTATTTCACGGCTATCAAGCACTACTATTGCACCCCCTACTTCTTTGTTTCCGTTTCAAGAGCCATCAATAATATTATCACTTAATATTATATTCTCGCCATTACTGATCAATATGCCACCGTATGCAGGAGGCTGGGAAGGAAAATAATCTTCATTATGATCAATCACATTCCCATTTATGATTAGATTACTACTATTATTGATCAACAGATGACGATTATATCCACGAATAAAGGTGTTTCCTGTGATACTAATACCCCTAGTATTTTCAAGATGAATATTCACTTTTTGGTTGCTGATATGGTTGCCGGTAATACTCCATAAACCAATCTTGTCTGAATTACCATTTAAGCCTAAAAATCGAATATTAGCACCCTCTGGGCTGGGAATTGCTTGAATGGTATTGCCCGATATCGTTCCTTCACGGACACTTCCCCCCATTGAGCAATCCACCAAAATATCCGCCGAAATAGGTCCTTCAGGATCGCAATTATACTCTATATCATTACCTGTAATTTGCAGATTACGGATTTCACTGCCAATAACCTTGATTCCTCCTTTTTTACAGTAACTAATATGGCTGTCGCTAATAATAAACTGATGAATATTAACTTGGTCTAAAAAAATACCAATTCCGCTATTATTGTAGACATGACAAGCATCAATCAGAACATTTCGGTTTCTGGAACTTAAATGAATCCCATTCCGTACATTTCTGATGAGTAATGCACGTAGTGTAGGCATGAAAGTATTTCTGAGTTCTATGCCATCGGCATCAACATGATCACCTATAATTTCTAGAGCATCGATCAAAGGCATCCGCTCTTTATCCCAGGTAATAATTTTAACTGAAGAAGGAAGTGCAGACCCTTTATCATGAGAACCAATAAAACGAAAGGCAGCACCCTCACCTGCCATAACAATACTAGCGCTGGCACCACGACCCGAAAGACCTAGTTTGCCATAGTTAGAAAGGTCGATTTCTATCGTTTTCGTGATCCTATATGTACCTTTTGGAAATTCAACTAGGCCGTCGGAAGCACCGACTACCGCTGCATTGATGGCTCCGGTATCATCAGTTTTACCATCACCTTTTGCTCCGAAATCTTTAACATTTACTGCAAATACGCTCTCATGACCCCAGCAAAAGGTAAAGCAAATAAATAGGAACTTAAAAAAGGGCATAGTAAACCGTTTCATAAAATAATTCTTATTTTAAAAATAAACTAACCTGTTGGGGTAGTTCAATTTTTATTAATTGCACCCAGCGAGTTTATTCTACAATTAAATATAGTTTAAACAGACATACCCTTAAAATTAATTAATCAGCAGCGACCAATTTAATTTATCAATATCTCATCAAAAAGAATCAATGCCGCTTTGCCCTTTCCAGCATGCCATGCAGGCATTTTATTCAGTGGTGTTGCTACAATTTTGATGTAAGAAACCGAAGTAGAATTAAACTTAAGTTCGTATTTTCTTAATTGCTGAGGATCCTTTTGGACAGGCATCTTCGGGCTAATGGTATTCAGCAATTTTAAATTATCCAGATCTGAACCGCCATAAACTTCAATTCGGGTTGGTGGAAATACGGAGGAATTAACATTTATAATGGAATTCATTACAGCTGAACGAATCTGAACCGGTTTTTTGAAATCCAGAATCACAATCATATCCTTATTCTTAAAACCCTGCCAATTCGTATTATTGATATCATTTTCAGCCAATTGTCCATCGATTAAGGTACTATTTCCATTTCCTTTATAACTGATATCAGCAATACTCAATAAATTGATATTGTCTGGTTTAAAGGCAGATTTGTAAAAAGCAAAGTTACTTACATCACTACTTTTCCATCCAGATTTATAAGCTTTAGCTTTTATCATAGTATTTTCACTAATCATGATCTCATTTTTAAATACAGGAGAAGCTAGACTGTCAGGGTCTTTACCATCAAGAGTATAACGAATTATCACATCCTTTCTTGGGTGACTGAGCTGAACATTGGTCCGACTCACGAATACCGTTGAATTGTTTTTAAGGGCAGGATTGGATAACTGAATCAGCGTTTTTCCATCGTCTTTAAAACCTGTAATAATATTTAGGGAGCTATTAACCTTTTTTAATTGTGTTATATCCTTTTCGGTAAGTGAAGTATTCCAAACTGATAATTCGCGAAGGTTTTTATTGGAAATGATCGGCAGTAACTGCTGTAGATTAATCCTTGTGCCAGATAATGATAATGTCTCTAGCTTTTTCAAAGCACTCAGTTCCTTAAGTCCGCTGCCGCTGATATCTGTAAAATTTAGGTCGAGTTTTTGTAATTCCTTCAATTTGGAAATAAAGTTCAGGTCCTCATCCTTCACCGGCATTCTACTTAATCTAAGTGATACGATCTGCTCCTTTATCTTTGATAATTCTTCAAGGGATTTAGAATTATAGGAGCTCTTGCTGAAAAAACTAACTGCCAAAGCAGGTGATTCCATAGAAACTGGGCTAACTCTACGGTAAAAAGTATTTAGATTTTCAATTGTTTCTTCATCTGCAGCAGCAAAATCATACTCGTCCTCAATTTTAGCAACTGGTTTAAAGCGTGCGGTAGCTAAAATCCGCAAGGAATCATCTACAGGCAAATCAATTACCCTTTTCTTAAAATCTGGATGATCTTTGATCCATGTAAAAAGAATCCTAATATCCTCTGGACTAAGTTGTGGTTTTCCAGAAGGAGGCATATGTTTTTTATTGCCCAATGGCATGTGTATTCTTTCCAATAACAAACTCACCTTAGGATCTCCAGGAACAAAAAGCTTGCCTGTCTTCCCGCCCTTCATGATAGAAACTGAGTCAGTTAGTTTTAATTTACCCTTTAACTTTTCATCATTGTGACAGCTTACACATTTCTCCTGAAAAATAGGTTGAATAACATGGTCGTAAACTAATGCCTGCTCAATAGGTACGATCGGACTTTTTGTTATTGGCTCCATGACAAAATTTTCACCATGAGTTAGTACAGATCCAAAATGTCCTGCCAGCACAATGGTAAGACTGAGAATTATAGCACCGCCTTTAGCCAAACCTTGTTTATACCAAATTCTACTTTTGAATATGAAGATTAAGGAGGAAAAAAATACAATACTCACAGCTGACCATTTATGCCAGTTCAACACATTTCCACCCTCATAAGAATCTTCAAGGGAAAGAAAAATACCCATAATTACCGTAATTGCTGCAAGTACAATACCCGAAAACATAATACGGCTAGTAATATCCCGGTAGAAATCTTTGCTATCCTCCTTAATTTTAAACTGGAAGAACTCCATAATTACTGAAACGAGCAACAGTACTATCGGAAAATGCAGCAGCATGGGATGCATTCTTCCAAAAGTCTGCAACCATACTGGGATGATCAACTCATTTTCGAAAATCAATAAAAAGATTATTAATGTATTTAGGAATAATAAAACATTACCTGAATAAGCTTTCAGACTGATCTTCATAAAAATGACAGGATTAGATTTTTAGACGCGTTTAAATTTATAAGGATATACTTTACCTGAGGCCCATTGTGCAACATAAAGATTTTCATCATCATCAACGCAAACATCATGAGGATGTACAAAAATCTTTTCAGCTTGAGTCATCGTCTGTAACTGGGAATCCTTATTATAGATTGGTTCTGTACCTCCAATATTTGAGACTACTTTATTTTCCTTATTCAAAATAGTTACAAAACCTGATCCGGCAGTAGCTAAACTTGGGGAACGCAATACAGCTGCATATAAATTGTCATTTTTTATCACCGGACGGCAAACACAGGCTCCAGGTAACTTAATGATTTCCTGAAGCTTACCATCCAAAGAGAAGCGTTTAAAACAATTTCGAGTCCGGTCGGTTACCAATAAACTGGGTTGAGCATAACGACGGTCAATAACTATTCCATGTGCATTATCAAGATGTTCATCACCTGTTCCTCTTCCGCCAAAATATCCCTTAAACTTACCTGCAGCATCATAATGTAAAACATATTGGGCACCATATCCATCGGCAATAAAGAAATCGCCATTGCTATCAACAGCGACCTCTGTAGGAACAAATTCCTTTGAATTCTTGTAAATGCCAGCTTCCATAGGCACATCAATAGTCATCAGTATTTTACCGCTCATTGTGGTTTTATAGACCTGATGTTTTTCAGTATCTGTTATAAAAAGAAACTGGGTTCCATTTTCATCAGCAAGCGTAAGTCCATGTCCGCCTGGAAATTCATTACCCCAAGATTCAAGCAGCTTACCTGATTTATTATAAATCAGTATATTATTTTTGGTTTCATTAGTAAGCAGAATGATCCTGCCTTTTTTATCTTGAACCATTTCATGACAATCTTTGACCGGGTATTTTGAAGAATCCAATTGCCCCCATTTTGTATCTAGGGTGTAACGCATCCCATTGTGGCCGTAAACGGGTCCTTTATTCCTTGCGAATAAATCTTTAGTAATTAAAAGACTTGCTGTAAGTCCTGCGGTGTTCTTAACGAATTTCCTTCTATTCATAAATTAAATTATGCTGAATTTATCAAGCTAATATATCATTGATCACCTTACCAGAAACATCCGTTAAACGGTACCTTCTGCCTAGGTGTTTAAAAATTAGTTTTTCATGATCTAGGCCCAACTGATTCAGGATGGTAGCCTGTAAATCATGAACATGTACTGGATTGTTAACTACATTATAACCAATATCATCGGTTTCACCATAGGAAATACCAGGCTTTATACCTCCACCAGCCATCCAGATAGTAAAACATCTCGGGTGATGATCACGGCCATAATTTTCAGCGGTCCATTTTCCCTGGCTGTAATTCGTACGGCCAAATTCTCCGCCCCAGATCACTAGCGTTTCATCCAGTAATCCTCTTTGTTTTAGATCGGTAATTAAAGCTGCCGATGCCTGATCTACATCCTTTGAAAGTGATGCTATTTCAGATGGTAGATTCCCATGATGATCCCATCCTTGGTGATATAATTGTACAAAGCGCACACCGTTTTCGGAAAGCTTACGCGCTAGCAGGCAATTGGCAGCAAAGGTTCCGGGAACCATTGAATCAGTACCGTAAAGTTTGATGATATCATCAGGTTCTTTAGAAAGATCCATGATTTCGGGAACAGCAGTCTGCATCCGATAGGCCATTTCATACTGTTGAATTTTTGTATTGATCTCCGGATCACCAAACTCCTTATAAGAATGCTGGTTTATTTTAGAGATCTGATCAAGAAACTTCCTGCGTTCAAACTTATTCATCCCATCAGGATCATTCAAATAAAGCACTGGGTCGTCTCCACTGCTAAATTGAACACCCTGATGAACAGAATCCAGAAAACCACTAGACCATAATTTGGAATAGACTCCCTGACCGTTACCTTTTTTACCACGAGAAAGTAAGACCGTAAACGAGGGTAAATTCTTATTCTCACTTCCAAGTCCGTAGCTTAACCACGAACCCATACTTGGTCTATTGCCCTGTTGTGCTCCAGTCTGAAAGAAAGTTAATGCCGGATCATGGTTAATTGCTTCCGTGTGCATAGAGCGGATAATACAAATATCATCAACAACCTTGGCAGTATGCGGCATGAGATCGCTAATCCAAGTTTGTGATTCACCATATTGTTTAAAATTGGCGAAAGAGCCAACCATTGGGAAAGATTTCTGATTTGCAGTCATTCCCGTTAGACGTTGATTACCTCTCACTGATGATGGAAGATCCTGGCCCGCTAAGTCCCTAAGTTTGGGTTTATAATCAAAAAGTTCAAGCTGTGAAGGTGCTCCATTTTGAAACAGATAGATGACTCGCTTTGCCTTTGGAGCAAAATGCGGAAGACCGGGTACAAATCCTGAATCAGCTGAATCACCGGTAAAGAGATCAGGAACTAACAAAGAACCCAATGCAGCACTTCCAAGTCCAAGGCTAATTCTCGAGAGGAAACGACGCCGGTTGAAATTTAATCCATGTTCTAGAAAATCTTTTTGCATGATTAGGTTTTTGTAATGGTTTCTTCAAGATTATATAATGCTGAAATGACTTGCATCCAGGCGGCAACAGAGCTTTTATTCACATTTTTAGGCAATGGAAACTCTCCAATAGCAAGTAGACTCTCAGCACGCTTTTGCTGTTTCTTAAAGATATTTAGTTGATCTAAATAATAAGATGTCAATACTTCAATTTCCATTTCATTGGGTTTTCTACATACAATTAGACGGAAAGCCTTAATTAGTTTCTCTTTGGCCTGTAACGGTTCATTATCGAGTTTGGTAGCCAAAACCCGCGATGCTTCCAGAACTGTCGGATCATTCATCATGATTAGAGCCTGAAGCGGTGTATTGGTTTTTAATCGGTTAACTTCACACTGATCCCGGTTACTGGCATCAAAAACTCCTAAAACGGGTGGTGGAACGGTACGTTTAATAAAGGTATACATCCCTCTGCGATAAAGATCGTTACCGTGATCTTGTTTATAGTTTCTCAATATTCCGCGTCCTGAACTGGCACTTTCCCATAGTCCTTCAGGCTGATAAGGCTTCACACTTGGTCCACCAATGGTTTTAACCAATAAACCGCTGCTTGAAAGAACTAAATCCCTAATCAGTTCGGCTTTAATACGATATCGCGGTGACCTGGAAAGAAATATATTTTCGGGATCTGCTTTTAATTTATCAGGTGATATCACTGCCGATTGCCTGTATGTTGCTGACATAAGCATTTGTTTGATCAGCCGTTTCATATTCCACCCATTGTTCATAAAATCAACGGCCAGCCAATCCAATAGTTCAGGATGTGTTGGTAATTCGCCCTGCATCCCAAAGTTCCCTAAAGTTTTAACGATTCCTCTTCCAAAAATTTCCTGCCATAATTGATTGACAAAAACTCTGGATGTGAGTGGATTGCGTTTATCAAATAACCATTTCGCAAGTCCAAGTCTATTTTTAGGATATTTAGGATCAAATGCCAAAATAGATTCAGGAGTACCGGCACTTACTTCGGCACCTAGAACATCATATGCGCCACGCTCAAGAATAAAGGTTTTTCTTAAGGTATCCCGATCACCCATAACCGATACAATCAATTTGTTGGTGTCCTGCTTATTGATAAATTTTAAAATCTTATTGATCTCATCATTACTGATTTCGATGAACGGTTTTTTAGCATAGGTTTCAGGTCCACCAATTGTAGATTCTAGTCCAACCTCCTTCACATTATTAAAGAAAGAATACAACTGATAATAGTTCTTCTGAGAGAATGGATCATACTTATGATCATGGCATTGAGCACACTCCAAAGTAACACCAATCAGAGCTTTTGAAAACGTATTTGTTCGATCAATCACGTAGGAAACGCGGTATTCCTCATCAACAACACCACCCTCTTCTGTAATTTTGTGATTCCGGTTAAAACCAGTAGCTAAAACCTGTTCTTTCGTTGCATTTGGTAACAAATCGCCAGCAAGCTGATAAGTGATAAATTTATCGTAAGGTAGATTCGTATTAAATGAATGGATTACCCAGTCCCTCCAAGGCCATTGTGAGCGATATCCATCATCTTGAAAACCATGTGAATCAGCATAGCGAGCAACATCCAGCCAATGGAGAGCCATTTTTTCTCCATATGCCGGACTCTTCATAAGTTGATCAACCACCTTTTCGTATGCTGAGGGAGTATTATCTGCAAGAAAAGCATTCATTAAATCTAATCCTGGTGGCAAACCTGTTAGATCCAAGCTTAAACGCTTTAATAAAAATTCCTTTCTAGCCTCAGGATTAGGGCTGAGACCCCTTTGCTCAAGCTTGCTTAAAATAAAATAATCAATTTCATTCTTTACCCATTCCGGGTCCATAGGTTTAGGTAATGTTGATTTTTTCGGTTTTAAAAATGACCAATGGGTTTCATATTTAGCTCCCTGATCAATCCATTTCTTAATCAGTTTAATTTCATGAGATGATAACTTCAGGTTTGAAGATGGTGGTGGCATCATTATCATGGTATCCTTTGAGGAAATACGCAAAAATGCCTCCGATAAATTAGGTTTTCCCGGGACTAAGGCATGAGCTTCAGGATTTTCTTTTAAAGCTTGGTAGGCACTTTCTTCATTATCCAGTCTAAGGCCAGCTTCACGCTTATTTCCATCCGGACCATGACAGGTAAAGCATTTATCGGATAAAATTGGCCGGATGTCAAAATTGTAGCTGATTTTTTCAGGAATATGCACTTCTGATTTTTCTGTAGTCGTATTACATGCCTGAGTGCTGTAAAGAAATATTGCGATAATAAGAATTAATAGCGAAACCCTTTTATTCATAAATTTACGATTACCCAATGACCGATTGACCGATTGTTTATATTTGTCTAATATAAGAATACTTGCGAATTACTATAATCAATTATTTATCTCGTTAACCTAAACAGGATTAGCTTTAACATTAAGAATGCTAATTCTTGACTGCAGCCAAGTATAGAAATTACTGCTGACTTGTTAAGAAAAACAATAGGATATTTATTGAGAATGAAAATTTTGGCAATACCAATCTTTGTCAATCATCATAAAATGTTCAATATCAGGTTTTAGGCACTGAGGACTTTACATATCCTTAAAGGTCGTTCCTGCAGCCAAAGCAATAAAACCAATTAATAATAAGGTATAGTTATGCTCAGTCAGAAAGGGAACATTTGTGTAATGGCCGATAATTCCTAAAATACCACATATTAATCCAATTATCCAGGTTATTTGCTTGGGAGCCGATGGTGCTTTCATAATATTCTTTTTAGAATTGGGTAAATATGAATATGAATGATTTATTAAATATATGATTTAAAATCAGATTGATGCGATTTTAAATGATATGCTATCATAATTTACTTTCCAATGTGATAAGAAATTAAAAGCATGTTTCAGGACTTTGATAAATCTTTGAATTCTCAGCTCATTTCTTATCAAATCGTTTGATCGCCTCTTTCTCAAGCCATTCCCTGTGCATAGGGTGTGCAATGGCAATCAGCGCCATCGCCCGCTGTCTCAAATTCTTTCCAAAAAGATAAGCAACTCCAAATTCTGTTACCACATAATGGACATGTGCACGTGTGGTTACTACCCCTGCTCCTTCCTTAAGAAATGGAACAATTTCGGATTCGCCGGTTTTGGTCGTTGAACTAAGAGCAATAATTGGCTTTCCCCCATCTGATAAAGCAGCACCTCGCATAAAATCTATTTGTCCACCAACGCCTGAATACTGATAAATCCCAATGGAATCAGCACAAACCTGACCAGTCAGATCAATCTCAATCGCAGAGTTAATGGAAACAGCTTTGGGATTTGCACGAATAACCTTTGTATCATTCACATAATCAATTTCCAGAAATACTACCTGAGGGTTATCATCAATAAAATCATATACTTTTCGGGTGCCAATAGCAAAACCTGTTACAATCTTTCCGCGGTGTTTCTTCTTGAATTTATTGGTAATAACACCATGCTCAACCAAAGAAACAACACCATCTGAAAACATTTCAGTATGAATTCCAAGATCCTTATGATGACTAAGACATGAAAGAACTGCATCGGGAATAGCACCAATGCCCATTTGAAGCGTTGATCTGTCTTCTATCAATTCAGCGCAAAATCTACCAATAGTCATGGCGGTTTCATCAACTCTGATTCCGTAATTCACCTCTGGTAAAGCCTCATCAACGCTAACCATGGTATGAATTTCACTTACGTGAATTATCCCATCACCATGTGTTCGGGGCATTTGTTTATTGACCTGTGCAATGATAAGTTTTGCATTCTTTACTGCTGATCGGGCAATATCTACAGAAGTTCCAAGTGAACAGAAACCATGTTTATCTGGTTCTGAAACATGAATAAGTGCAACATCCAAGGGCAGAATACCCTTATCAAATAATATGGGGATCTCACTTAGAAAAACAGGAATATAATCACCATGATCTCCATTAACGATATTTCTGACATTATGAGAAACAAACAGCGAGTTCATAAAAAAACTTTCACCAAAATCCGGCATATTGAACAAATCTTCACCAAGAGTAGAAATGCTTAACAACTCAACATTCTTTAATTCAGTTTTTCTGTTAAAAAGTGCCCTTAAAAGGCTCATAGGAGTTGATGCGCTTCCATGAACAAAAACCCTCTGACCACTTTTTATTTCTTTAACCGCATTTTCAGCTGAGCTGTATCGAACTACCATTTTTAATGATTTCAGATTATTTAAATTATTGGCTGAAGTTAATCAATCCTACTTTAAATATATTAACAGGTAAATCGGAGGAGGGAATTTGAAAAGACTAGAATGATTCAGCCTGGGGGAGATATTGAAATTTCTAGTCTTAAAATTCACAAAAGGGTATTTATTTACACAAAACGGGGAAATGATTGCACATTTTAAGACTGCCATTGAATCTTAAGATGTGATAATTTAAGTTAAATCATCCCATAACACACTCAATTTTATTAAATAAGGGTTAAAAACTGAAATTGATCCAATGACGTAACAATCAGTCGATAAAGGCATAAAATTTGCATTTACTAACCTTAATGCAACAGAAAAAGTACTTTTTAATCTGCTTTTTAATTGTCTTTTCGACGATCACGGTTTTTTCACAGAAACTGAAGTTCAACTTGAGCCCTCTCAATAGCAGCAATGATATTTCACAGCACACCATTCTAAGCATTCATAAAGACAAGTTTGGTTTTATTTGGTTCGGAACAGAAGATGGTCTAAACCGGTATGATGGATTTAAGTTTGATGTTTTTAAGTATTCCGCGAATAACGGCAGTTCCTTATCCTCTAACTACATTGCCTCTATTAGCGAGGATATTGACGGTAATCTTTGGATTGGTACAAGAAATAATGGCATCAGTAAATTCAGGAGATCTAATCGCACTTTTACTAATTACAAACACAATTCTAAATTAAAAGAATCTTTAAGCAGTAATAAGATTAATCGGGTATTAGTAGATAAAATCGGGAAACTATGGGTAGCAACAGACAATGGTTTAAATCTTTTCAACCCAAAAACGGAAAGTTTTGAGAAGTTCTTCTACAGTCCAAACGATAAAAATACCCTCAGCAGTTCTACTATTATCTCAGTATATGAAGATTCAGAGAAAAATTTATGGGTTGGAACAGATTATGGTCTAAACGTTTTTAATCCGGTTTCAGGAAAATGGACCAGATTTTCTGATAAACGGGATGGTCATGAAGACAATAATTACATCAATGTTATAATTGAGGACAAGCAAAAGCAAATATGGGCAGGAACCTACGAAGGACTAAACCTAATAAATAAACAAAGTGGTGAGTTTACTTATTTCGCCATTGATCCAGAAAATACTTCTAATTACAAAGTCAATCCTGTTTTTACATTAGCAAATGGAGATCAAAACAAATTATGGATAGGATCAAATACGACACTTCAATTATTCGATACAAAACTAAAAAAGAAGGTAATAATTGAAGGTAAGCAACAAAATGATAATTTAATACCTAATGGCGGTATTTACTCTCTTTTAAATGACAATTTAGGCATTTTATGGGTAGGAACATCAAGTCATGGTGTTTTAAAATATGACAGAAATTTACCCTATTTCAGTCCTTATAAATATTCTTCTAACATAACACCTTCCTCAAAAAATATAATCAATGGAATAACTGAGGATAAAAAAGGTAATTTGTTTCTCGCAACTGATGCAGGGCTTGATTATTTTGACCGTTCAACCAATCAGATACAAAACTATAAACATAATAAAGAAAGATCTGGCAGTCTAGCTAGCGATTATACAACCGAGGTTTTGGTGAACAAGGACAATAGCGGTGTATGGGTTGGTACAGCAACTAACGGACTAGATTATCTTGATTTGAAGACTAGACAATTCAAACACTTTAAAGCCGGAAAAGGGGATTACACAATCAATAATAACGGAGTTTATACTTTATTAGAAGACAAAAAAGGCAGAATATGGGTTGGCACAGACGGTGGAGGAGTAAATGTCTACGATCCTGTGAGCAAAAAATTTACAAAATATCTTCATGATCATAAAAAACCTGAAACGATATCTGATAACAGCATTAAATATTTTTTTGAAGATAGAGGAGGCAAGATTTGGATATTGGGTTATAATAACGGGATCAGTATTTTTAATCCGGAAAATCAAACCTTTTCACATATAAACACCTCGAACAGTAAGTTAAATAGCAATAATACCAGTTTTGGATATGAAGAC
>Ga0163144_10022710_pt1 | contig 12420 bp, 10 predicted proteins | sample OliLak19BULKMAT1_FD_123175 | JGI IMG/M metagenome (GOLD analysis project Ga0163144, IMG submission 123175) | Freshwater microbial mat bacterial communities from Lake Vanda, McMurdo Dry Valleys, Antarctica - Oligotrophic Lake LV.19.BULKMAT1 | ecosystem: Environmental > Aquatic > Freshwater >... | reverse complement strand
TGATCGAAAAGCTCATTGAACAACTCGATACACCCGGACAAGTCGCCAAGATCAAGATTTTCCCAGTTAAGAACGGCGATGCGGGCGCGTTGGTCGAGACCCTACGTGCACTTCTCCCCGCTCAAGCTCCTGGCGCACTTGGCACTTCGCAATTGTCCAGTGCACCCGATGAATCGGCGTTGCTTCCATTGCGATTCACCGTGGATACTCGCGGCAACAACATCATGGTCGTCGGCTCCGATGGTGATTTGAAAATCGTCGAGGCACTGATTGTGCGTTTAGACGAAAGCGACACAATGCAGCGCAAGAGCACGGTCTATCAACTGAAGAACTCACCCGCCGTCGACGTAGCTCTAGCGATCAATGAGTTCCTACGCAGCAAGCGAGTTGTCGAGAACGCAACTCCAGGCTCTGCAAATCCCTTCGAGCAACTAGAGAAAGAAGTCGTCGTCGTTCCCGAACCTGTTCAAAACAAGTTGATCCTAAGTGCGACGCCGCGTTATTACGACGAGATAAGCCGCTTGATCGAGCAACTCGATGAACAGCCACCTCAGGTGATGATCCAAGTCATGATTGCTGAAATCATCCTTGGCGACACAGACGAGTTCGGTGCCGAAGTAGGCCTTCAGAACTCAGTCCTATTCGACCGCAGCCTGCTCGGCGGACTACTGACTCGAACCACGACCACCAACATATCGAATCCCGCCGGCGTGGTTACTGAAACCGCTCAGGAAATAGTCGCTGCGACCAACACACCTGGTTTCAATTTCAATTCAAAAGATCCACTTGGAAACAGTGGATCTTCACGAGCCCTTACCTCTGCCGGTCAAGTTGGATCGCAAGGTATTTCGAATTTTTCTGTCGGTCGCAGCAACGAAGCACTCGGCTTCGGCGGCTTGGTGCTCTCGGCCAGCAGCGAAAACGTCAGCTTCCTACTCCGCGCACTGCAGGACTCCCGTCGCTTAGAAATCCTCAGCCGACCCCAAGTCCTAACCCTCGACAATCAACAAGCGTTCATTCAAGTGGGACAACGTGTGCCACGCATCGTCAGCTCGATCATCAATCAGAACGGCGCCCAAAACAATGTCGCCTTGGAAAATGTCGGCTTGATCATCGGTGTGACTCCTCGCATCAGCCCCGAAGGGAATGTTGTGATGGAGATCGATGCTGAGAAATCGAAACTCGGCCCTGAGAGCGAGGGCATTCCCGTTTCGATCTCTGCCAACGGCGCAGTGATTCGTTCGCCGCGCGTCGATACGATCACGGCGCAGGCAACCGTTAGCGCCGCCGACGGCGAAACAATTATCCTTGGCGGTTTGATCTCGCGCAGCACTCGAACCGAACACCGGCAGGTACCGTGGTTGGGTGACATCCCAATTTTGAAGTACTTGTTCAGCTACGACTTGTCAGAATTGCAACGCACCGAACTGTTGATCATCATGACACCGCATGTGGTTCGGTCCCAGGGCGATATGGAACGACTGAAGCAAGCCGAGTTTGCTCGCATGAGTTGGTGTGAAGCAGACATCTTTGACATTCATGGCGATGTTTACCCATCGGCAAACATGACTGTTGAAATGATGGATCGTGACAACTGGGACGTTGTTTACCCCGATGTCGATCCTCGGGGACGCCCCGAACCAGGCGCAGAGCCCACCATCGAATCGCCTACAGAATCTCCACGCATGAGCGAACCGAACCGTAATTCGCCAAGCAATTTCCCGTCGAGAGGCGGTGAGATAGTGCCGCCTCCAGTGCGGATCCCATCACCTGCAAACTCGCTTCCACCGCCAAACCAAACAACAAGTTTTAACAACTCGACGCCAATGAACTCACCGCCACCCGTGATGCCTGCATCAGCCACGTTCCCGCAGGTACCGCAGGTCTCACAGTTCGGAGGTGAGCGTTGATGACCAAGACACCTTGTGACCTTCGGATTCAAATGTTCCGAGCGATTGCTTGCCTAAGTTACATGCTGCTGATCGCTGCAATTTGCGGTTGTCAGATTGCACCCAAAGAGAAGCCAATTAAATGGCCATGGAAGAAAGACGATGCGCAGACGCTCCCCGATCGCATCCTTCCCGTTTGGACAGAATCGGTTTTGCATCAACCCAACCAACCTGGCGTACGAGGCTTTGGCGGTCGAATTTACTTTTATGAAAAAGAGGATACCGATCCCATCGAAATCGATGGCAGCTTGGCGGTCTACGTATTCGACGCCGACGACATCGATGTAACATCACAAAAACCGCTTCGCAAATTTATGTTCACCACAGAACAGTTTGCCGAGCACATGAGCAAAACCTCGATCGGTCCTTCGTATAGTATTTGGCTTCCATGGGGCGAGATCGGCGGGCCGCCGCGTCGCTTAAGTCTGATCGCTCGCTTTGAAGGGAGCGAAGGTGGAACGGTCATTTCTGACCCAACGATCAAGCTGCTTCCCGGGGTGCCAGTTAAAGAGAAAAACGCTGCTTCAGTTTCCGGAACAAAAGCAAATTCAGCATCTCCATTTCGGCTAAGCGGCCATCAAAAGAAGTTTGACGCTAAAGGCGCTGGTGGTAGAGGCAGCGGTAATAAAGCTGCTGATGAAACCGCTGACGACACCGAGAGCGAAACGAGTGACGAGGCTACTGAGGATCTGCGAAGCGACATCAAAACCATCGACTTGCCTCCCAGTTTCCAACGTCATTTGCGAGGCACGTCCACCGAAGCAACCAGAACTGCAGCGCCTCAGTCAGCTTCAGTCAGCGTAGTCCCGGCGAATCAAAATGAATCTGCCGACAAAGTGGTCGATTCACAAATTGCGACAGTCAGCCGCGAGCATGATTCACGGAAAATTGCCGCTTCACCGATGACAACTCAAGTGTACGACTATCGAACTCGAAAAAGTCAAGGCTCTTCCGCTTTCAGTTCACCCAAAAATGACATTCGCGAAGGACGCTGGATCAACTCCATCGACCGGGATTAGATCCCTGCTGCGTTTCTTGCTTTGCAAACTCAACAACCGTATTGAACAGCGTCCGTCCCATCAACGAACTGCTAACTGGTTATCGACGCGATCGATGCCAGGTTCAAAGCTGAGAACGTTCGCAATCAACTCAGCGGTCCGCTTCGAATCGACTGAGCCTTTCAAAACTACGGTGTTACCAGCTACTACAACTTCAATATTCGCTCCACCCGCATTGATCACCCGTCGCTGAAGCTCCATTGCATAAGCCTGATTAGCTGGGGTTTCAGTCGATTCAATCGATTCGATTTCAGCATTAGAGGGCTCTAAAACCAACCGGGGATAGTACATACCCTTCGCAGGTTGCTTAGGAAGTGGCTTGTTGATGCGAGCTGCACTCGTCGCTTCCAATCGAAAACTATCCGAAGCTGCAGGCACGCGCCCAACTCCAATCGCTTGACCTGACCCCACAAATCCGGAAAGATCATTACGAGCGGTACCCACAAAATCTTGTCGTGAACGATTGCCTCGCACAAACCTTTCGTTGCCATCGAGCGGCCCCGCGCCGCCCGCGGCTGGTTGCCCAGTTGCAGGTGAACCAAGCGATGGGACGGCCACGCGACCGCCGCGACTATTCGTGCCAAACGGACTCGGGCCCTGCGTTCCCGCAGGTGTACCGATGGTGCGATTGCCAAACAACTGAGCTTGCGCAGAACTGGTTAGAGCAAACTGAGTTGCAACAAATCCGATCGCGATAGCTGTTCGCCAAGATAGAAACTTCATCATGTTTTCGATCCTAAATTTAAGTCGACCGGTGGTGCGCACACTTCACCAATCGACTGCCCCAACTTGATCCAATGCGCATCTTGATTCACCCGTACGAGAACTTTATCTGCCAACACTTCGACCACTGCAATGTCGTGCAACGCAACCGGAATCTGCTTGCCAGCGGTTATGGTTTTAATCGTTCCTCCACGATCTACTGTAAACCAAGCCTCCGCGTTACCATCGCGGTTAAAGGTGATAGCCTTCAATTCGATTTCAAAAAGTGCTTTCGCAAAGCCTCTAGCGAATAGATTGCGACGCACCAAATCGCTGTAATCGTCGGCTGAGCTTTCCGAATCGCGCACCCGTTCTAAATCGCTCAGTTGATCTTTGTTCGGCGATGCATCGAGGCTGAGCACCTCGATGGTGAGGTTTGTATCAAGTTGCCCTTCGTTGCCGATCGGGTTGAGCGACAAGGACCGGATCTTGTGCAGATAGCCAGCGCTGCGAAAGTCATCCAGAAAAGCAGCCAGCTTCGCCAGCGACGCTTGACCACGCACCGAGTAAGCGATCCTCGCGCCGATTCGATTGCGTTTGCCCTTCTTGGTGCGCGAACGGACTTCGACTGCAACCGGCTGCGCCGCGTCAACAGCCGTTGAAACAAATTGATGTTTCTCAACTAAATTGAGCAGCCATTCTTGATACATCGAGCGCGCCAGCGAGGCGTCGTAGGGAAGCGCCCGCACGACATAATCATCCAGTCGCTTACCAACTTTCTGCGCAACCATCTGATCATTCTTTGAATCAGAAATGCTCTTAGTAACCGCTTCTTGCTGCGTCGAAAGTTGTTGCGTCGGTTGCTCGATCCAGGACCGATACGACGAATCCGCCCCATAAAGCCCGAATACGACTAGCCCAGCAATGAGTAACCACTTAGTACGTGAAGTCATTTGGCTTGCTCCGGTGCAACGGCTTGCTCTGGTGGCTTGGGCGACTTGACCACAAACTTTGTGTCCTTCTGCGATTCCACTGGAAACACGATACGAGTTTCAAACTGCCACGGGTATTCGATCGAATCCGGATTCTGACTGATCTGCTTGCTCGTCACGGCATACTTCGCGCTGCGAATACTCCCTTCGAACTGCGAAATCGTCTCCTGCTTGGCCACTTGAACGGCCAAGTCAATCACCGCAGTTTTGGAATTTGCAGAGGCTGTAAGGCGTCGCACGGTAGCATTCTGGCCATCGGGCAAGCGCTTCGACAGCGCGTTCAACTCGTCCAACCAATCCACTTGATCGGACAACCAATTCTCGACAGTAACAACTTGATCTGCTTTCTCTTGATACTTAGCAGTAACTTTTTTAGTGCTGGCAAGTTCGTCGTCCAGAGCCCGTACTTCATCTCTCAGGGCACTGATATCGGCAAGTAAAAAGTACACAGCGATGCACAGCGCAACTGCCGCTGCACTCCCAATCGTCAGCCAGCGCGTCATTGGGTTCGCCGCTTTAGGCGGACGCTTCGGTGCAAGCAAATTCACTGGCAATGCTGCGTCCAAAAAATCCCATGCGGCACCGGCATTTGCCGCTGAGATTTGTAGATTGGTCGCATCGCTGGCAAGCTGCGGATCGACTTCCCAACCGATCAGCGGATCGATCGGCTGAACAGTCACCTGCTCCCGATCCTCAATCGCCTGAGCGACGCGCCAAGCGGCTTCGCAGGTCGTGAACACAAACCAACTGAACGGCAACTCAGCGACTGCGCTTGGCAACAGAGCAAGACACCGCTGCGACTCAAGCCAAATTTGTTCCGCTATCCGAACCGGGTCGTCAACACTAACGCGAATCGATCTCAAGAGAATAGGATCGACACCGCGACACATCGCCAACTCCGCTTCGCCAGCGTAGAGATGCACCGACACTGCTAAAGTGTTTTCAGGTATATGCCTGCGTCGCAAAATTCCAAGTGGCGACAAATGACGCGACCCAATCGCAGCCAGTCGAAAGCCGGCACTTGTTAATTGCGATTGAAGCGAGCGTTGCACATTTGCAGAGAGAGCAAACGCCATCACTTGCGAACCACTGCTCGCGGCTTCGGTGGATGTATCGGAAGCATCGCTCGCGCTGGGCAAAACATAGAAATCAACCGCGGGCGGCTCTTCAGCTTCCCCCAATTGCTGCTCGACTTCACTCGCTACCAAGACCGGCAATTCGCTTGCATCAGCCGGCGGTAACGTCAAATTTAACAGGTCCAACTCGGGTCGCGATAGTAGCACGACGATGCGTTGAACCTGCATCGAGTGCTCGCGAAAGTAGTTCGCCAACGCTAAGAAAGGATTCGCAACATCAGCGTGCGGCACTGAACCAACGTCAGCCGGCGATAACTTTTTCGATTTTGGTGTGACCACCAAGTAGTGAATGTTCTCACGATCCCAATGCACTACAGCGACTCGACCACTGCCGCGTTGCAGGGTCTTCGACGATCGCTGCAATCGAGTTGCAAAAAGAGTTAGTTGTGGTGGGAGTTTCATGGCGCAGGGTTACTCAGTTGATCCATCGTGAAACCGCGATCCCATGGATGCCAGTTTTTATGATGGAGTATGCGGGCAGGAATTTGGCGGGCGTCAATCGTGACGGTGCAACGATAAACGGGGCTGAGGGAGTCGCGATAACCAACGGATTGCAGTGTGTAAACGTCATTGCGACTGGTAAGGTAAGGTTCAATCTCTTTCAGTTTTCCAAGTTCAACTGTGCCACCTTCCAGCAGCCAAGCGATCGTGTTTTGCATGCCACTCGTTGCAGTCGCTCCAGAACCGGTCTGCCGCTGCTGCACAATTCGTTGCGCCAGAGCCACGTCGATGCCAGGGACCCCCGCCAAAACTTCGGCAGGAGCCGCTGAAACGTCGATTCGGCCCGAAGTAAATGGCGCAGCATCCACGGTGGCTTCGTCGAGCACTCTTCCAAGATAGTTACGGGCCTCCGACAAGTCACTCGAAAAAGGATTACGGAGCGTTTGTTTTGTGGTCGAGCTGCTGGCCTTCCCGTCACCGCTGGGCGAGGGATTGGGTATCGTGATTTGCACAACGGCTCCTACAAGTTCCAAGACACTCTTAAAGGTGTAACTCGATGGCTTACTAAAGTCCGGTGAGCTACTTTCGCTGGTAGCAGACGCCGCTTCGCCAACCACTGGGCTTCCCGCTCCACTATTGCCTGGGCCGCTAATACCCGGGCCGCTTGCGCCATGTTGTCTCATTGCGATCACAAAGTTTGCCCAGTCGCTCGGCCATGTAGCCGACAATTTTTGATGCAGCGACTGAAGATTGCTTTCATTCAAATTGATGCGAGGTTGTCCGGACATAGTTTCATTGCGCTGACCGCTGTTCCAAGTCACATAACGCTGCCATGCGGGCGGCTGAGTTGAGGAACGGCCCGCGCCTAGTGGCGTCAACGACGACGAAGTTGAAGAAGCTGAGCGGTTTGAGTCGGTCAACTGTTCGGCGAGTCGCAACTCGAGAGGATCGATGCGATAGTTTTGATTCAGATCGCCGCCAAACCACAGGAGCTTTAATGGATCTGTTTGCGAATCGAGATCATTTTGTTCGCCGCTCGCTTTAAGTCTGTCCAGCAGCGAACTGTTGCCGCCGCTCGCTGCGTTTGTGCGCTGCGAAGTAATCCCTAAACCTTGCAACCAAGCGTCGACCGGCGATTCCGTTGCTCCGGGTAGCCCAAGCAACGTGGCCCGCGCGTGGCCAGGGTGCCGACGGTCCCATTCGAGCAGCGATTGCATATTCAGCTTCGCCGATTCATTCTCGAATCCGAACCGAATGGCATTCATCGCGTTGCTCGCATCCGCTGTTGAATCACCTCCATTCGCGGCAGCCGAGATCAATCCACAACGCCAATTTGTGTCGACTGACTCGGCCCTTGATGCGAGCTCTGATATGGCATCGATAGCGACATGTCGCAGCATAACGGGGTTGTCAAATAAACCGCCGAGCGACTCGCGTTCGTTCACCGACAACTCAGCAACCGAAGCCGCCAACTCGGCGCCACTGAGCGCAGCAAGTTCAGCTTGAATTTGTTCTTCATGCAAACGTGTCAATCGATATTGGCTCTCCATATAAAACGAAAAGCGATATGCGGCAAGCGCGATCAACATCGTGAGAACAACGACCACAAGTAACGCCATGCCGCGACGGCGGTCTGCAATCAAGTCGATCATTCGGAACCTCCCGCGCGCATCCGAGTTTGGATACCAAAGGGTTGCTGGATATTGCGAGCGGTTGGTCCACCGACGTAAACAACAATTTGAATCTCATGCGTCCCCGCTTGCATCAGTCCCCCGTCGCCTTGTGAGGACGACTCAGCGGTCGGTGCAGCAGCGAGCGCCGCGTCGGCAAAAGACAATTGCGAGTCACTCGGCGTGCTCGAAAGTAAATCAGTCGCATCATTAACGCCAAGACCATCCGCATCCGAGGCTGACGGTTTACTTTCCGCCGGTTTCATTTTAGCCCTGGCCGGAAAATCGAAACCGAGTGCAATCGCTTGTGGGAGTCCACCGGCCGAATCGCTGTTCCATTCGGACTTCCAACTCTGACCATCAAAATACTTAAACTGAACATTCGTCAGCCCATCCAAACGACTCTCGCGAGTCACCGCACCCGATGATTGTGCGGCGTCATCGGTTTGACGGTAAAGATCTTGAGCCGTCAAAACTCGATCTGCCAAACTCGCAGTCGACTGCACGCCACCGGAAGCAGATGAACTCGCTCGTGCACCTAGTCCATTACCAGTTGCCGCACTTGTATTCGCAGAGAGTTTTTCTCGCCGCGTCAAGGAGAACTGAACTTCCGTCAAATCTGTTGAGAGCAACGACGCGCTCGCAGCAGAGTCTGAAGAACTTTCGAGCGGCGCTAGTTGGTATTCAACCTCCATCGATTCTGGAGCCCACAGCGACTGCGTTGCGTCTGCCGCGATAGCATCCGTGTCGGAAAGATTAGCAACCGGTGCGTCATCCACGATTGCGCTGAGCGGCTGCGAGTCAGACATCAGTTGCTCCAAGAAAGGGAGCGGATCAAGCGATGGAGCAATGGATGCGGTGAAGCCAAGTGAATTGCCGGTTAGCCGCGATTTTAAGGCGGTAAAGTTTAGTTGAGTTACCTCGTCGCGCAGCAAGTGCTGTACGTCGTTCTGCAACCAAGCGCGGGCTGCACGAATGGTTTGAGTTCGATGAGCAAGTTTCCAACCACGCTGTTCGGCATCGCGAAAGGTCCCCATCAACGACCAAGCGATCGTCATCAATGCACCCAGCAATGCAAGCGCTAGCATCAACTCAAGCAACGTGTATGCAGCTCTTTTTCTGCCATCCTCAGTTGATGCTTTTAAGCAGCTCATGGCACCGCTCCCCGCTGCGACAAGTCCATCGCATTTACATCACCTTGTTGCAGCGGATCTTGCCACGACGTAAAAACATCAGAAACATCGGGTGGCCGACGAATCAATCGAGAGAGTGCAATTAGCGGTTTCGCATCACTAGTTCTCGCATCACTTGATTTCGAATTACCTGCAACACTCAAACTGCTTGCTTCGAACACTTCCACCGTAACTCGCAATAAGCCACCACGGCGTTCATTGCCACTTTCTCCAGTACCGCCCGCTCTCGCAGCATTACCGAACTCGAATGGAGCTGCACTGATCCGGTAATTTCGCTGAGGTGCGCCGGGTAGCGTTCCGGATTGCTCATCTTGATTCTCTACATTGCCAAGCTGCGCGAGGAACTCATCCATCAACGATTCGGCTTGAGACAGCACGATCGCTCGTTCTTCCGCGCGGTTCCCGTACTTGGCACCCAATCCGATCAGCGAGACTAGAACCATGGCACTCGTGGCAAGCACCGCCGTGGCGATGATAATCTCAAGCAAAGAAAATCCGCGGCGCGTCATCGCACGATCTCCAGTGCCCCGGTCGCAGACGCAAACGTCACGGTCACTTGTTCGTTGATCGCGGTATCGAGCAAGACGATTGCTGCATCGCGTCCTTGCCCGGTCGCCACCAGGGGTAACCACCATTCGGTTTGCGACGGGTCCAGACCGCTTTCTAACCTTGCATCTGACTTGACTCCGTTCGCAGCTTGCGCTGAGGCTGCATCGCTAGTTATCGCCGTGTCGAAATTATCAACGGTATCAACAGTATCCAGACTATCGATCGCATCGACCGGAGCGTCCAACGTCCAGCGAACCGATTCGATCACGACCGACTCGGGCAGCTTCCAGGATTGCACTTTCAAAGATCGACTTGATTGACGTCTACTCTCGGATTCCGCCGCAATGTTTGGCGTACCGCTAATTCCGCTGTTGCTTGTCGACCCGAGCGTAGCATCATCGCTCGCAAAACTCTCGAACGCACCAGCCTGTACAACGCCATCGCCTTGCCGCAATCTAACGAACATCGGACTGCCCGTCGTGATCGCTTGATAACGACTTTCATCAATGGCAACGCGAAGTGTTTGCGCGGCTTCGCTAAGCGAGTTGCGGCGTAGCGGTCGTTGAAGATTGGGCCAAGCGATAGCTAGTAAGCTGATCATTACCATCAAGACAATGATCAGCTCTAGCAAAGAAAATGCGCCTCGGCGAACACAATTACGACTGGCCATCGGCTTTGGTCGAACCTGATTCTGCTTCGCCTTCCGCCGCTTGGTTACTGATATCATCGCTAGTGCCAGGTTGACGATCAGGGCCCAAAGAGGAGACTCGCGGGAAATCCGGTGCCGCTGATTCAGCAGAGCTGTCGGAGCTTGCTTCGGCGCCGTATTCGTACAGAAAAGCACTTCCCCAAGGGTCGACTGGTAACTTACCACCCTCGACATAAGGCCCATCCCAGTTCTTCGCGATCGCTTCATCTTCCGGAGCACTCACGAGCATTTCGAGCCCTTCTTCGGTCTGCGGAAAAGTCTTCATATCGACCGCATACATCTTGAGCGCACCGGCAAGATTCCCAATTTGAGCTTGAGCAGTTCGGATGTCAGCTTTCTTCTGCGTGCCGAGCAGACGCGGGCCAACGATGGCCATCAAGCCTACCAAAATGATCAACACGATCATCAATTCAAGCAGAGTGAGGCCACGTCTTGAGTTGCGACGGTTCATAGTAATTTCCTTTGAGGTGGGTTAGGTAGCGGATTGCTAAGGGGTTTATTACGAAAGGGTTATCAGCGAAATTTATCCGACTGAGGAATTGAGATCAAACACAGGTAAAAGTACGCCGACGATTACGAACATCACCATGCTGCCAATCAAAATCAACATCAGCGGTTCGATCATGCGAACCATCACTTCCAAGCGACGTTCGATACGATTATCGATACGATCGGCAATTTTGACGAGTACTTCATCCAGTGAATTTGATTCTTCTGCAACTCGAATCATCGCCATAATCTGAGGCGGAATCAGTCCGCTGGCAGCCAGCGGCTTCGAAAGCGAATCGCCAGCGGTCACATTGTCCGCCGACTTCATCATCGCCTCAGCCAGCAACACGTTGCCAGTCGACTCACTGCTAATTCGAATCGATTTGAGGAGCGGCACACCGTTGCGAAGCATCGTACCGAGAACTCGACAGGCTCTTGAAACCGCGGCATCGTGAAAGATCACGCCGACCAGTGGTGTTTTTAGTTTCACTCGATCAAGGAACCGTTGCCCGGAATGCGTATTGATCACGCGATATAGGCCAGCACCGAGAGCGGCGAGCGCCAGCAACACGAACACACCGTAGTTCATCAACGTGTGACTTGCCCCTAACAACAACACCGTGATCAGCGGCAAGCCGGTACCGTTCTGCTCCAATCGATCAAAGAAAGGCTGGAACTTCGGCACTAGAAACACAACCATCAACGATGTGATCACTGTTCCAACAATGCCCAGGATGATTGGGTAAGTCAGAGCGCCGACAATTTTGCTGCGCATTTCGTCTTGCTTGCGAAGGAACAACGCGGTCCGCTGCAGAGCCTCTTCAAGAAATGCACCTTCCTGCCCCGCGCGCACCATACTTAACGTCAGCTCAGAGAAGATCGCCGATTCTTTACTCATGGCTATGTCGAGACTGTCGCCTTGCGAAACTGCATCATGGATTCGAAGCGTGGTTTCCTTGAGCCTTGGGTTCTCGGTCGCATCGGACAAAATATGCAGCGCTTCCAGCATCGAAACGCCATTGGTCAACAGGTCAGCAAGTTGCGTGCAGAAGTCCGCGGTCTGTTCCTTGGTTACGCGAACTGGCAGCGATATTGTTGTCCAAGCTGGTTTATTGGCTTCTTGATCGACCACCGTCATGGGAAACAGCGATTGGGAGCGAAGCCGTTGCATAGCTTCGGTTCGCGTCGCGGCAGCAATAGTACCCGAGCATTTTTGCCCGTTGATTGATTTTGCTGTGTATGCAAAGTCGGTCATCGAACTAATCCGCTTTAGTCACGCGTAGGACTTCGTCGACGGTCGTAACGCCGGCGAGCACTTTGTTCCAACCGTCCATGCGCAGCGTTTCCATCCCCGCCCGCATCGCCGCTTGCTTGAGCACATCGGAGGTGCCGCCCTGAGTCGCCAATTGACGAATCTCTTCGTTCGCAACCAGCAGCTCATAGATCCCCAAGCGACCGCGATATCCGGTTCGGCGACAGTTCTCACAACCGACAGGACGATAGAGCCTGAGCGACGGATCGAGTCGATCATC
>Ga0163144_10022706_pt1 | contig 12421 bp, 16 predicted proteins | sample OliLak19BULKMAT1_FD_123175 | JGI IMG/M metagenome (GOLD analysis project Ga0163144, IMG submission 123175) | Freshwater microbial mat bacterial communities from Lake Vanda, McMurdo Dry Valleys, Antarctica - Oligotrophic Lake LV.19.BULKMAT1 | ecosystem: Environmental > Aquatic > Freshwater >... | reverse complement strand
TAACAGATATTTTGTAACACTCGAAGAACTTACCAAAGTTGTCTTCGATCAATTTAAACGCTGGCATCAAGCCAATGAGACCTTACGCAGATTATGCGCAATTACTTAAGACGCTGTGTATAGGTGGAGTGAAAATGGTTGGCATATGCCCAATAATTTGGTAATACCAAATGTTCCAACAACTCTGCAGTGAATTAATCTTTCGATCCCATTTATTATTTTGTGTTTCGAAAGCTCTCTTCCATGAATCAATGAGTCGTAGTAATCGTTTATTCCATTTTTTAGTTTCAAATATATCTAAAAAGTCACGCATATCGTGAGCACCCCCGCACTCAACCAATAAACTGCGTGTCGTACGTCCCCCTGCCATCCATAAACACATGCGGCCAACACATCCAACACGATCAACACACAAGGGAATATCTTCTCCATTCAAATAACCTTTCCATTAAAGATGCGTACCGCATCGCTTACCCTAGTCCAATACTCTTTGTCCTCATCCGTAAACCCTGCCCACATGGCATCCATAGGCTCAACGACCGTTCGATTGAAGTCTGCCTTGTCCTGATCTACATTAATGCCCTTGGCCATGCGCTCATTGATCCAGCGCGTGCCATCAACAAACCTTTTATACAAAAGCTTAAAACTATCGAACTTGTCCATATACCCCCTGCGTGGAGAAAGTGGAGGAGAGATTGTTAAAAGTAATTCCTATATATATTTCTTTTATTTTTTATTACTTACGTATATAGGTAAAAAACTTCCTCCACTATCTCCACTTTTGTTGTAACTAACTGCAATTAAATTGTTTTAGGCGTGGAATATGTCAAAAACAATCTCCTCAAATGTCCACTATCTCCACTTAAAACGGCCTTTTTTCTGAAACTTCACTAAAAATTTCTCCACTTTCTCCCCTGTTTTGGCTGTCATTGGCCTTTAAGCCGATGCCGAACCAAAAGATATTTCCACGATCTCCACCGGAAGTCAGCTTGTCTTTCACAAACCCACGCTTCTTCATGTAGTCAATAAACTCATTTCGGTTCACATAACGAAGCCCGTTATCCTTTGCCCACTGCTGAATGTCCTTTAAAATAAAACTGGCCTGAACCTTGAAATCCTTACCGATGACACAACGCTCATCCAAATATCCACCGATTAAATCCGATTCTTCCTGATATTCATTGGTGGCCGCGGTGACCTTATCCGGCCTGCCCAAACCCTGCGTTTGCCACAACCGAAAGCCTTCAATCGCCCAATTCAAAATGCCCTCATACTCACGCACTAACTTTTCATCCATCAGTGGGTCGCGCTCTTTAGCTGAAATCACCTTGTCAAATGGGATGGTGACAATACGCCGCCAAATCCCTTTGTCCGTACCCGATATGTTTGGTTTATGATTGGTGGCAAAGAAGATCTTGAACGTCGCAAAGAAGTCGAAATACTCCTTATGCAAAAACCTTGCAGATATTGGATCATCGCCCGTTAACTGTTTGATCTGCGCCTCGGCCATGGCCTTTGACTTACCGGATTCAAGAGCGGTCACAAAGCGCATGCCCTTAAGCCTTGCCACATCATTGGGGATTGTTTCGTTGTATTTCTCCATTAAGGTCGATGCCGGTGTGTTTAACGCATAATCACCCAACAATCGAAAGATATGTTTTAAGAACGTAGACTTGCCGTTCATTCCAACGCCGTACAGAATGAAAATGCACTGTTCTTTGATTGAACCCGACAGCGAATATCCGACTGCCTTTTGCATAAATTCAATGAGCTGTGTGTCACCCTGAAATACCGTCATCAAAAAGCGACGCCATTCCGGGCACTGGGCGTTCTTGTTGTAATCAAGTTCAACCCGGCGGGTGATGTAATCCTCTTTGTTATGCGCCTTAAGTTCCCCCGTCTGTAAATTGAGCGTGCCGTTTTTACAATTGAGCAAGAAAATATCGCTGTCAAACTGCTCATTCGTAACAGCAATGGCACCTTCACTGCGTACAAGACTGATCATGGATTTAAGACGCGACTCTCCCTCACATTTAACGGCGTGCTTAAAAAGAAACTTGTCGCTGTTCGCTTTAGACATTTGGTACATTTGTTTGACGGTATTCTTGGCAAGACGCAAGATTTGAAACTTATCGTCTTTTTTCCAGCGGGTGTCATCCCAGATAAACCAACCGCCCAGCGCGTCGCAATACTTAATGCTGTCGCCGTATTTCTCAAAGAACAATTTGGCATTCCAAACATCAGTCAACGGATCGTTGAACTTTGACCTGCCTTCAACCACATAACGCGAAACACTTTTGGCAATTGCAGATACTTCTTTCTTCGGCAATGCGGGTGAACAACGATTCTCATTGATAGACTGAAGTGTCGATTCGATCTGCTCATGTTCCAACCCCATCTTGCGTAACTTCACGCCCATGTGCATAAGCGTGTCGTTGCGGTTTTCAGTGATCTTGGCTCCCTGTTCGGATAAATCGACTGCCTGCTGTTTCTCTGTAAGCAATTCAATGAGCCAATCGGGGGCGTCCGCGATCATCGTTTCATCTGGATGCTGTGAGGCCTCCCATTCATACGATTTACCTTCAATTACACTGGGAGGCGCAACCACATAACCGCCATCGCCACGAATATCAATGCCCGGACGTATGCCGGTCTTACAGCCAACACCAGCCTGTGGATATTGAAAGAAAATATGCCTGCCTTTGCTCCACGTCAGCGATTCGACGGTAGGTGGCAATTCCCCAAACTCGCCTATAAGGTCGCTCAAAGATTCATCACCGCATGCGCCGTTCTTAACATCGATATCCACAACGAAAATCCCTGACACTTTGCCCGTTGCGATAGCGATATTGGCCTGCGGATGATTGGCAAACATCTGCCTGATGACTGCCTCATCAACTGATGCGTCTTTGTAGCCATGGGGCGTTAATGGAATTTTGTTTTTACATGGAAACACTGCCCAGCCGCGCTTGGCATAAGTCAATGCCTGCTCAATCATTTAGGAAGTTCCTCATAAAAAATCGTTATAATTAAATATGGATAGGGATAGAAAAAACTCCCCCGCACAACACTTTGCTTAATTTCAATGACCTTTTTATTAGCGATAAAGCCGTTAATCAGAGCCTCTAAGATCGCCCAGTCCCGGCCAGCAAATATTTCACATTTCATGACGTTGCCTTTCTAAAAAAAGGACGGGGCCCCTATTCGGACCCCGCCCAAATTGCTAATACGGTCTTTTGCCTTCAACGTCTTCTTGAACATCACCTTCATGAACCTGTATGGCTTCAACCTTTGAAGAAAATTCATTCCATAACCGTTCACACAATTGGAATTCTTCCGGCGTAACGACACCGACCGGCTTGACCTTTAATACGGAATAAGTCGCCACGTCGTTTGTTTCCATTTGAGAAACCAGTTTATATTTGCGTGAGAACATATCCCCACCGCAAAACTTGGCTAATGACAACAAGTTTTTGCCTGCCTTATAACTGGTCTTTGAAAAACTAACGATGATGGGCATGCTTAGACCGGGGAAATACGAGAAGAAGTTAATAAACGTGATCGCAACCGGCTTCTCGCCATTAGGACCGAACTTCGTTTGCTCTTTGACACGCGGATCCATCGGATCAATTGATTTCCAAATGACAGCACCCGGCTCATAATCGCTGTCAAAATTCGGATCATCTTTACTGCGCGGATTAAATCGGATGTAATTCTTAAACGTGAATATGGGAATAAAATCCTGCCCCAAGACTTCTTTGGTGAGCGAATTGATGATTGATCCAATCTTGATTCCATCAATCCCTTCCGCTAACTCCGGCGATAATGCCTGAATGAGTTTTGCGCGTGGGATAATCAAATCCTCTTGATCAACCCCGCCTTCAAAACCTCTTTGTGGTTGCGTTGCTGTAACTAAACCTGTTTGTATTTTTTCGATAAGTTCTGACATGACCTGCCTCCTTTATGAATAGAGCCTGACTGACGGTTTAAGGTAATAGCTGATACACTCTGGAATCTCTTGGCCGCTCTCTACGCATTCGCTGGTAAAACTCGACAGGCTTTGAGGCAAGACAGTGGTCTTGATTAAATCCTCACGTCCTTGTTCTTTAAGGAAATCAAACAATGCTTTAATGTTTTCCTCACGACAGCTGGCATAGAGTCTTGGCTTTTGAATCTGCACGTAACCGATGCCTTCGTACTTGGCGGTCGATGTTGCAGAAATCGATTCCAGAAACTCAATTAGAACAAACTCGGTCTTTTCGTATTCCTCTTGCGCCTGCTTCAGCTCTTCTTTAAGAGCGTCGCGTTTTTCTTTGGTGCTTTTGAACCGCAAGACCAAGTCCTTCTCAGTTGTTTTTTCCATTTCCATCCTCCTAACTATCTAAAATTGACTTAATGTCTTCCTTTTTGACTTTCATGCTTTGATAACTGTTTTTTTCATTAAGGCTGACGTTGTAGTGAATGCCGTCCGCGTCCTCAATGATTTGCGTGATCTTTGCTAGAATTAGAACCTTGTCATTAATCTTGAGCATTTTGGATTCCTCCTTTCTGTAAGAACCGTTTAACCTCATCTAAACTGCGACAGACCGCCGCTCGGCCTCCCGCACTTTGAATCTTCCTGATAACTACTTCCTGAATGGGCGTAGGTTTATTGCTACCGACCTTGAGTTCTATGGCGTAAAACAAACCTTCTAAACAAATGATCAAATCCGGGATCCCAGCGGTAAACTTGTCGGCTGATTTGTAAAACCATGCCGTCGGATACTCGCGTTTGAGATAATCAATGACGCGTCTTTTGAAATTTGTTTCTGACAATCGAATAAACTGCATCCTGCAAACCTTTCTTCTTTTGCAAAACCAACAGCAACTGCTCGTCAATCGTGCCGGTGGCAATCATGTAGATATAAAGACAGTTGTTCTTTTGACCAATACGGTGAATGCGATCCCGCGCCTGCGCGTGGGATTCGTACGAATAATCCATGCTGTAAAAAATCATCGTCTTACAATTAACGAACGTGAGTCCATGTGCGGCGGACTTTGGATGGGCAATCAGAAAACGTGCTTCTCCGTTTTGGAATCTTTTTATGGATGTATCCTTGTTTAGGGTTTCTGAATAAAGTGTGGCGATTTGATCCGAGCCATATTTCTCACTAAGCAACCCATAAATCACGTTGATTTCATGATGAAATTGAACCCAGATGATGACCGGCTGATTGCCTAATTCTTCGATGATTTCTTCAAGTTCTTTAAGCTTGGATGATTTGTCGACCTCAACAACTTTGCCATCTTCGCCGTAAAAAAATCCCGATGTCGCCTGACGTAATTTCATAAGTTTGGTAAGAACAATCTGTGCGCTGATTTCTTGCCCTTCGATTTCAGTCACCAGCAAGTCCCTCATTTCCTGATAAGCCTTGGCTTCTTTAGCACTCAAGATGACCTCACGGGTCTGATCAATCTTCTCGGGCAAGTCGAGTGCTTCACTTTTCTTAACCCAATGGGTTACAGGGTTAATTTCATTCATGAGCCTGCGGCGGCTTTCAGGGGTGATAACGTACTTCCATCCACTGCTTAAAATCTCGCGCATCTCATCCCGGCTTACATAACGACCGGTCGTCATGATTTCCCCATTGCGCTCTAAGTGAAAGTAGACATTACGGAAGGCATAAAAAGATTTGGGCAAGAGATACGGACGAACAAAACTGATTTGCCCCCACAACTCCGCTTCAATATTAGGCATGGGCGTACCAGATGAAATCACGCGGTAACGGAAGTATTCCGACATGGCAAGAAGCGTTTTAGTGGTGACGCTCTTGTGATTTTTTAAACGTGAACTTTCATCCAGCACGCACATGAACTGATTACCCATGATCAACTTTTCAATTACCGGCAAATATTTTCGGGAAATAAACGCTTCGTAATTAACGATGACAATATCTGGTAAGACGCCTTTGATTTCCTTTATGTAGCCATGGGAAAACTCTGTGAAACGCTTGATGTCCTCACCCCATGCGGCATTAACAAGCGATAACGGGCATACGACCATCAGCCGCAACTTTGGATTTTGCTGGCGCAAATTCTTAAAAATCTCAAGCCCCGTTCTTGTCTTACCCAAACCCGGGTCATGAAACAGCGCACAACACCCGCGATTGCGCTCTGCAAATTCAATGGCTTCCTGTTGATGTTTAAATAAATCGTGCATTTTTCCTCACCTTGAAATTTGCCTTCAACAAACGCTGACGGTTATAGCGACTTAAATTCTTGTAAAGTTTTTTTAGACCTTTAATGACCCTCATGGCTTGCCTCCCTTAATCCGTTCAACTGCAAACCCCTGATCACCAACGAACTTAATCATCAACCCCGTAAAAACCTCCGCGATATGCTCACCAATCTTGTTTGTCACATCGATGACGACCTTGTTATCCCCGGCCAAGTAAGCGGCATTAAGCCTTACCTTCGCTTGCCCAAAAGTGCATTCAGCGGAAAGGATGGCAAAAGCAACCTGTTCCTCAATGAACTCCCGCGCGACTTCCTTCTTAAATGTGAACTTGCAAACTGATGTCATCGAATTTCCTCTCTAGGCGTATATACCGGGGACTTTTGTAAAGTGTCGGGGGATTTTTTATTCAAGATATCCATGAAGGTTGTTCTGCTGGAATACAGTCTTAATGCGCTTAATTTCTTCGTAGACGGTATCTCTATTGATCTTTAGAAGTTTGCTCGCATCTTTAACGCTGAGTCCCTTTTCGCTCAACAGACGGCAAAGATCCTGTTGTTTTGGGGTAAGTTTTTGAATTGTGCGCGTGATGTCTATTTTGAGTTCGGCGTGAATGTGTAAATTTGAAGTGAACTCTGTGTCTGCGGCGATTTGATCTAATAAGGTAGGCGCATCGTCTTCATCGAATATCGGTTGATCCAGCGATATGGCTTCTATGGTAAATCTACGTTTATCTGTTTTAAGTTCTTCAATGATGTGACCAAGTTTGTTTTCAACAACCCGGGCCATGAAAGTCCGCTGGTTTGCTCCAGCGGTGGGGTCGTATTTGTCCTTTGCGAAATACCAGTGCGTCAAGCATTCCTGACGCAAATCCTCAAATTCTAGCTTTAGGTATTCCCATCTGTTTCTCGACCTTTCAATTACGTTTGTTGCTACCCCGATTTCCCAATCTGCAAAACGATCTTTATTTTCTTGCCTTTCCATGAGACACCTCCTGTTTGGTGTCTCAAGTTAGGCTTTTTTATCTCATCCCTAAATTACGGGTGTCCCGGCGAGGTATAACCGGGCTTTGTTTTCGGGGATTTTACCTTCGGTAATTTGATTGGATTGATCCCTAACAATTCCTCCTGCGTAGGTTCCCGTTTCAATATGCCAGTGAGAACTTGCTTGAATGCCTTTAAAAGTCTCGAATTGCAGATTTGTAACTCCGCTGGTTCCAGTGCCTTTTGGCGATAAGCAACAGCAATCTTGTCCCCGAATCGCTTCTCAAAATTTTTGGCTGGTGTTCTTTCCATTACGCCCTCCTCTCGGAGCGTACATACCGGAAAAAACTGCAGAGTGTCGGCCTAAACCGACATATTTATAAGAAAACCGGTATATATAAATGGAGATTTACTGCTCTGGAAGGGCGTTGGTATAGCTTGACTGTTCGAGGGGTTGTTATAGGGTTGTGTTAAAGACTTTAAAGAAATAGAAAGGAAAACGATGATTGCACCAACAAAAATGCAGAAGCAAAAGAAAAGGTTCGTTATTTACACCCGATGTTCAACTGACGATCAAGCACAAGGCGATTACACCACGCTGGATGCCCAAGCTCATCACTGCAAGAATATGATGGATGCGTTCAGTTACGAATTGGCTGATTTTGGAAAGGCAGGAATAATAAATGATGATGGTTATTCCGGCAAAGATCTAAACCGCCCCGGAATACAATCTATCCTTGAGGATATTCAGAACAAACGATCATTTGATGGCGTAATATTCTTCCGACTTGATCGCCTTACCCGCAATACCCGTGATCTTTACTCAATGATCGACCTTTTTAAAGAACACAATGTCGATTTCATCTCTGTTCGAGAAAACCTCGACAGCTCTACTGCAATCGGGCGCGTGGTTATAGGTATCCTCGGCATCCTCTCGGCATTTGAACGCGAACTAACTGGTGAACGCGTCAAAGCTTCCGCAATTGCCAGAGTACGTCAGGGATTCCGCATCGGCGGTACTACGCCCATCGGTTACAAACTTGTTATAGATGGAGATCCTCTGCCTAACGGAAGACAACCTAGGAAAGCCGTCATAGATGAAGAATTGGCTCCGCATATTAAAACTATTTTTGAAATGGCCGCGGACAATCGCTCACTCACTGAAATTGGACAAGAACTTCTAAAAAGAGATGTGATCACTAAGCATAAAAATATTTGGCGAAGACAGGGACTCTCAACGATTATCAAATGCAATTTTTACAAAGGCTATCTGAAATACAGTGGTGAAATCCATAAAGCAAAGCATGAACCATTAGTTAGCGAAAAACTGTGGGAAAAAGCCAATGCAGTTTTGAAGGCGAGACTTCCCGGACACAGTTTCGCCAAATCTGTCCATGATAATGTGTACCTATTAGGTGGTTTAATACGGTGTGGACAATGCGGTAGTCACATGGTTAATGCCCATGCTATTGGAAGAGAAAAAAGGTTTTATTATTATGAGTGCGCACGATCTAGACAAAACCTAGGATGTTCCTTCAAACGTATTTCTGCTCCGGGATTTGATGAAGCAATTATTAAATATTTTAAAAGAGCATCTGAAGACCAAAATATTATCAGTGCCGCGATTGGAAGCGCCATTCTGGAATCCACACTTAAATTTGAAGAAACCGAAGCGAAACTCAACATACAACAAGACAAATTGAACGCCCTGCGTCATGAAGCTGACAAACTCATCCAACTAGCGATGGACAACGCGATAACAACCGGATCTACCTATAAAAACAAACTGGCTGGAATTGAATCAGAAATCGGAAGGATTGAAGAGGATATACAAAAACTGCAGGTTCAAAAGCGGGTAGCACAAATGGACGCATCGTCCGGGGAGTTCCTTTACTCAAATATCAAACTCGCTATGCAATACCTCGAACAAGCACCGCCAGAAGCCCAGAAGAGCCTCCTGCAAGCATTGATTAAGGATATAACCGCATATGACGAAAAAATCGCCATAAATATGTACTTAGAAGAAACCTTGCGCGACACGTTGCCCAAGTTTATCGACCAAAAAACGACCAAAAAAGAGAAAAACCCCACCCCGACACGAAGTCAGGATAGGGTTTTGGCCTCTATAGCCCCCGTTTCGCAGGGGCGTCCTATCTGGGGTCGCTGGCTGAAGAAGGTTCGAACCTGTTTGATGGCGTCAGTTTAACCTCACGTTGTTTCGACCATCTTCTTATCAAGCATATTGATGCAGTATCTCGCCCTCTGCAAAGCCTCGTTAAAAGACCCTTCTTTTTCCAGATAAGCTTTCAATTCTTTCAACTTTAAAATCAATCCTTCCTTATTGTTTCTGGCTTTAACAATAGCATCTGACGCATCATCACCGTATTCTAATTTTAGGGCACCTTTGACTGGCATACCAATATCAGCAAAATGATAGCGATTTACTAACCTAACAGCTCCCAAAAGGGCTAACTCTTCCCTTGCTTCCGGGGATGCTCTAATTCCAATTTTTTCCTGAAAAAGGATCGCTATCCGATCCTGTAAAAAATCTAATCGTCTGTAAGGTTCCTGTGTTTCCCTATGACGTAAAGTTCCATCTCCATCTTGAAAGGGCAGAGAGTCACCCATTGCATCAAGTACTAACTTAAAAGCAAAAATGCAATCCTGATCGAGAAAAAGCTGATGCTCTGAATATACCTTCTTAAGTTTATCATACTCTCCACTAGGCACCGGTTCATGCATCCAACACCCCGTCTCAGGCTCAAATCCAATCTCAGACCATTTTCTCTTAGTTTCAGCAATCTGGCTAAGAATTGAAGCGAAAGCCGCCCGTTGATGATCAAAAAACAGGGATGTTCGAAGCTGATAGAGTTGCCGTTCATATAAAGCGGCCTGCATATTAGAATTTAATTCCGCTTTATACGCCTCAAGCTTTTGCGCATATTCGTGCTTTATACTCGCCTGTATTCGCTCGGAAATCCAATTACGGAAAAGCCAGACAATTATAGCCCCAGAAATACCGCCTGAAACTATGCTATTGAGCATTGATTCCAAAAATATTACCCTCGCCAATCTTCATCTACTTTTTAGGTTTAAGCGGAATCTCAATGAAATTTTTTTCAAAAATAGCTAAAAAGAAACAGTATTTACTTTCATGTTATTTCACACCGGAGAAGGTTTGAACCTGTTTAATAAGCTTACAGATCAATCCTATGAGGCAACAGCCTCATTATTCGCGTTGACATCACGCTGAGGCTGGATCGGCCCAGAAATATGAACCTTCCCTTTTGTCCCGTCAATCGGTTTATTAAAGCGGGATTTAGGGAGCTTGGACATAGTATTGAGGATCAAAATAGGAACATTCTTTAAGGTCTCAAAACAAAAATTCAAAGCACCTTCTTCCAAAGCCTTATCCTCTTTCGCAACCTGAACTATATTATTCAAATACCGTTGCATTTGAAATGCGTGATACTTCACCATATCCACCCATTTCATTTCTTTACTACGGAATCCAATCTCCAGTTCCAGACCAAGCGCATTTCCGTAATCAATAAAATCCCTAATAGAAAGGCTATCGTCTTTGGCTGATTCAATCTTGGAAACACGCCCCTGAGAACATCCCATCTTGTCCGCAAGTTCTTTCTGAGTCATACGATGTTCACACCGCAGGAAAGAAAGGAATTTGCCCAATCCATTCTCGGAAATCTGCTTAATAGCGTCTTTCTTGAAATTTTCGTCCTCAGAAATTCCTTTAATCAATTCATTAACATTCTTAAATTGTTTTACCATTTTTATGCTCCTTTTAGCTTGATCACAAAATCAGCGCTAAGTTTTATGTCATCTTTTTGTGAATTTTTATCCCCGATTGTGATCAAATAAAGAACCTTTTGATCAACATCCGGATAAACATATAACCGCGTCTGTCTCAATTTTCCCTTACCGCCACCCTTCTGATCAAGTGCCCGGACACCTTTACCTTCATCGTGGATATACCCCGAAACCACAAACTGGGGATGAACGCCATGCGAAACAACTTTAAAATATCGGTCGAGATTATCCAAAACTGCGATCAGCTCAGCCGATTGCTTTTTCTCATAATACTTGTGAGCCCTCGCATAGGCGTCTGTTGGCTCAATACGCCATTCCGTCATAAAAATTCCTATCTGTAATAAAGTATGCCATATTGTTGAGTGAGATACAACAGAATATTACTAAATGGAATATTTGTCAATTTATTTCTCACGCACAGCACTCTAAATTCCGGTTTAATCCCCACCTCTCGTCGGGAAATTTGGTGAGGATTTTGGTGATACCATGATCCTCACACAGCTTATTTAATTCGTTGATCCTTGTTGAAATAGTTCGGTCATTTTGCGCAATCTTGCGAGGATGACAAAACTCAAACAATGTCAAACCACTTGGGTCTTTGCGGCGCACACCGTAAACGGCATTGATGATCTTATAAGTTTGCGGGCGGATCGGAATTTTCTTTTCAAAGCCATTGCCCGTTTTGTTCAATAGCAAATAATACTGCTGACCTTTTCGATGAAGGACGATATGCTTATCCAACTCAACATCGCCACTCTTAGCAAAAAACTTTTCATCCAAGAATGGCTTCAATAAAGCCTTCTTGACCGTCAATGTCCGGCCCAATACTGAAATCAAATCCACTAAGGAAACAATATTTTCTGCATAATGGCCGACCGCCGGTTTCTCTCCAAGCCAAAATAAGACCGCTTTCTGATCACTAATGTTCCCGGCAAAATCGTTGACCTCTGCCAAATCAGCACTGCGCAAACAATAAAATATCGTTGGTGTGTCCGATTTTCCCAATGAGCCTAAACGCCAAACGAAACGATCTTCTACCTCGGCAATGTCCGCTAGTAAACCACATCCCCCAGCCAACCACCCACAGAACCCATCAAAATCAAATCTTTCTTGGGACAGTTGGGACGCATCTATTGGCATCCGCCCAGCACTAGTGTCCTCATCGCATACCGCATAAAACCGGCCCTTCTGAACAATCACATCCACATAGTGATCGTCGCAATTCGGACAAAGAACCTGCTTGGATGCTTGGGACGGCTTCAATAAATTGATGGCATGTAAGGCAGGATAAACACATCCAAACTCATCTTTCCATTCATTGACTGACAGCTTCAACGGGTACGCCTGCGTCAGCGCTTCGAACAGCTTTGACAATGCTCGGCTTTTCTTCAAGGTT
>Ga0163144_10022705_pt1 | contig 12421 bp, 11 predicted proteins | sample OliLak19BULKMAT1_FD_123175 | JGI IMG/M metagenome (GOLD analysis project Ga0163144, IMG submission 123175) | Freshwater microbial mat bacterial communities from Lake Vanda, McMurdo Dry Valleys, Antarctica - Oligotrophic Lake LV.19.BULKMAT1 | ecosystem: Environmental > Aquatic > Freshwater >... | reverse complement strand
GATTTAATACACGGCTGCCGGCGACCCGCCGTCGGCGTCTGACCCGTGGCCGGGTAGCTCAGTTGGTAGAGCAGGGGATTGAAAATCCCCGTGTCGGCGGTTCGATTCCGTCCCCGGCCACCACTTGGACAAGAGTTTACGGTTCACTGCAATCCCTCCAGCGCCTTCTGCGGTGGGAGTCGTGCTGCTCTCCGCTAATCGGTCAGTTTTTTTTGGTGCTCTTAGCGGCGCTCCGATTCACTAGGGCCTGCGACACCAAGGATTCTTGGAAGCGGTGCTGTTCGAGGAGCGGATGATCGTAGGGCAACGGACCACCTGCTGCTAGCTCCTCGCACAGTATCTCGAACTTCAATTCGGATCCAACGAGCCAACAGAGGGCGTACAGGCAGTTTCCGACCAACCCAAAGTATTCGCTGGCGACAGCCTCGCGGTCCTTATCATGGTATAGATTTCCCGCGATTCGCCCCGCGCCGAACATCACCTCAAGTCCGCTCGCGTGGCAGGCCACGTAAAGATCGTCCCATGACTTGCGAGCATCAGCAGCGCCGACCTCTTCCATGAGGCACAACACAGCCTGCGACGCGGATGGTGGCCCTCTAACGCCAGGCGCAGGAAGTCGTACCACGCGCTCAACCTTTCGCGCCATAGCGAACCCGTCCATGGTGTCGTTCGCCTCACGCCACCGCTTGGCATCAACAAGAGGCCTTAAGCAATGAAGTAGTGAACCGCCCCGGGATTGGTGGAGGCTCCAACTATTGAGAGAATGGAGCCATGAACAAGTCGAAGAAGTTCCCCCCTGAGGTAGGCGTTCGAGGACAGGCATCATTTCGGGTACAGGCATCCTAATGGGCAAGATTCGGTGCCTGCCCCAGTCTGCCCCGGTCTGCGCGGCGATGAGGGAATCGGCGACCGCAGTGCGATTCCGGTGCATGAACCCTGTGCATGCGCATTCAACCAGCCGGCCGCTTGCCGCCTTCCTGCTCCTCGCCGTTGTGTGCGACGCGCACGCCGCGGAGATCGCCGTCAGCACGACGCAGGACCTCGTCGGGCTCAACGGACTGTGTTCGCTGCGCGAGGCGATTTCGAACGCGAACGCCGATCAAGCGCTGATCATCGGCGTGGGTGAATGCATCGCCGGCAGCGGACCGGACCTGATCACCTTGCCGCCGGGCACCTACGCCATTACGCGCGCCGGCGTGAACGAGGATTTCAACGCGACGGGAGACTTCGACCTGCGCTCGTCGATCACGATTGCCGGCGCGTCCGCCGCGGCGACGCGGATCACCGGTAATCTGCTCGATCGGGTGTTGCATGTGAGTGGCGACGGTCTATCGGTCACGCTGCGTCGGCTGAGCATCTCGCTGGGCGCGGTGCCTGATGGCCCCGAGAGCATCGTGCGCGCTGGCGGCGGAGTCCTTGCGGCAGGCGCCAGTACGACGACACTGGATGGCGTAGTGGTAGAGGTCAACAGTGGTGGCAGCCGCACCGCGTCAACCGGATTGCCGGGCGATACCGGCCATGGTGGCGGTGTGGCCTGCAGCGGCAGCGGCACCGGCGCCGGGAGGCTAGTGCTGCGCGACACCATCGTGCGGCTCAACAGCGCGGGCAATGCGCGCGCCGGTGGCAGCGATTCGGGTAACGGCGGGGGCGTTTACGGAATTTTTTGCCAGCTCGAGATCAACCGCAGCCGTATCGCGAACAACAGATCGGGTGACGGCGTCACTGGCAGCTGGCTGCCGGGCGACGGTGGCGGGATTGCCATCACCGGGGGGACGCTGGATCTGGTCGACAGCGTGATCAGCGACAACGTCGTGGGCGCCAATGGCACCGCCGACGGTGGCGGGATCGCCGGTATCGCCTCCAGCGCGAGCGTGCGGGGCAGCAGCGTGGTCGGCAATCGCGCCCATCGTGGTGGCGGAATTTTTGGCGGGGTAACGTCGGTTCTGGACGGCTTGGTGCTTTCGGTTCGTAACAGCACGTTCAGCGGCAATATGGCGCTGACCGGTGGCGCGATTCACTTGCGGGAACTGAGCGAGTTGGTCCTTCAGGCGACCACGCTGGCCGACAACAGCGCCAGCAGCGGTGGCGCGGTGGCGTTCCTGGCTTGCGCGCCCGGAGATTGCCGGTTCACGTTGGCCAACAATGCATTCGTGCGCAACGGCGACAACGCCTGCGACCTCGACGGGGAAATCGACACCAGCAGCGGTGGTTTCAACGCATTCGAAGTCAACGCTGCCTGCGGACCGGCACAGGCGACCGATCTGTCCGTGCTCGGCAACGCGCTGGGTGCGCTGGATGAAATCTACGCCGCAACGCCGTCCTACATACCGCCGGCCGACAGCCCGCTGATCGACGCGGGAAGCTGTGCGGCCGCAGGCACCGTGGTCGACCAGGCGGGTACGGCGCGACCGCAGCAATACCCGGCAGCAGACGCGGCCGATGGTTGCGATATCGGCGCGATCGAGCGGCGCTCGGAGGTCGTGTTCGGCAACGGGTTTGAATAGGTATCGGCTAGTGGTGGCATATGCCCCCACCGTTCGTCGCCGCGCTCTCGGCGTAGTGCGGGCCCGTTTCGCTGCCTGTCCCAGCCTCCGCCGCAAGCCGCCACAGGTGCTCGCGCGCGGGCGCTTGGACGCCTTGGGCTAAAACGCCGCGGGCGAACGATCGAGGGCGAACGATCGGCTGGCATCACATTGGGCAAATTTCGGTGCCTGCTGCAGTATGTGCGGCGCCGCGTAGCACATGCCCTGCCCGAATGGCCGGCTTCGCAGCGCTGTGCGACCATCTCGCCGTGGAAGAGTCTATCTCCCTCATCACCTTCGACCCGCAACGCCGCAGCGGGCGCGCCTGCGTGCGTGACCTGCGCATCAGCGTGGGCGACGTGCTGGGCTGGCTGGCCACCGGCATGACGCCTGTGCAGGTGATTGCCGACTACCCCGAGCTGACGCCGGCCGACATTTGCGCCTGTCTGGCACACGCCGCCGCCCGTGAGTCGCACGAGTTGCGCGTCCCTGCGGCGGCGTGAAGCTGCTGCTCGACGAGAACCTCTCTCGCCGGCTGGTGCCGGCCCTGCAAGAGTTCTTTCCAGGTTCCAGCCAGGTGGCGCTGCTGGGGTCTTGAACGCGCTACCGACGCCGCGTTGCGCGCCTATGCCGCGGAATACAGCTTCGTGCTGTGCTCCAAGGACAACGACTTCCACCGCTTGGTGGCGGCGCGCGGCTACCGGCCCAAGCTGGTGCACTTGGCGCTGGGCAATGCCAGCAACGACCAAGTGCTGGCCGCGCTGCTCTCCGCGGCCGTGCGGCTGATTGCGGCCCTCAGCGACGGCGACGTGGGTGTGGTGGTGGTCGAATAAACGAAGCCGAAACCCGCGCTGGCATCGGCACTCGCGGCGATCGGACACGGCGATCGGCACGGCGATCGGGACAGGCATCAATCTGGGCACGTTTCAGTACCTGTCCCTGTGTTTCCTTCCCTGTGTTTCCGGTCCCTGAGTTCGGTTCTCCGTGTGTTCGGTTTCGGTACCTGTCCCAGTCTGCGAAGTATGCGGTCCTCGGCGATCCGGATGATCAACTAAGCGCCGAGAAGTTAAAGCAAAGCCATGCGGATGACGTTGCGGCGTCCTGGTCCGCTGCTTCAGCTCAAGGAATCAAGATCGGGACCGATAGGTTTGGTGACTGCGCGAGGCGCGCGTCGCGGGTCACCAGGGTGGCGTCGAGCACGCGTGCAAGGCAGAGATACGCGGCATCGTCTGCGGTGACGTTTTGGCGCAGTGCCCAGATACCATCCAGCAGCGCGTCGTGCGGATAGGTTCGGATGCGCAGTGCGCGCAGCAGCAGCGGCAGGTCGCTGGCGCGACTCTCGGGAATTGCGCCCGACCGCGCGAGCTTGCGCAACGCGCTCAAAACTTCGATGCCGAGCAGTTCCGGCGCGACCAACACCGTGCCTTTCGCGAACAGCAGATCTTCAATCGGCTGCGGTCGAAAGCGGGCCAGTAGATCGACCACCACCGACGCGTCGACGACGATGACCCGGCTCACCCCGCGTCGCGTTTCTTGCGCACGATGCCAGCCGACGATTTCCTCATCCTGAATGGCTCGGCGTAGGTGGCAGACAAGGACAGGCATTGATCGGCCGCTGCCATCGCCAACCGATGCCCGGAATGATGGATGTCCCGTTCACCCAATGCGTACCGGTACTTCGCAGACGCAATCCGGGAAATCCAGAATTCGCGAGCCCTAGGTCGGGTACCCGCACGTTTCGGTGCCTTCCCAGTCTGCCTCGGTCTGCCTGTTTCGGTGCCTGTCCCGGTCTGCCTGTCCCGGTCTGCCTGTCCCGGCCTGCCCTCCCGATCCGACTCGTTTCGTTCTGGGCAAGCTTCTGAGCCCATTGTCCGGGAACAGCCATCTGACGTTGCCGGCCGAACACCCGGCCTGCGTCGCCAGAAACGGCGTCAACCGAAATGCAATTCGTCGTCGACCACTTCAAGTACGAATCCCATCTCGCGGGCGCAGATTTCGGCCGTATCGAGTACGTGGCGAACATCGTGGTCGCTGCTGGCCTGCACAACGACGAGGTGCGTGCCTGGCCCGATGTTGTCGGTGAGCCCGTCGGAGCTGGAATCGGGATCATCCATGTGCGGCATCAGATCGGCGATCTCCTCGACCGATTCGACGCCGTGCAGCGACGAGATCCGGTTGATCAACTGCGAGGTGTCGTCGGCACTGGCGGTGAGTCGCATGCGCACCTGGGGCATGGCGGTGTCCTTTCTCCGGGTTACCCAGTAGAGCACGTTGGCAGAAGCTGCGTAGAACCGCGGTCGTGCGTGCGATCGGAGGCGACGATCGGGACAGGGACTATCCAGGGCGCGTTTCAGTGCCTGTCCGGGTCTGCGGGGTCGACGCGGTTTGCGCCAGGTTGCCTTGGGCGAGCAGCAACCGTGCAGTTCATCGGAGGCCGGCCGGTGCGCCGATGGCGGCCGCGAAGCGCCGTTCACGGCGGCATTCGCAAGCGGGCCCCGCACTGATGGTTGCGGCTGCAGCGCGCGCGGCGCGATGATGCGGTAAGCCAGGGCTCCCAATGACTTCTTCCCACGACAAGGACGCGGTGCCGTCTCCGGCCACCGCTGCCACGCCACTGCCGGCAACCGATCCCGGTGCGCCCACGCGCGCACCGCCGGTCACGCCTGTGCCGGTGCGCGATCATGCGGCCACCGCGGCGCCGCCGCCGGGCTCCGCGCCCACCCCGTCGTTGCCCGCATACGGGCGCGGCAGTGAGCCTGAATTCTCGCTGATCGGACGCCGCATCGGTGTGTACCGCATCACCGCGCAGCTCGGCGTGGGCGGGATGGGCGCTGTGTACCTGGCCGACCAGTTGGAGCCGGTGCGTCGCCAGGTCGCGCTGAAGGTGATCAAGGCGGGCATGGACAGCGAGGACATCCTCGCGCGCTTCCGCTCCGAGCGCGAACTGCTCGCGCGCATGAACCATCCGAACATCGCGCAGGTGCTCGACGTGGGCGCCACCGACGAGGGCCGCCTGTTCTTCGCGATGGAGTACGTGCCCGGCGTGCCGCTGACCGAGTTCTGCGATCGCCGTGGCACCGACCTGGCGCATCGGCTGGAGCTGTTCCTGCAGGTGTGCGAAGGCGTGATGCACGCGCACCAGAAAGGCGTGATCCATCGCGATATCAAGCCGGGCAATCTGATGGTCGCCGACTACCAGGGCCAGCAACTGGTCAAGGTGATCGACTTCGGCATCGCCAAGAGCATGGACAACTACGGGCGTCCCGAGACCGGCTCCACGATGGCGGGCGTGCCGATCGGCACGCCCGCGTACATGAGTCCGGAGCAGGCCGCAGGCGATCCGGCCGCGATCGACACCCGCACCGACGTGTATTCGCTCGGCGTGGTGCTCTACAAGCTGATCACCGGCGAGCAGCCCATTTCCAGCGAAGTGCTCTCGCGCACCACTGAACTGGAATTGCCGCGCGTGCTGCGCGAGTTCGAGATCAAATCGCCGAGCCGCTGCGTGGCCGATATCGCGCGCCGCGGGCACAGCACAGAGTGGAAGCGCTCCATGGCGTCCGACAGCGCGGTCCAAGCGCGCCGTCTGAAGGGCGAGATGGACTGGATCACGCTGCGCGCGCTGGAACGCGAGCGCGAGCAGCGCTATGCCTCGGTGTCGGAGTTTGCGGCTGATATCCGGCGCTATCTCAATGGCGAGCCGGTGCTGGCCGGACCGCCGAGCCAGTCGTACCGCATCCGCAAGTTCATCGCACGCAACCGGCTGGCCGTGGGCGCCGCTGTTGCCGTGGTGCTGGCGCTGATGGTGGGCGTGGTCGGGACCACGTGGATGGCGGTCGAGGCCCGCGCGCAGCGCGCACGCGCCGAAGCGGCGCTGGTCGACGCCCAAACCCAGCGTGATCGCGCCGAGAGCGAGAGCGCACGCGCGCGCGCCGCGCAGGGATTCCTCGAGGACATGATCGCCGCCCCCGATCCCTACAAACTCCTCGGAGCCGATGCCGATGCGCGCAATGTGCGCATGGTCGATGCGCTGGCCGGCGCTGCGAAACAGATCCAGACCTCGCTGCCTGACGACCCGCGCCTGCGCGGCGATGTTGCGACCCTGCTCGGACGCACGCTGCGCCGGCTCGGCCAGTTCGATGCGGCCGCGATCCAGCTCGAACTTGCGGTGGCGGCGACCACGCAGGGCTATGCCGAAGATGCGCCACAGCGCATTCAGGCCGCACTCGAACAGGCCATGCTGCTTTCCGATCGCGGACAGTGGGTGCAGGCGCAACAGGCCCTGACACCCCTGCTGCCCAAGCTGGATGGGGTCGCGGGACTGGCCGCGGGCAGCGCCGATGAGGCGCGACGCGCGGCGGCCGACATCGCCGGCCAACTCGGCGATCCGCAGGGTGCCGTGACGCTGGCACGCGAGAACCTCGAGCGCGCACGCAACGCACACAGCGCCGACAGCACCGAAGCCAGCGGTGCGGCCGCGAGCCTCGCCGACCTGCTCGGCGCCCAAGGCCAGTGGGATGAGGCCGACACCCTGTTGCGCGGCGCCTACGAGGCCGAACGCAAGCGCCTGGGGCCTGCGCATCCGATCGTGCTGCAACTACTCTCGCGCGCGGCCAACCTGGCGCTGCGCAAGGGCGACTACGCGATGGCCGAACAGCGCTATCGCGAGGCCGCACTGTCGGCCGAACAGGTACTCGGTGCGGAACATCCCGAGACGCTGCGTTACCTCGCACACGTGGCCACCGCGCTCAGCAACTCAGGCAAGAACGCCGAGGCCGTGATCGAGTTCGAGCGCGTGATTCCGGTGCGCGCACGCGTGCTCGGCGCCGACAACCCCGACGTGTTGACCATGCGCGCGAACTACGCGATCGCCTTGCGCGCGCTCAAACAGGGCGCCAAGGCGGAACTCGAGATGAACGACGTCTACCAGCGCCGCCGAGTGGTGCTCGGCGAGACGCATCCGGAAACCATGCGCACGCTGAGCTTCCTCGCCGTGATGGCGCGCGATCGCGACGATTTCGGGCGTGCCGAGTTCCTGATGCAGCAAGCCGTGGACCTTTACCGCAAGGTCAACGGCGAGACCCATCCGGAAACCATCGTGCTGGAGAACAATCTGCTATCGATCGTGCGCGACCGCGGCGATCGTGCGCGCGCGATCGAAGGCTATGCAGCATTGCTGGCGCGCGCGGACAAGGCGCTGCCACCGGGCCTTTGGCACCTCAACGCCATCCGCGGCAACTACGGCAAGGCCCTGTACCAGAGCGGCCGCTACGACGAGGCCGAGCCGCTGGTGCTGGCCAGCTGGCGCGGCCTGCGCGTGCAGTTTCCGGACACCGACCCACGCATCAATGGCGCACGCGAGCGCATCGAGGAGCTTTACAAGGCGTGGGGGAAACCGGGGCGCGCGCGCGAGATTCTTGCCGAGCCAAGAGCCGAGAAGCCGGCTGGTCCGGCTTGATGGCTACTGGTTCGGTTGCTTTGGTTTTTGCGGCGGGCAGCTCGTCTGGCAATGATCGGGACGCACATCACTTTGGGCACCGTTCAGGGCCTGCCCCAGCTATCTCGCGTCCTCAATGGCTGGCGCTGGCTGGCCTTTGCTTGAACAACAGGATACAGGCCACGATGAATGCCAGCAGCACTGCCGATGCGGAGTAGCGGCTCAAGGCGAGCCCGCCGGCGGCGACCGGCTTGTCGAGGAAGTCGCCGACCACGGCGCCCAGCGGGCGTGTCAGCACGAATGCGGCCCAGAACAGCACCGTGTGCGAGATTCGGGTCCAGAAGTACGCACCCGCGACAACCATCAGCAGCGCACCGAACACGGCTGCGGCCCCGAGGTATCCCAGGCCGGCGGTGTCTGCGCTCCAGTCGCCGAGTGCCGTTCCCAGCGTCTGCGAGAGCATGATCGTCGCCCAGTAGAACATCTCGGACCTGGGCGTGTTCACCGATTCGACCGATAGCGTACCCGTGACGCGGTACCACACCAGCAGCGATGCGGCCAGCAAGCCCAGAAGCAGCGCGCTGCCGCCGAAGTAGCCGATGCCGAGCGACCGCGTCGCATAGTCGGCGAGCGTCGTGCCCACGGTGGTGGTCGTGATAATGGCGAACCAGTACACGTACGGGTCGAATCGCCTGATGGCGATCTGCAGTGCAACGGCAGCGGCGAACAGCACTGCGAAAATGCCAGTGGCAACGAGATAGCCAAGGTCCATCGACATCGACACCGCATCGCCGCCGGTTTCGCCAAGCGTCGTAGCGGCGATCTTGATCATCCAGAACACCAGCGTGACTTCCGGTACTTTGCTGATGGCCTGTTCGGTTGCAGCGTTCACAGGAGCACCTCGATCTTCGATACCAACATGACCACGAGACTTCACCAGTGCCAGTCGGACCCGCCGGCGACGCTTCAATGCAGACCGACCACGCAACATTTATAGCGAAGACTGGTTGATGCCGGCGCTTGTGCGCTTGTGCACTGCAGTTCAGACCTGATCCCCACCAATGCGCTCCCATCGGCGAGTCTCGCAAACGCGTGTCGTTGAACGCCTCGTGCCCGGCGGTCGGTTGCAACCCGCTGGCGCAGCCAACGCATTCTTTCCATCCACCAGTGTAGGCTGTCGCACATGCCAGCCAACGTCTGGCGACAGAGCTTTCGATGAACGGCCACCGCGCGGCACCGCCAACGCCCGCCGCCGGATACGCGATCGGCGAGCGCCGCAACGACGTCCCCAGCAAGAAAACTTCACCATGGCGGCTACTGCCGATGCGTGCGCTGCTGCTGGCTGGAAGCGTTGCGTGGGCGGCGCCCGCAATAGCGCTGGAGGCAGCGCAGGACGCAGCGACGACTCAGTCCCAGGCCTTGCCCAGCGATGCCGACCTGGAGGCCATGGGTGCGGTCATCGGCCGCATAGACATCCAAACCGGCGACGTATTCGACCTTGAGATTTCCGGCGAGAGTGGTCCGGTCTACGCGCTGGCAAATCGCATGCACCGGCGCACCCGCGACCATGTGGTGCGCGACCTGCTTCTTTTCGCAAGCGGCGACCGCTACTCGCGCCGCCTGCTCGACGAGTCGGCCCGCTTGCTGCGTGCCGAGGGTTACCTCGCCGACGCGGACATCGAGCCGGTGCGCTTCCACGACGGCGTGGTCGACATCAGCGTCTCCACCCGCGACGCCTGGACGCTGCAGCCGGGCGTTTCTTTCGGTCGGAAGGGCGGCGAGAACTCCTTCGGGCTCGAACTTCAGGAGCTCAACCTCCTCGGCCTCGGCGTCGAGTTCGACTTGAAGTACAAGTCGACGGTCGACCGCGAAGAGCGCTCGATCGGCTGGGTCGACCGGCATTTCCTCGGCAGCCGCTATCGGGCGGAGGCCGGGTACGCGAACAACAGCGATGGCGGCGGCTGGAATCTCGCCTTCGAGCGGCCGTTCTATGCGTTGGACACGCGCTGGGCGGGCGGAGCGCAACTGGCGCGCGTGGACCGGGTGGAAAGCCTCTATCAGCTGGGCGAAGTGTTCGACCGCTACCGCCAACAAAGCCGCAGAGGCGAGCTGTACTGGGGCCGCTCGCAAGGTTTGAAGGCCGGCTGGGTACGGCGCTGGACGCTGGGCGTGGCCCAGGACCAGCAGCGCTTCTCGATCGCACCCGAAGGGTCAGGCAGTGGCTTTCTGCCAGCAAGCCGCGACCTGGTGTCAGGCTGGCTGGGGTTTGAACTGCTTGAGGACGACTTCGCCATCTGGCGCGACCGCGACCAGATCGGACGCAGCGAAGACATCCAGGTGGGCACTCGCCTCAGCGCCCGGCTCGGCCGCGTGAGTGAGACACTGGGCGCTGACCGCAACGGCTGGATCTACCGCGCGGAGGCCAGCCGCGCACTGGCACTGCCGGCAGACTCCACGCTGCGATTGCAGGCCGAACTCGGCGGCCGGCACGAGGACGGCCGCGACGTCGACCAATTGCTGGGCTTGAGTTCACGCTACTACTACCCGATCTCGGACCGCAGCCTGCTGTTCGCCCGCCTGGACGGCAGCTGGGGTCAAAATCTCGAACTCGACCACCGGCTGCTGCTCGGTGGCGACAACGGTCTGCGCGGCTATCCGCTGCGTTATCAGGCCGGCGACCGCCGCGCCTTGTTCACACTCGAGCAGCGCTATTTCACCGACTGGTATCCGTTTCGCCTGTTCCGGGTCGGCGCAGCAGCCTTCTTCGATGCCGGCCGCACCTGGGGCGACGATGGCCTCGGATCGCCCCAGCTCGGCGTGCTCACCTCCGCCGGTTTGGGACTGCGTCTGGCGAGCACCCGCGCCTCGCTCGGCAACATCGTGCACATCGACCTCGCCTTCCCGCTCAACGGCCCCGACGACATCTCTGGAGCGCAGTTGGTGGTGGAAGTGCGCCGCGGGTTTTGAATCGTGCAACGCGGCCGCAGCGCCAACCACACCCCGCATGTGCCGCCGGCAACGAGTCAGCGCACGGCGATGAAGATGAAGTCGGGTCCGAAGAACCCCGCGCTCCAGCTGGGGCGCGGGGCAAAGACGCCTACTTCAAAACCACTTCGCGAATCACTTCGCTTCCCATGATCTCGCGCATCTTGCCGCGCGCGATGAAGGAAAGGTCCGCCTGCGCCCGCGATTCACCACTGACCTTCTGGCTGACGGCTTCCTCGCGGTCGTCGATGCCATCGAAGGCCGCCATATTGGTATAGGTCACGACCAGATACAGATCCGGATCATCGGGTGTACGTGCCCTGGTGGTGTAGACCGCGTAGGCCAGCACATTGCCGGCCTTCTTCTGGGCCTCCATGTCGGGCTTGAAGGTCTTGCTCAAGTAGCCCATGTAACTCTCCAGCTGGCCATCGTGGACATTGACCGTAGTGACCACGGATACCGCCCCTTCGCTGTACACGCGCGGCTCCTGCGCGAGCAGTGGTGAACTGGCGTAAGCGAACAAGGCAATTCCGCAAAGCGTGCGCAGCTTCATGTGCTTCTCCGGCGGCCGCGGGCAATTCCCGCTCGCGCACGATACGCCGCACATCGCACGTACACAATAAACCGTGATGGAATTCACGGTTTCAGGATCGGAGACGCCACGCCGTCGTGCATCGGCAAGTCGCGCGCCTTGCGGCAGGACGGCTCACCAGAGCCATCCTTGCGCCGATGGCCACTCGGCTCCAGCGATTCCTCATGCAATCAACGCCTTGGCGCGCGGACGACCGATTCGAATCGTGACTGCCCCGGTTCATCGCGGCGGCAAAGATTGCGACGGCAGCGCATCGCCTCACGGGGCACCGAAAAGGCGCCAAAGAGCCCGGCAGCTGGCCGCCAGCCCACGCATGGGCGGAGCGGCAGTCCAAAGCGGTCGCCGACCGCTGTCGGGACATGGACACCTATGTGTTAAGGCAAACATAACGAGGCAAGTCCCCTCGTTCCTTGACTTTGATCAACAGCGCGTGTGACTGGCGAGGCAACATTGCCTCGTGGACTGCACGGCTGCCGATGCGTCAGTCGCCGCGTTGGACTCGGAGATCATCGCGGTGCGGTCCCCTCTTTGAACCAGTGAGGATTCCATGACCCAAGCTCATGCTCATGATCATGCCGATGCCCACGCCCACGCACAAAACGGCCGGCTGGCCGACGTGCGCCCCGGACTCAGGCTGCACATCGGCAGCGACGAACCTCTGGGCGCACGGCGCAACCGCCTGCTGGCGTGCCTGCCTGAACCGATCTGGCAACGCTGGCACGCGTAGCTGGAAGCCGTTGACCTGCCGCTGGGCAAGGTGCTGTGCGAGCCCGGCGAGCGCATGACCCATGTGGTGTTCCCGACCACCGCCATCGTGTCGATGTTGTACCTGACCGAGAATGGAAGTTCAGCGGAGATTGCCATGATCGGCAATGAAGGCATGGT
>Ga0163144_10022703_pt1 | contig 12422 bp, 13 predicted proteins | sample OliLak19BULKMAT1_FD_123175 | JGI IMG/M metagenome (GOLD analysis project Ga0163144, IMG submission 123175) | Freshwater microbial mat bacterial communities from Lake Vanda, McMurdo Dry Valleys, Antarctica - Oligotrophic Lake LV.19.BULKMAT1 | ecosystem: Environmental > Aquatic > Freshwater >... | reverse complement strand
GGTGATTCGCGAGAAATTCCCCACCGGGTTGTAGCGTGCTGATAGCTCGGGATGTCCCAGGTGGAACATGAAGAACTCGTTTTCTCGTCCCGCGCGCTTGGCCTCGGCGTAGACGCGGCGAAGAAGGTCGATATCGCCCTTTGGGTCGAACACGATCACAACCTCGCCGCGGCGTATGTCCTGAGTGAGGAGTACTTCGGCGAGCCGGGTTTTGCCGACGCGGGTTGTGCCCAGCACCAGCGTGTGCCCCACCCGGTCGCGAATGTCCATCCAGATGTCCGACTCCGCAGGTTCGACGCCATGAATTGCGGGATCTCCGCCGACAGCCGATTGCTCGGGCGACGGAGGCCGCAGGACATCTGCGATCCGGCCGATGAGGCCGGGCTGCAGCATGTCCCGCTTTTCTGGAAGCCGGGCTTCGTGCAGCCTCTGGGTATGCCGCTGATCCCATTGAAAGCCCTTGCCCAGGAACAGCTGCTCGGCCGACCACGGGATCTCTTCGGACGCCACCACGTAGCGGCGCTGGCGCTGCAGGTTCGCGCGATACCGGACAATTCCCAGCCCGGTGTAGCCTCGCCAGCCCGCATGGCAGGCGAGAATGCCGGCAAGGCCCCACGAAATTTCCGGTGGCAGGAGAAACGTCGATGGGCTCGTCAGCACCGCCGCCGCGCCAAGACACGAGACCACCGCCGCGCGCAGTTCGTAGGCGGGGCGCAGCAGAGCTTCGAGCGGGTAGGCCATGAGTTCAGGCGTCTCCTCGCTCTTCCCGCGAGCGCACCAGCAACGGATTAACAGAGGGAACCGAATCGATGAAGCGCGCTGGAGTCGGAATGACTACGCCGGACAGTCGTGACGCCGCGCGATTCCCTCGCATCACCTGATAGGTCAGGATGTTGACGCCCTTGTCGGCACGCAGATGCCAGCCTTCCCGCAGGACCTGGCGCTGAATCGATTTTGCGATATCCGGCTCGCCAGGAGCGTTCGCCGGACCGCCGCCGACTTCGCCGAAGTTCTTTGCAAATTCCCGGAAGATGCGTGGTGACACGAGCAGCATGCCCTCGTCCACGAAATGCACAAGGGCTCCAGCTTGGTTGACCCTGAGCGTCCCATCCGCCAGGCCTTGCTGCAGCCAGGCCATGAAGCGATGCGCCGTATCCGGCGCTTGGGAAAATGGGGGGTCGGTCGCCGGAACCGTCTGCCCCGGTGGGCCGTGCCCGTCGCCAACATCCTCGAGGTATTCCGGCTCCTCGTCGGGAAGCGGCGATTCATCGGTCGCCACGGTTGCAGTGCCGGCATTCACGTCGCACGGACTGTTGGACGTCGCCACCTCCTGCGCGATCGGATCGCGCCTGCTGTGCGGAAGCAGATCACGGATCCCCGATTCGGTGGCGGCGCGGAGTACCAGCTCGCTGATCGCCCCAACCTGCGCCCGATCCGCATCGGACAAGAACGCCAGAAACTCGCGCATGAGAGCGGGGTCCTCGGCCAGCCAGCCCAGAACCGATGGCGGCACGAACCGGTCGAGCCGCTGCGCCGGGTGCCCGGTCTGGTCGGAGCTGTTCGTGCGTACACCGCAAAGCAAGGCGGAGACGAACACTGCGTAGGTCCACCGATGGGCCTGCGCGCCGATCACTTCCGGTGCGGCGCCTCGCGGCAGGATCTGGCCACGGCGGTAATCGAGCGCGCGACTGGCGACATCCAGGGCGCGCGTAAAGAGTTCGTCCGGATTGGCACACGGCGATTCCGATGTCGGCAGCAATTGCACGAACTCCGCATAGCACTCGATGACGGGGGTCACCGAGCGCTCGAACACTTCGCGGGGAAACCCCAGCTTGATGCGCAGGAGTTCGACAACGGCACCGGCGCGGGTACGTTCGATCAGCGCCTGGAAACGAAGCACGCGAAGTTCCACGTCCGGCGTGGTGACGACTTCCTGCCGCGGCTCTTGAGCCGCTTTCACCGGGAACCGCGAGCGCCGCAATAAGGTGCCCGCGCCCGCGAGCACGCTTGCCAGGGTCGTTCTGCCGCCGCGTTTCATCACCGAAGTATTCATCGTCGGTTGAGTATTGCCGCTGCCAACCGGTGCATCCGGCGCAATCGGGGCCTTCGCAAGGCACCGAAAGCCCATTGACGCGGGAAGTGCTCTTCGTTCTCTCGCTCATGCCGCCCCGCGCGCGCAGAGCCGCGCACGAGCGGGGACCCGATTGCAAGCGAATTCGAGGCCTCATCGAGGCTCCGATTCGGGCAGATGCTCGTGTTCTCCATGATTACGATGCTCTCGAAGTTTTGCGCGATCTCTGCGATGCGCACAGACACAAAAACGGGAGAACAGCGTGCGAACACAGCGGAGGCGAACGTTATCGGTGCGGTTGAGCGTCGCGCTCGCGTTCTGCGCCGCCCTTCCCGCCCATGCCTGCTGGGAGGATGCGGCGACGCGCTACCAGGTCAGTAGCGTGCTGCTCTACGCCATTGCACGCACTGAATCCGGGCTCAATCCACGAGCCGTCGGCCGCAATTCCAACGGATCGCGCGACATCGGCCTGATGCAGATCAATTCCGCCTGGCTGCCCACGTTGGCATCCCACGGCATCAGTGAGAGGGACCTGTTCGAGCCCTGCACCAACATCCACGTTGGCGCCTGGGTTCTTGCCGGAAATGTCTCTCGCCTCGGCTACACCTGGGAAGCCGTGGGCGCCTACAACGCCGCGAACCCCGCCTTGCGACGCTCCTATGTCGAGAAGGTGCGCCGCCACCTCCCTGCCGAAGCCCCCGTGTCTCTGTCGCCCTCACAGGCGGTGACCGTGGCTGTGAAGCGATGACCTGTCTGTCTCGATCACAAACGTACTCCCGTCCCGTGACACCCCGTCGACTCACCCCAGCCCCCTATTACTGGAGATCCACGCAATGAGGAAATTCCGCAGCAATACCGCTTCCAAAGCCACCGTCGCACTTCTCCTGACGCTCGCCGCCGGCTCCGCGCTGGCCGGCACCACCGGTACCGAGTTCCAGACGATGTACACCACGCTCCTAAACTGGGCGACCGGATTTCTCGGCAAGTCGATCGCCATCGCCGCCTTCATCCTGGGCGCCGGCATAGGCATCGCCCGCTCCTCGCCGATCCCGGCGCTCGTCGGCGTGGTGTTCGCGCTGTTCATGGTCTATGTGCCGACCATCATCGACAGCATCATGACCGCGGTCATCTGATCGTCATCGGGATCAGCAATGACTGACGTTTCGCTCGAGATTCCACGGCGGCTGAATGACCCGCCCCGCATGTTCTGGTGGGATCTCGATGTTTCGCTGCTGGTGCTCGCCGCCGCCCTGGCCGGGATGATCTCCGGTTTCTTCGTGAGTGGTTGTGCCGTCGGGATACTGCTTGCATCCGCCTACGGTCGCGCAAAAGCAGGCAAACATCCGGCCTTCCTGCTTCATCTCCTGTACTGGCACGTGCCCGCCGCCGTGACGGGCCTCAAGCGAACGCCGCCTTCGCACTTGAGGGAGTTGGTGGGATGAAGCTCGCATGGATGCGCGAGGACATTGCGAGCGTACGTCGGGCAACGACGTTCCTGGTCGTCTTGCTGGTCGGATCGATGCTCGTGAATCTCGTGCTTGCCGTGTTCACGATGCGGCTCGCCGGCCACCAGAGGATCGTGGTAGTGCCCCCCAACATTCACAAGACCTTCTGGGTGGAGTCCGACCAAGTGAGCAGCGAGTACCTCGAACAGATGGGGTACTTCCTGATGCAGCTCACGCTCAACGTCACACCCCAGAGCGTCGACCACCAGGCAAAAGTGCTGTTGCAGTATGCGGCCCCGGCTTCATTTGGCGAGCTGCGTACCGCGCTTCTGGCCGCGGCGGAGCGCCTAAAACGCGACGGCGCATCGACGATCTTCAGCGCGCGGGACGTCCTGGTCGACGAGCGCGCGCTCAAGGTGGGTGTGCGTGGGCAGCTCACCACGTTTATCAGCGACCGCCGCGTATCGGACGTCTCGAAGGGTTACGCCATCGAACTCCAGTACTCGGGTGGCCGCATTTTTCTCAAGGCATTCCGCGAGACCAACCCCAATGACCCTCTTGAAAACCAGCCTCGTCCTTCTCCCGCTGCTGCTGTCGCTCAGTAACCCCGCCTCCGCGCTCCAGATTCTGGACGCGAAAGACGGGGAAACGGTGCTCGGCAAGATCTCGCAGAAGGAAATCACCCGCATCAGCTTCGAGCGAAGCCGCATCCGCAAGGTTACAGGTAACGCCGGCGAGTTCGTGCTGGAGAAGGACGAGGAGAAAGGACATATCTTCATTCGCCCGGCTTCGCCGGACAGCACCAAGCCGATCAATCTTTTCGTGACGTCCGATCGCAGCACCGTGGCCCTGCTCTTGCAACCGGTCGACACCCCGAGCGACACCATCGTGATCCGGGAGGGGCGCGACCCTCTGAAGTCCGTCTCCCGCATGGAAAGAAGCGGCGTGCACGTGCGCACGATCAAGAACCTGATGCTCGCCATGGCCGGCGACGCGCTGCCCGACGACATGGAAGTGCGGGAATCGGGACAGCAGTTGGCGCTGTGGCCGGGCGCTCGCCTCACGTTGCAGCGCGCATGGCTGGGAGCGGGAATCGTCGGCGAGAAATACCAGCTCGCCAATGTCGGGACCAGCGAGGTGAACCTCGCCGAACGCGACCTCTACAAGCCCGGCGTCATGGCCGTGAGCCTGGAGAACGTGAGCCTGCGCCCGGGCGAAGCAACCAACCTCTTCGTAATTCGGGAGCGGCGAGCCAATGACTGATTCAACTCCGCAGAACGCTTCCGCCGTGAAGCGGCGCCAGTACCTGCTGCTGGGAGGCATCGCCGCCGTCATCCTCGGCGCCGCGCTTCTCTCCGTTTCGCTCACCGGTTCGCGTGATTCGGGCGAGCGTCCGATCAAGCCCACGTCCACGAACATCCTCGCCCCCGGCGGCCAGGTCGATCCCAGGGACGCCTGGCGCGGTCAAGCCGACGCGCAACTGAAGAGCATCGACCAGCGCTCGCGTGAACTCTCGCAGCGGAACACCGAGCTGGAGGGCCAGAACAAGGAGATGATGGAGCGTCTCAGGAAGCTGGAGCAGACCGGCCTCACGGCCTTGCCCCCGCCGCCGGTAGCCGCTCCAGCCTTCCGTCCCAGTTTCGGCCCGGATCGGCCTGGCGACGCTCAAGCAGACAGCGGCCTGCAGCGGCTGCCACCGCCTCCGCCGCCCCGCCCGGGAGCGATCCCGACCTTCGGGTCTCCCGCGGTGCCCGCCATGGGCAGCGGTCCGGTCGCGCCCACGGGCATCGTGAGCGTTTCCCTCGCTGAGGGAGCCACTACGAAGGCCGGAAAGACACCGGCGGACCCGGCCAAGGCGAATTCCCAACCGCGGGACTCCCGCCGCTACATCCCCAGCGGCGCATTCACCCGGGCAATCCTGCTGGGCGGTCTCGACGCGCCTACCGGCGGGCAGTCGCAGCGCAACCCGCAGCCGGTGCTGCTGCGGCTGGTGGACAACGCAGTGCTGCCCAATCACTTCCGGTCGCGGATCAAGGAGTGCTTCGTGATCGGCGCGGGCTATGGGGACATCAGCTCGGAGCGCGCCTACATCCGTACCGAGTCGCTTTCCTGCGTCACGCGCGAGGGCACCGCCATCGATGTCCCGATCAAGGGCTACGTGGCGGGCGAAGACGGCAAGGCCGGCATGCGCGGGCGCCTGGTATCGAAACAGGGCCAGCTCCTCGCGAACGCACTGCTTGCCGGTGTGGCGAGCGGCATCGGCCACACCTTTCAGCAAAGCTCGACCACGCTGTCCGTCTCCCCGCTTGGCGCAACCACCGCCGTGGATCCCGCCAAGCAGTTCCAGGCCGGATTCGGCACCGGCGTCGGCCGCGCGCTGGACCGGCTCGCCCAGTACTACATCAGCCTCGCGGAGAAAGTGTTCCCGGTCATCGAAGTGGACGCCGGGCGCACGGTCGATGTGGTGATCACCCAAGGCACCTCCTTGCAGGGTTCGCTCGACGCGGCAGCCCAGGATCGCGAGGAGTTTCCGCAACTCGCCGAACGCGCTCAAAACCAAAGGAGAAATGACGATGAGGATCAATAGACTACGCAGCGCGGTGTGCCTTGGCCTACTCAGCGCGGCATTTTCATTTCCGTCCGCGGCGCAGTCCCCTGCACCGACGACCACGATGGCCGAACGTCTGCAGGCGCTGTACCCCGCCACGCGATTCGGTGCGGTCAACACCACACCGTGGCCCGGCGTGTTCGAGGTCGTCATGGGCGCGAACCTCGCCTACGTCGATGAGACCGGACAGTACTTCCTGTTCGGTCATTTCTACGACATGAAGGCCCAGCGCGACATCACGGCGGAGCGCAAGGATTCGCTCGCGCGCATCGATTTCTCGTCCCTGCCGCTTGCCGACGCGGTGAAGGAAGTGCGCGGTACCGGCGCACGCACGCTCGCCATTTTCAGCGACCCCGACTGCCCCTACTGCCGCAGGCTGGAAGCGGAGATGAAGAGCCTCACCGACATCACGATCTACACCTTCCTCATGCCGATCGCATCGCTGCACCCCGAGGCGCGCGGCAAGGCGATTTCCGTCTGGTGCTCGAAGGACCGGGTCGCCGCCTGGCACGCCCTGATGTGGCGTGACGAGAAGCTCTCGGCCAAGGAATGCCCGCACCCCGTCGATCGCAACGTCGCCCTTGGTGAACGCCTCGGCATCTCCGGAACGCCGACGCTCGTCGCCGCGGACGGTCGCGTGCTTCCAGGTGCCGCCAGCAATGCGCAGATCGAAGCATGGCTCGCGCGCGCCACGGCGAGCGCCGAAGGCCCGGTGTCGGTGAAGGGCGGAGCCCGGTGACAGGGGCAGCGATGAATCGTGTTGCGATGAAACGAACGGCGGTCGCGCCGCTGCTGCTCTTCGCCCTGGCGCTTTCCGGCTGTGCATCGACCTTGTCGGGCGTCGGCGGGGCGGATGGCTACGCCTGCAAGGCGCCCGAAGGGGCGATGTGCACATCGGTCTCCGGCGTCTATGCGAACACGGCGCAGGGCATGCAAAAGCCGACGAAACCGGCCGAGAAGAAATCTCCCCCTGCCGCCCCTGCCATCTATGGCGCAACATCGATCGCCCCCGGCAAGCTCGCGCCGGCGTCGAGCACCCCCATCCGATCCAATCCGCGCGTGCTGAGACTCTGGATCGCGCCTTGGGAGGACGCCGACGGCGATCTCCACGAAGAGGCGCTGGTCCACATGGTCGTCGATCCCGGACGCTGGCTCATCGAGCACGTGCGGCCGGTGTCACGCAACCGGGTCGATGGAGTGGCACCTCCGACAGCGCCCGTCATCCAGGATCCCGCCCCCGCGAAGGCACCGAGCGAAGCGCCGCCCGCCCCGACGCGCTTCCCGCTGCCGCCCGGGGGCGGGTCCTCCGGGTCGGCACCCATGGAGCCCTGAACCGTGCTGCGCACCCTGCTTGCAGACCTCGAATCCGCGCTCACCGGCGCCAAGGCATCAGACCTCCTTTCGCGATCGCAGGGGGCGTCCGCCATCGGCGCTGAGGACGCGGCAGCTTTCTCCGAATGGCTGCCTTATCGCGCGTACCTCGACGACCGCCAGGTGTTCGTGAATCGCGACTCGCTGGGCTTCTGCCTGGAGGTTCGGCCCCAGTCGGGGGCGGATGAGGAAATGACGCGCGTCCTGACCGCGCTCTATGCCGCCTCGCCGCCCGGCACCGGCATCCAGTTCCACCTCTTTGCAAGCCCCGCCATTCGCGGCCCGCTCGCGCGTTATGCCGGGCTGCGCCGGTCGGACGACGAAGTGCCGGAATTTGCGAGCCTGGGACGTGCCGGGCGGCACACCAATATCCACCGCACCATGGCGCGGCGGCGGGTCGAGCACTACCTCGCCGGCAGTCGAGCATCGCTGCTGCCCGCCCAGAGCTATCTCTTCCGGGATTTCCGGTTGGTGGTCAGCATTTCGATTTCGGGCAAACCTGAGGATCTCTCGCGCCTCGACGATCTGCTGCTCCTGCGTGACAGCGCCCGGGCAACCCTTCATGCGGCCGGATTCCCATCGCGGGCCTGGACGGCGGCCGATCTGGTCAATTGGGTCTCCGCGCTGATCGATCCGCATCGCCAGAAAGGCGATTGTCTTCCGCTCATCTACGACGAGGGCCGGGAGCTTCGCGATCAGGTCATCGACCGCGCAACCCGCATGCGGATCCGGCAGACCGGTATTGACCTCTACAACCCGGCCGAAGCGTCCAGCAGCGAGTTGCGGCTTCTGTCGGTGCGATCGTTCCCGCCCCGCTTTGCGCTCTGGAACATGGGGAGCCTGATCGGCGACCTGTATCAGAGCACCCTTCAGTACCCCTGCCCCTTCATGCTGACCCTCGGCGTGCACGTGCTCGACGCGGAGGCAACGCGCAACTGGGCCTTCATCAAGGCCGCACGCGCCACCACCAACGCCACGAGCTACATGGCCCGGTTTCTCCCTGACCTGCAGGAACGCAAGGCCGACTGGGACATTGTCCTGAAGGCAATGGACGATGGCCAGCAATTGGTTGACCTCGTGCACCAGGTCGCCTTGTTCGCACCCGCCGAGGAGATCAATCGCGCAGAGCAGGCCGCGCGCTCGATTTTTCGGGCGCGCGGGTTCGAGCTGACCAACGACACGATGATGATGACGCAGGCGCTGATCGGGTCGCTGCCCATGACGATGTCGGTGCCTTTCCACGCGGACGTGAAGCGCATGAAGCGCGTCACGACGAAGACTTCGTCCAACGCCGTGCACCTCTCGCCCTTGATCGCCGAGTGGCAGGGAACCGGGACACCAGTGCTCCTCTTCGGAGGCCGTCGCGGCCAGATCATGCAGCTCGATGTCTACGACAACCCGGCCGGCAACTACAACGTCGCCATTGCGGGGACCTCAGGTTCCGGAAAATCGCTGCTGCTGAACGAGATCGCCGCCGCGTATCTGGGCACCGGTGCCCGCGTCTGGATCATCGACGTGGGCCGCTCCTACGAGAAAGCCTGCCGCAATTTCGGCGGCAGCTTTATCGAATTCACCGAGAACGCGGCCTTGTCGCTGAACCCGTTCACCCTCGTTCAGGACATCGACGAGGACATGGAACTCCTGCAGCCGCTGCTCGCCCAGATGGTTTCCCCGCGCGAGCCGCTGGACGGCTTCCAGTATTCCACGCTCGGGTCGGCGATCAAGAAGGTCTGGAAGGTCAAAGGCAATGCCATGCGGGTGTCCGACATTCACGCGCTGCTCGCGACCGGCCGGCTCGACGAAGAAAGCCGTGACGACGACAGGCGATTGAAGGACCTGGCAGCGATGCTGCACCCCTACACGCTTGATGGCGCCTACGGCAAGTACTTCGAGTCCGACGCGACCATCGACTTCAGCGCCGACTTCATCGTCCTCGAACTCGAGGAACTGAAGGCGAAGAAGGACCTGCAGACCGTGGTGTTGCTGATCATGATGTACCGCATCACCCGCGAGATGTACTTCAGCCGCGAGAGGAAGAAGATCGTCATCATCGACGAAGCTTGGGACCTCCTTTCCGGCGGCGCAACCGCCGAATTCATCGAGGCCGGTTACCGCCGGGCGCGCAAGTACAAGGGCGCCTTCATGTCGGCAACCCAGGGCGTGGACGACTACTACCGCAACCCCGCGGCCAAGGCGGCGCTCGACAACTCCGACTGGATGTTCCTGCTGCGCCAGAAAACAGAATCCATCGAGATGATGGACAAGCTTGGCCAGCTCACGATGGACGATGCGATGAAGCGGCTCCTCCAGTCGCTGCGCACCGAGCATGGCGCGTACTCGGAGATCTTCATCCATTCGCCGGTCGGCAACGGCATCGGCCGGCTGATCGTCGATCCGCACAGCCTGCTGCTCTTTTCCAGCCGCGCCGAGGACTTCAACGCCATCAACGACAAGCGCGCGGCCGGAATGACCGTCTCGGAGGCGATCGATGCGGTATTGCGCGACCGGGGCATATCGTGAGCCTCCGGATCGCATCCATTTTGATCGTCGGCAACGCGCTGCTGAGCGCCGTTCTCATCGGCGCGTACGCGTTGTGGTTCGCACCCCAGAGCGTGCCCGCACTGGCCGTCCTCGATGTCGGTGAGCTGTATCGGCTGAAGGAAACCCAAGTCGCCACGGTGCTGGTGAAACGCGACGCCACCGTCGAAGACCGCGCCCTGGCGCTCCAGCGGGCAGCCGCATTCGGCCTTGAGGTGACCAGCCTGATCCAGTCCCTCCCGCATGAGTGCCGTTGCCTCATCCTCGCACGCGGGGCCGTCGTCGGCCCGGCGCCGCTCCTTCCTGATCTCACGCCGGAAGTGCGCCGGCGCCTGGGACTGTAGGCGGCGTGATGCGAAATCTGTTCCTTCACCATCCCTTTATCGACCGGTTCGATCGCGATGCCTTCCGGGTGAGGCTTGCGAAGCACCTACGCAACTGGGGAATCGCCTACCTGCTGCTGATCGTCGCCGCTGCCGTCTTTCAGGCGCACTACGGCTTCGGCCTGAATGCCTCGCCCAGCCTGCCGCACCGATTCTTCCTGATCCACAAGGGCGAGATGCCGCAGCGCGGGGAGTACATCGCATTTCGCTGGCATGGCGGCGGCCCCTATCCGGCCGGCGTCACCTTCGTGAAGATCGTTGCCGGCATGTCCGGCGATACGGTCACGCGCGCGGATCGGGACTTCTTCGTCAATGCCACCCCTGTTGGCCAGGCGAAGGCCGTGAGCCGTCAGGGCGTGCCGCTCGAACTCGGCCCCACCGGCGTACTGCCCGCCGGACGCTACTACGTGCGTGCGCCACACCCGGACAGCCTCGATTCGCGCTACCGGCTGACGGGCTGGGTTTCCGAAGACCAGATCATCGGACGGGCCCATGCGCTCTTCTGAACTGCGTCGTCATTCCGTCGGCCATGCCCGCACGACACTGGTCGTCTTCGCGATGCTGCTCTCGTTCGTCGCCCGCGCCCAGGACCTTGGTGTCATCGGCCCGGTATACCCGATCGCCGAGCCCAGTCTCCTCGAAGTGATTCTCTCGAAGCTTCGCGAAGCAGAGGCAACCGGGGTACTCGCCCGTATTCAACGCGAGACGCAAGCCCGCGTGAAGCGCGGCATCGAGCAGCCCGCACCTGTCGAAAGAATCACGAAGACCATCAAAGCACGCAGCTTCTACTACGACCCGAGCATCGTCGTGCCTTACGCCATCGCCGACGCGGAGGGCAAGGTGATCGTCCCACCGGGAACCAGGGTCAACCCGCTCGACACGGTGTCGCTCTCGAAGGCGCTTCTGTTCATCGATGCGCGTGACCCCGCTCAGGTCGGACGCGCCAGCAAAATTCTCGATGAGCGCGGTGGCAAGGTGAAGGTCATTCTGACCGGAGGCTCATACCTTGATCTCATGCGCCGGTGGAAGCGCCCGGTGTTCTACGACCAGCAAGGGGCGCTCACCGAGAAGCTCGGCATCCTCCACGTGCCGGCGCTCGTCTCGCAGGAAGGCAAGAAACTGAAGATCGAGGAGATTCTGCGATGAGATTCGGCAATCGATTCCTCGCGATCGCACTCCTCCTCGCCTGCCTCGCGGTGGCGGGGCCGGTTGCCGCCGGGCCAACCTGTCACGGCCGCTTCATGAACCCGATCACCGACATCTGCTGGAGTTGTGTCTTTCCGCTCACGATCGGCTCCGCATCGATCCTTTCCGACGGGCAGGATGACATCGGCAACCCGTCCACGCCGATCTGCTATTGCAGCAATCCGCCGCGCATCGGCGTGTCGATCGGCTTCTGGGAGCCGGTGCGCCTGGTCGATGTGACCCGCACACCATTCTGCATGGTCGGATTGGGCGGCATCACCATCGATCCGGGCATCGAAGTCCCGCGCGGCGCCCAGGTGGGTCATGACAGCCAGACACGCAACAGCTTCTACCATGTGCACTGGTACACCAATCCGATCCTCTACTGGCTCGAAGTGCTGCTCGACTTTCCGTGCCTGGAGCAGGGCTCGCTCGATCTCGTCTATCTCACCGAAGTCGATCCGCTGTGGGCGGATGGCGAACTGACCGCCATCCTCAATCCCGAGGCGGTTCTCTTCGCCAACGCACCGGCCAAAGCCGCCTGTGCCGCTGACTGTGTCGCGTCCACCGCCGGACTTGGCATCGCGAGCCTCTTCTGGTGCGCTGGCTGCCAGGGATCGATCTATCCGATGACCGGGCATGTCGCCACTCACATCGGCGGCGTGCAGGCCTCGGTCCTTCTCACCCAGCGCATGACCGCCAAGATGCATCGGCAGCTGGCCACCTTCGACGGCGCGGGACCAGCGGGCCTGTGTGGCTACTACATGCAGCCGATCATGGACAAGACCCACTACAAGCTGCAGATGGTCTATCCCGTCCCC
>Ga0163144_10022700_pt1 | contig 12423 bp, 7 predicted proteins | sample OliLak19BULKMAT1_FD_123175 | JGI IMG/M metagenome (GOLD analysis project Ga0163144, IMG submission 123175) | Freshwater microbial mat bacterial communities from Lake Vanda, McMurdo Dry Valleys, Antarctica - Oligotrophic Lake LV.19.BULKMAT1 | ecosystem: Environmental > Aquatic > Freshwater > Lake... | reverse complement strand
TTTTTATTTTTATTAGTAATTAGTAATAAAAATGTTTCAGTTAAAACGACTATTTGCACCATTGTTTATTACATTTTTGTTGTACGTGACTTACTACTACTTTTATATAAAAAAGAGTACCAGTATAGATAATTTCGTACCTTCCAATACCCATGACGTACCTGATTTACAAGATTGGAACAAGACATATAAAAATTTTGGGACACTTGTTGAAAAAATGAACAATACACATTATCAAATATCGTATGATATGGAAAATATATTATCAGCCTTTGTGCAAATTTTGAACAGTGACGCTGAAAAGTTTGGTAAATTTACGATATTATCAGTTGGAGATACCAAACCGTTTACACTATTTAATGTTTTGGTACAGAATGTTGAAACTTTATTAGTAATAAAGTTTACCAGAGTAGATTTTATACTAGATTCGATGAATCCATACATCATCAAGAACGTAGCTGTAACTCTAGATGACAAATTTAGATCATCTCAATTTATAACAGGGGCACAAGAGTTGCAAAATTCTACAATGTTTAGAATAAAGAACCCCTTACATTTATTTGCCCCATACGACACCTCTGATAATGAAATGATACGTACCACATACGACTTTGAATTGCTAGAAAAAGTTGTAAAAGATAAACAAAAAGAATTGAATAAATTTTAAGTGGCAAACGCATTTAAATAAATTTAAACATTATATATATCAAGATGTTGAATGAGCAATCCAAACGTTTACAAATTGATTCAAATATACAATTATTCCCACATCAACAAGCTATACTCCAGCGTCTAATTGAAATAGAAACATCACCAAGAAATGAGACTTTGATTGGTGTATTAACTGATCCCCCAGGTACAGGTAAATCTTATCCACTTTTAGCTTTAATGTTGCTTGAAAAGAGAAAGTTTGGTAAAACACAAAATCTACTTGTTATTCCAGCCTCTCTTCATGAACAATGGTTGCATTACATTTCATCATTTAGTAAAGAATTAAAAGTTGCATCTCTAATGTATTACGGTGATATAACATCTTTATTTTATGATGCCAGAGCATTATACTCGTACGATATACTTATAACAACAGCAAATCATTTTCCTGTTATAGCTCAAACAGTTCGTGATATTAAAACGTTTTTTTCTAGAGTAATCATTGATGAAATTGATTCAATTTCTTTTTTTACAAGTACTAAAATACCTGCTATAACAGTATGGCTTATTTCAGCTACAGCTGAATTAACTAATGACGGGGAATACAAGAAATACATTAAAGATGAAAATAAAGTCGAGTGTAACAAGGATTTCATTTTGAAAAGTATACGATTACCAAAAGAGCGTGTAATGGAACATAATTGTTTTAATTACCATCTATCACTTTTAAAAGAACTCGTTACTCCAGAAGATTTAAAAGGTTTGAATGCATACAACTTTAATACATGCAAATTGTTTTACGAAAAAGGTAATTGTGATGACAATAAAGATGTACTAGGAAGTATCTACAGAAACAATTGCCTCGAAGTTTCGTCAATATTGGACACAATTCAGTTTCAGAGTAGAAAAATGGTACACTCTAATTTACAAAGTAATTTAAAGTTGGGAATACCAGAACGTAAAGAACAATTCGGTTCATTGGAAGTAACTTTTAATAAAATTGAGGGTATAGAAGAAAAGAACCAAAAATACAAGAAATTGCAATTACAATTAAAAAAGTTTTCTGAAATATGCCACAACAAACTATGTCCATTATGTGGGGTATTATTTACCAACGGGACTGAACGTGTTAGTAAATCTTGTTGTAATAATACAGTTTATCATAAATCTTGTCTTGAAGATTGGTTGACTTTGAATAATAAAAAATGTCCTGAATGTTGGAAGGATATAGTATACACAAACGAAACAAACAAGATCGAGACAATTCAATTGCCATTGTACAAGGACAAGTTGGAAGAAATGGAGAGTATAATTAGTCAAGAAAGTAGTAAAAGTAGTAATTGGAAAATGTTGATATTTTCAGATTATATTGATTCATTTATTGTTATCAAGACCTTGTTGGATAAATTAAATGTGAAATATGTACAACTTGAAGGAGATCAAATTGTTATTGCTAAATCCCTTGAAGAATTCCATAACGGAGACTCTAATATTCTCTTGTTGCACTCACAACAATATGGTGGCGGTTTGAATTTGGAATTTGCAAATAGTATAATCTTATTCCACAAGACCATACGTAATGAACAATTAATCGGTCGTGCACAAAGATACGGAAGAAAAGACCAACTAGTCATTCACCACTTGTTGTATTCGTGGGAAAGATAATTTTTTAAATAAAAGGTGGGGGGGTATTTGGAATAAAAAAGGTGTGTCAAAAAGTAATGTCACTTGTATCCAAAGAAGCTCTAGAATTTATAAATTATATAGTAAAAAATGATAATAATGGTGTTTTACTACATAATTTTGAAGTTGAATTAAAATTGGATGTAAACAAGAATCGTATAATACACTTGTTGCGTCATTTATATTCAACACACAATATCAGATTAGGTAAATATAATCAACAATTGTATATTGATGAATCATCTAGTAAAAAATACAATATCAACCCCCCTCCTGATGGAATGTACTATCTATCTACTGGTAGGGACAAAGTGAAAAGTGGAATGAAATGCAAAATTAGAGATGGACAATCTAATTTTATATTACTGTTGGAAAAGTACAAGTTGAAAAATAGTAGATTAACTCGTGTAAATTTAAAATTACTATATCATTATTACAAGAATTATGAAACACCTGATGAACAAGTTTCACAAGTGTTTATGAAATTATTGTGTGGCAAGAAAATCTAGTGTTTGTTTTTGTTTTTGATGTAATTAGAAACATGATAACCACCAAAATGAATATCTTTATAAGGGTTACCTCCCATACGAATTCCATATTGAACACCCCCCCCTTCTGAAACTGGAGTTGGTGATGTTGGAGTTGGTGATGTTGGTGATGTTGGTGATGTTGGTGATGTTGGTTCTGGAACAGATGTTGGTTCTGGAGTTGGGGAACCTTGAGTAGTACAATTCAAGTCTTGTAATCGTTGTTTTAACGAATCTACAACATCAGCAATTTTTTGACTCAATTCTTGTTCATGAGAATTTGAATCTTGAGTTTCAATTTGAGGATCCTCTTCAATTTCACCACCATGTTGATAATTTTTCTTGTAATAACTCAAGACTTTACTTTGTCTACGCCCCTTGCTAGATCGACGTTTACTTGAACGACGTTTACTGACTCGACGTTTACTGACTCGACGTTTGGTGGATGCTGAAGTAGATCGACGTTTACTTGAACGACGTTTAGTGGATGGTGTATCTGTAGAACGACGTTTATTTACTTTCATTTTCATTTAATATCTACTTAGAAAAAAAATTACATCAAGAAAAATTTGAAGGAATAAAACAAAATTAACGTCAATATAGCAATTAAAGGGTCTTTTCCAAGAATTAATAATTGTTCATAAGGTACTCCATTGGACAAGATACGTAATGCTAATAAACTAGATGCTACTAGAAATAACATGTCCTTGTAATTTATCATTCTAGTTATTGTTCCCCAACTAGAACTTGATTCTTCAGGTACGAATTGTTCTTTTTTTTCTTCATGAATTAAATCAGATACAGATATAGACATTTTGTTTATAAATTACACAGTAAAAAAAATTTAAACACATATATACGTTTACTGAATTAAGTCAATGTTGACGACGCAGACGTGGGGATAGGATTCTCCATTATAATTTTTAAAAATTTTTCATATTTCGAGATAATATACTTGTACAAGACATCTTTTTTGATACCCAAAGTTATACAAGATGTATTAAATACCACATTTTCAATAATTTTTTGCTTGTACACGACATTAGATTTTAGTATTTCCAACAACAACAATCGATGAATTTTTTGTTGTACTTTTAGAGTGATTGGTACACTTGTATTTACTTTTGAAACACTCGATGAGGTAGAAACTTTACTTATTGTAAATTGATTATCAGTAACAACTAGATTTTTTATACTTGTGATTACACCCAATTTACTATTCCATAATATATCATTTGTTTTAATCTCTTTTGTCTTGATTTTTTGTTGGACAAATGTATAAGCTTGATCTATGATATTAACATCTAACTCTCCATTACTATTTTGTATATACCAATATAGATAACTCTTTATTCTTTCATTCTTCTTTTCAAGAGTCAAGTTGGACCATCTTTTGAAATACCTTCCAATTTGATCAAGTTGGAAATTGGATTTAATTAATGATACAAGGCGTTCTTGTGATTCATGTTTATCTATAGAATACTTTTCACAGGATTTAATGTATTGGTTATACTTTTTTGTACAATTATCAATCAATACATTAAGTTCAGATTTATCATCAGTTATAAACTTGTGTCGTATATGTAAATTGTACATACATTTCGTATACTTGAGAAAATCAAAATTACAACCTTTTGATACATCTTCTATAACAGACAGTGTATTTATCCAAATATTTTTGGATTGTTTATTTATACTTTTGCTAGTAGCACGAAATGTGACTTGTTCAATCAATTCATTATAATCTACCCACCCATTTGTAACATTGTCATTTGTAACATTGTATTCTTGCAACGCATCTTGTACTTTTTTTTGCAACATTATTTTATCTTGTTCAAATTCGGCATCAATCTTGTTACCATTCCTCTTGTCACTGACTAGTGTATAATATGTTTTACCTTTATCAAATGTATCATGTAACCACTTTATTCTACGATCATTGCAATCAACAACATCAACATTTAAATACGGACATATTCCATAAACTTCAGTTACATCAGGTAATAGAAAAGTCCAAGCTGGATAAAACTCTAGATCTTTCGAGGTATATTCAGATAATATTAGTTTGTTTTCAATGAATTCTTGTTTTATGTGATAATCCATTACCTTGGTACAAATATGTGTAGTATATTTATATCAACTTGCGTATTTCCTAAATTACTTTTTATAAAAAAAAAAGTAATATAAAGGTAAGAATGTCTCAGTCTAGGGAAATTATAAAGGAATATGGCGCGGTAATAATTGACAATCAGAATGTTTTAACTGGCAACACCACTCAACCAGTTACATTTTCAAATACACAAGAATCTATATCTCCTTCAACTGGTTCAGTTGTATTTAACGGAGGTATAGGTATTGGAGGAAAGTTATTCGCAGGTGATCAAATAGTTGCTTTAAATGGTCTAGATATGAATAATACAAATATTAGAAATGTACCAATACCAGTATTACCAGGTGACGCTATGAATTTAGCATTTTTCACAGCCAATGCAGGTGGTATTATAGGAGGTACAGGTATAATAAAGAATATAAATGAAATATCTGTAAATCCAGTATTGACCCATGTAACAACACTTGGTACAATATCATCAGGTACTTGGAATGGATCTCCAATTTCAGTAAGTTATGGCGGTACAGGTTCGACGAGTTTACCAAATGGACAAGTACTATTTGGTACAGGATCAACACCATTATCATCCGACTCATTATTTTCTTTTAATTCCACAACCAAAGTATTAACATTGGGTGGATTGAATGATTCAAATAATTCCACTTCAGGGACATTAATAGTTTCAGGTGGTGTTGGAATTGCAAAAAAAGTATATATAGGGGACGCATTATTTGTAAGTGGTGTTCAAACAAATTCAAGTCGTCTAACTGTAAATTCAACAATAGATGTAGGGGGAGGTCCATCAGGTGTAGCTGCTATGAATTCTGAAGGTGGGTTGACTGTCAAGAAGTCTGCATTAATATCTGAACATCTTACAGTTTCTCTAATAACGACCAGTACTCTTGCAAGTATAATTGGCGGTACAGATTCTTCAACTAGCACTACCGGTGCACTAACAGTTGCAGGTGGTGTAGGTATAGTTAAAAATCTAAATGTTGGTGGTAATAGTAACTTTACAGGTACTGTCCAAGTATCTAGTGGTACATCATCTTCTTCCTCTTCAACTGGAGCTGTGGTTGTAACTGGCGGAGTAGGAATTGGTGGTAACTTGAATGTATCAGGTTCTTTAAATGTAGCTTCGTCTACAATTTTTACGTCTGGAACTACTTTTAATAGTACTGTACAAGCATTGTCAATTGCCGTAACTTCTACCACAAATTCTAGCAGTACATCAACAGGTTCTTTGGTGGTATCAGGAGGAGTAGGTATAAATAAAAGTTTAAATATTGGAGAAATTTTATCTGTTGGAGGTACTAGTACATTTACTGGTAATTCAAGTTTTACCGGACTAGTATATATTACAAATACCACTGATTCATATGCTCTGGATATTTCAGGAGGACTACGTGTAGCTAAATCAGTAGTATTTAACGGCGTTGTAACAATGAATAGTACTTTAAGTCTTGCGGGTGTTACCATTTCAAATAATTTAGACTTGACATCTACAACCGATGCATCTTCGTCTACTACAGGTGCACTTACCGTAAGAGGTGGTATTGGTTTACAAAAGTCACTTAATGTTGGTTTATCAGCAACAATTGGTACATTTGCGAGTGTATTGTCTACTGAAGATTCTACATCAACAACAACGGGTTCAATACGTGCAGCAGGTGGTATAGGTGTTGCAAAAAATGTAACAGCAGGTGGGAATATTTCAACAGCAGGTATATTATATGTAAACTCCACATCGGAAGCTTTAAATTCAACATTGGGTTCATTGGTTGTGGCTGGTGGTATAGCTGTATCTAAAAGTATTTTTGTAGGTGGCGGTATCACAATAACAGGCGCAAGTGTATTGAATGGATCATTGGGTGTATCTGGTGTATTATCATCAACAAACTTGACTGATTCTGGGTCATCAACTACAGGAGCTGCTATTTTTTCGGGTGGGGTAGGTGTAGGTAAAAATTTATATATAGGTGGGACATTAGGTGTAAGTGGGACATTAGGGGTAAGTGGCGCAGTTGTATTGACAAATAATTTGACAGTTAACGGTACAAGTTTGTTGACTGGTAGCGTAAATATGGGTAATAATTTAGAGTCTAGTTCATCTGTAACTGGGGCTCTGGTAGTTACTGGTGGTGCAGGTATATCTAAAAATTTATATATAGGTGGCAACCTTGTTATATCTGGTCTGACGATCATGTCTGGTGGTACAAGTTTTGCAGGTTCTACAATATTTAGCGGAAGTGTCTCGGTAACAAATACTTCAGATGCTGTAGACTCTTCATCTGGTTCTTTTGTTGTATCTGGTGGAGTAGGTATTGCAAAAAAACTGTTTGTATCTGGTATTTCCTCTTTTAACGCTAATGTTGTGTGTCAATCAAACTTTCAGGTCAATTCTACTATAGACTCGACTTCATCGACCAATGGCTGTTTTGTTTTATCAGGTGGCGCAGGTATTAATAAATCACTTTTTGTTGGAGGTAGTACTCAATTAACTGGTTTATTAAATATAACCAATGCTACCGAGTCTACAAGTATTACCTCGGGGTCACTTGTTACAACCGGTGGTGTTGGTATTGGTAAGAATTTATATATAGGTGGCAATTTAAATGTCGTTGGTACTACTGGATTAGTAGGTAATACTACACTAAATGGTAATTTACTTGTATCTGGCACAGGTATATTAAATTCAACTATAGATTCCACCTCTTCTACTACTGGGTCTTTTGTTTTTTCTGGAGGTATAGGTATTGCTAAAAATCTAGGTGTTGGGGTAAATCTAACTGTTGGAGGTGTATCTACATTTTCAAGTACAGTGTCTGCGAATGGTAATGTTTTGATTGCAGGTACAACATCTATTAGCAGTGTAACTAATACTTCTTCACCTACGACAGGTTCATTAACAGTAGCTGGTGGGATTGGTGTTGTTAAAGGATTGTATGTAGGAGGAACACTAAGTGTAGTTGGTGGTATATCTCTGGAAGGTATTTCAAGTATTGTAAATACTACTGATTCTACATCAATAGGTACTGGAGCATTAGTTGTCACAGGAGGTATTGGCGTATCAAAAAGTTTATATGTTGGAAGTAATTTTAACGTGGCAGGTACAAGTGTATTTACTGGTTTGGTAAGTTTTAATTCAAATATTACTCTTTTATCAACTTCTAACTTGACACTTGCGAGTACTACTGAATCATCATCAGTAACAACTGGTTGTTTGATATTATCAGGAGGTATAGGTACTGCTAAAAATGTATTTATCGGTGGCAATGTAAATGTTGCCGGTACAAGTCTTACTGGTTTAGATGCCACATTTCAAGGTAAAGTATTAGTTTCAAATACAACTAACTCTACCTCTACATCAACAGGTTGTATAGTAACACAAGGCGGCGTTGCTATTGTAAAGGATGTGAATATAGGTGGTAATTTAAGTGTAGCTGGAACTTGTACCTTGTCTGGTTCTGTCAATATTTCAAGTTTATCCATTACTAATCAAAGTATATCTGGTACAACCGAGTCTATATCAACTACAACTGGTTCTTTAACTACGGCTGGTGGTTTGGGTATAGCAAAATCAACATATATTGGTGGTTCACTTGTAGTAACTGGTGTTGTTTCTTTTAATAATACTATAGATGCTTCTTCTTTATCAACTGGCGCATTAATTGTCGCCGGAGGTATAGCTGTTAATAAAAGATTGCTTGTTGGTAATAATTTGACTGTTAATGGAACAATTACAGCAAATTCCTCATTGACTGTTAATAGTACTATAACTAGCACTGGTATACTTAGTGTATCAAATACTAGTGACTCTACTAATTCCACTTCTGGTTCTTTAATTGTATCTGGCGGGCTTGGTGTAGCTAAAAATTCTTTTTTTTCTGGTAATATTACCAATTCAGGACTAGTTTTTATTTTAAATACAACTAATTCTAGTAGTACATCTACAGGTGCACTTGTTGTTTCAGGTGGTGTCGGTATTGCTAAAAAATTGTTTGTAGGTTCTGATATTACCACCTCTGCAAGTATGACAAGTATCGGATCATGTACCATTGGTAGTACATTAATTGTTGCCGATACTGTTACTTTTAATAGTACTGTAGAGTCTACATCAAGTACAGATGGATCACTTGTAATTGCCGGAGGTGTTGGAATATCAAAGAATTTAAGTATTGGAGGTTCCCTTTCTATTGGGGGATCATTCTCTGTAGATAATTTATCACTTTTGGGTACTGCTGATTCATCCTCGACTTCTACAGGAACACTTATTGTTGCTGGTGGAGTTGGAATTGCTAAAGGATTGTATGTAGGGTCTACTCTATCTGTATCAACAACTAGTTCTTTTACTGGTAACGTTACTGTTTTATCTACTACTGAATCCACAGCATCCAACATTGGTTCTATAAAGATTTCAGGTGGTATAGGTGTTGCAAAGAGTATATTTATTGGTAATGTATTAAATGTTACTGGTCCCAGTACGTTAAATAATACACTTGCTGTAAATTCAACTACAGACTCGTCTAGTGTATCATCTGGTTCAATAGTTACAGTTGGTGGTATTGGAGTTGCAAAAAATGTTTCAATTGGTGGTAATGTTACAGTTGTTGGATCTATTACTGGTGCAAGTATTTCAACTGTTGGGAGTACTACATCTAGTACAATTTCTGTGACTAGTACAGTAGAATCATCTTCAACTACCTCAGGTGCACTTGTTGTAACTGGTGGTGTAGGTGTTGCTAAAAATGTTTTAATTGGTGGAACTTTGAATGTAGCCGGTAGTACTACTCTAAGTACTCTTGTTTCTACTGGTACATCTACTGGTACGTTGGCTTGTACAACCACTACTGAATCAACTTCTACTAGTACTGGTACACTTGTTGTATCTGGAGGAGTTGGTATTGAAAAGTCACTTTTTGTTGGTAATTCTATTACTTCAACTTCCTCTATTACAACTTCTCATTTAATTTCTACTTCTACTAGTTTATCAACGTTTGTTGGTGGAATACGTGTAAATGACACTACTGAATCGACTTCCACTACTACTGGAAGTTTGTTGGTTAGAGGTGGTATCGGTATTGTTAAAAATGTAAATATTGGTGGGAATATTACAGTATCTGGTAATTCCAATGTTACTGGTACTTTAGATATTGGAGGTATATCCAACTTGCAAACTACACTAGTAAATTCTACTGTAGAATCCACAAGTATATCCACAGGTGCATTGATTGTATCTGGTGGTGGTGGTATAAACAAGAATTTATATATTGGTGGTAATCTCAATGTAGCTGGTAATACCTTGTTGTCTGGTACATTTACCTTTTCTGGTAATTTAACAACTTCTGGTACAATTTCTCTTACAAGTACCACTGAATCATCTTCAACTTCCACAGGTTCCATAACTACACTTGGTGGCGCTGGTTTTGCTAAAAATGTGTTTATTGGTGGTAATATCTCAGTTGCTGGTATATCTATTTTTACTGGTAGTATATCATCTACTAGTACTATTTTAACAACTAGTACAGTAAACTCGACTAGTGTATCGTCAGGATCAATAGTATCTAGCGGTGGTATGGGGATTGCTAAAGCTGTATTTATTGGTACAACACTTGACGTTGTTGGGACCAGTACATTGAGTACGGTAAATGTAAATGGTAACATTACTAGTAATTCTAGGTTTACTACAACGAGTACCACTGAATCATCTTCTACGAGTACAGGTTGTCTTGTTGTATCTGGTGGTATTGGTATTGCCAAGAATGCATTTTTCGGTCAAGATGTAAATATTGCCAAGAAATTATCCATTGGTTCATCATACTCTGGATCACCTTCTGTATTATCTGGTAGTATAATTTCGATTCCCAATTTGACCTTTAATGACACTAGTACAGTCGAGTCTAGTAGTAATTCTGGTACATTTTTCAACTTTTTCGGTACACCTACTATTACTGCTACAAATGCCAATGTTTTATCTACTACTGTTGCAAATGTGTATATATCTGGTGCACCAATTGCAGGTACAAACCAGTCGTTTACAAATTCATATGCTTTATACATTAATCAAGGTCAAACTCTTTTGGGAGATACAACAAACTCTACTAGTTCAAGTACAGGAGCGTTGGTGGTATCAGGTGGCTTAGGGGTTGCTAAAAATGTATATATTGGATCAAACTTGACTGTTTCTGGACTAGTTACTTTGGGAGGATCAACAATAACCTCAATATCTGTTGCAAGTACTACAGATTCATCTTCCACGAGTACTGGTTCTATTGTAACTCTAGGTGGAATGGGTGTAGCCAAGAAATTGACGGCTAATTCATTAAGTATTGTTTCTACTAGTACCTTTAATGGAGATACTACTGTATCATCTACTACTGACTCTGTATCTACTGCATCTGGTGCTATTGTAGTTGCTGGTGGCGCTGGTATTGCAAAAGCTGTAAATCTTGGTTCAACATTAAATGTTGCAGGTACAAGTACTTTGTCTTCCGTTGTGTGTACAACATTGACAGCTAGTGGTAATTCTTCTGTAGGTGGTACATTTGCAGCAGGAGCTACAACTTTAAATTCGAGTTTAACTGTTACTGGAATAACAACTTTGAATGCTAATGTGAACGTTTCTTCAAGTTCAGTATTATCTGTATTAAACACTACAGAAGCTACAACTGCTTCTTCTGGTGCCATTATTGTGTCTGGTGGTATTGGTATTGCCAAAGCGGCATATATCAATGGTAATACACGATGTGTTGGTACTTTAACTTGTGATTCTTCAATAACTGTTACATCCACAACTGATTCTTCATCTACTGCATCTGGTTGCGTGGTACTATCTGGTGGTATAGGGGTTGAAAAAAAAGCAAACATTGGTGGTACATTTACAACTAATAGTGGAATACATCAAGTAAATTCTCAAGTTGCAACACCTTTTAATGGGCAAACAGTCACTGTATCAGCAACTGTTCCTGGTTTGATTATTAATCCAGTAGGTACATTATCTTCCCTTGAAATTGAATTCCCTACTGGAAGTGATGGTAAAATTATATATATTTGTACTACACAACAAATAACTACAGTTACCACTAGTAGCGCAACGTTTGCGAGTAACATGTCATTCCCTTCAACTCTAAGTGCAGGTCAAGCTGTACGATATATATTTATATCGTCACTATCTGTTTGGGTAAAGATTGGATAAATACACCAAGTATCTAAAACAAGGTGTTACACAGCACAGGTGTTACACAGGTGTTACACAGGTGAAAATAAGTAACATAGAAATGGGAAATGCAGTTGTAAAAGTAGTTATAATACACACACTCGTCGTTTGCCGTCGCCTCGCGAAAACAGTAAAATGGACGTAATGAGCAACAATTAGCTATAGATTCAATAACAAGTGGTCAAAATACTCTTGTTATTGGTAGTGCCGGTGTTGGTAAAAGTTTTGTTATTGTT
>Ga0163144_10022698_pt1 | contig 12424 bp, 13 predicted proteins | sample OliLak19BULKMAT1_FD_123175 | JGI IMG/M metagenome (GOLD analysis project Ga0163144, IMG submission 123175) | Freshwater microbial mat bacterial communities from Lake Vanda, McMurdo Dry Valleys, Antarctica - Oligotrophic Lake LV.19.BULKMAT1 | ecosystem: Environmental > Aquatic > Freshwater >... | reverse complement strand
CGCCCAGGTTCTTGCCGGTTTCCTGGTGGTCGCTGGAGTAGTCCAGGACATCGTCGATCAGCTGGAAGGCCGTGCCCAGGTGCATGCCATATTCGGCGAGCGATGTTTCGACATCGGGTCCGACGCCGCCCAGGATCGCCCCGACCTGCGTCGCCGCCTCGAAGAGCTTCGCGGTCTTGTAGCGGATCACGCGAAGGTACTGGTCTTCGCCGGTCGCAGGGTCGTGGACGTTCATGAGCTGCAGGACTTCGCCCTCGGCGATCACGTTGGTGGCGTCCGCCATCACGGCCATCACGCGCGCGGAGCCAACCTTCACCATCATCTGGAAGGCGCGGGAATAAAGGAAGTCGCCCACCAGGACGCTCGCTGCGTTGCCGAACTGGGCGTTGGCGGTCTGGCGGCCCCGGCGCAGGCTCGATTCGTCCACCACGTCGTCATGGAGCAGGGTCGCGGTGTGGATGAACTCGATCACGGCGGCCAGCTCGTGCCGCTCCGGTCCCCGTGCTCCCGCCGCGTTCGCCGCCAGCAGCAGCAATGCGGGACGCAGGCGCTTGCCGCCGCTTTCGACGATGTACTGGGAAATGGTCCGGATCAGGGCGACATCGGAGTCGAGGCGGGCACGGATGACGGCGTCGACCCGCTGCAGGTCCTCCGCGACCGGCTGGCGGATGGTTTCTAGGCGCAAGGGGGTTACAAGTCTTTGACGTTGCTGAGAATTTCGCGTATTATAGCCGGTTCGCCCGGGAGGAAACCGCATTGACGGGTTTCATCCCCATAAGAAGGGCGAATTCAGCACCCAAAAAACGCAACAGCACTGAAGGAGTTCCACTCAATGTATGCGGTCATCAAGACCGGCGGCAAGCAGTACCGCGTTGCCGTCGGCGAAAAGCTCAAGATCGAACAGATTCCGGCGGAAGTGGGCGCCTCCATCGTCCTGGACCAGGTCCTCATGGTCGGCGAAGGCGAAGCGATCCGTATCGGCACCCCCCTCGTCTCCGGCGCCACCGTCTCGGCCACCGTCGTCTCCCACGGGCGCGGCGTGAAGGTCAAGATCTTCAAGATGCGTCGCCGGAAGCACTACCAGAAGACCCAAGGCCATCGCCAGAACTACACGGAAATCCGTGTGGACGCGATCGCCTAACCGAGGACGACCACACCATGGCACACAAGAAAGCAGGCGGCTCGTCACGCAACGGCCGCGATTCGGAATCAAAGCGCCTGGGCCTGAAGGTCTTCGGCGGCCAGTTGGTCGTCCCGGGCAACATCATCGTGCGGCAGCGCGGCACGGCGTTCCACCCCGGCATGAACGTGGGCATCGGCAAGGACCACACGCTCTTCGCGCTGGTCGAAGGCCACGTGAAGTATGGCCAGAAGGGTCCGAAGAAGCGTTCCACCGTCACCGTCGAGCCCGTGCAGCAGTAACCGGCTCCCGCGAGCGCGAAAGAGCCCCGTCCCGCACGGGGCTTTTTCTTTTCCGGCAATGCCCGACTTCGCCCTCTTCCTCGTCGCCTCCGCGCTGCTCACGCTCGCCCCGGGGCCGGACATCATCTACGTGCTCACGCGGGGAATCGCGCAGGGCCGGAAGGCCGGCTTCGCCGCGGCGCTGGGCTTCGCCACCGGCTGCATCTTCCACACGCTGCTTGCGGCACTCGGCGTGGCCGCGCTGATCCGGTCTTCGCCGGTGGCCTTCGATGCCGTGCGCTACGCGGGTGCCGCGTACCTGGTGTGGATCGGCATCCAGGCGCTGCGCCACCGCGACGACTTCACCATGGCGCAGAGTGGGGGCGACAAGGCGTTGCGTACGATCTTCCGGCAGAGCGTGGTGGGCAATGCGCTCAACCCGAAGGTGACGCTCTTCTTCCTGTCGTTCCTGCCCCAGTTCGTGGATGCGCAGGCGGGCCACGTCGGCTGGCAGATGGCCGCGCTCGGCGTGGCCTTCATGGCGCAGACGGTCGTGATCTTCGGGGCGGTGGCGCTATTCTCCGGGTGGATCGGGGATCGCGTGCGGCGGAACCCGCGGATCGGGGCGCGGCTCAATGTGTTCGCGGGCATCACCTTCATCGGCCTGGGTGTCCGTGTGGCCTGGCCGGATTGGAAGAACTAACCCCGCCACGGAAGCACGGAACACACGGAAAGACACGGCAGGAAGGCAGATGGCTGACCCCATGGAGATCGTCGCAAAGCCGTTGAGGATCCGATCCTTTTCCGTGTCTTTCCGTGTGTTCCGTGCTTCCGTGGTGAAAAGGTCTTTTCGAAAATGAAATTCTTCGACGAAGCAAAAATCGAGGTCATCGCCGGCAAGGGCGGCGACGGCTCCGCGTCCTTCCGCCGCGAGAAGTCCGTCCCCCGTGGCGGGCCGGATGGCGGCGACGGCGGGCGCGGCGGCAGCATCATTGCGGTGGCCGACGTGAACCTCAACACGCTGATCGACTTCCGCTACACGCGCATCTTCAAGGCGCGCGCCGGCGACAACGGCACCGGCCGCGATCGCTACGGCAAGGGCGCCGACGACATCATCCTGCGCTTCCCGATCGGGACCGTGATCAAGGACGTGGGCACCGGCGAGGTCATCGCCGACCTGGACCACGACGGTGCGCAAGTCGTGCTCGCCAAAGGCGGCAAGGGCGGGCTGGGCAACATCCATTTCAAGTCGAGCGTGAACCGCGCGCCGCGGCAATTCACGCCCGGCGAACCCGGCGAGGAACGCCGCCTGGAACTGGAACTGCGCGTGCTCGCCGACGTGGGCCTGCTCGGCATGCCCAACGCCGGCAAGTCCACGTTCATCCGCTCGGTCTCCGCCGCGCGCCCGAAGGTGGCCGACTATCCATTCACCACGCTCGCTCCCAACCTGGGCGTGGTGCGCGTGGGCGAGAACCGCTCCTTCGTGCTCGCCGACATCCCGGGCCTGATCGAAGGCGCGGCCGAAGGCGCAGGCCTGGGCCACCAGTTCCTGCGTCACCTGCAACGCACGCACCTCCTGCTGCACCTTGTGGACCTCGCCCCCTTCGACGAGGAGACCGATCCCGTGCGCGACGCGAAGGCGATCGTGAACGAGCTCGCCAAGTACGACCAGGCGCTCCTCGACAAGGCGCGCTTCCTGGTCCTCAACAAGGCCGACCTGCTCGATCCGGCGGAGGCGCAGAAGCGCGCCAAGGCCTTCGTGAAGAAATTCGGCTGGAAGGGCCCGTGGTTCCTCATCTCCGCGATGAAGTCCGAAGGCACGCAGGAGCTCGCCTTCGCCGTGATGGACCACCTGGACCGCGAGCGTCCCAAGACGCGCACGGCGCGGGGCGGCCCGCGCTTCGAGGACGACGAGTGAGCTCGCCCCTTGCCGCGGCACGCCGGGTCGTGGTGAAGATCGGTTCGAGCCTGCTCACCAATGCCGGCGCGGGGCTGGACCAGGCCGCGATCGGCGACTGGGTACGGCAGATCTCGGCGCTGCGGCTGCGCGGCGTGGAAGTGCTGCTGGTCTCCTCCGGCGCGATCGCCGAAGGCATGAAGCGCCTGGGCTGGTCCAGGCGGCCGCACGCCGTGAACGAGTTGCAGGCCGCGGCGGCCGTCGGGCAGATGGGGCTGATCCAGGTGTGGGAGACCTGCTTTTCCGAGCGCGGCCAGCACACGGCACAGGTGCTCCTCACCAACGCGGACCTGGCCGATCGCAATCGCTACTTGAATGCCCGCACCACGCTCCGGACGCTGGTTTCGCTGGGCGTCGTGCCCGTCATCAACGAGAACGACACCGTCGTGGTCGACGAGATCCGCTTCGGCGACAACGACACGCTGGGCGCGCTCGTCACGAACCTGATCGAAGCCGATGCGCTGGTGATCCTCACCGACCAGCCCGGGCTCTTCTCGGCGGACCCGCGGAAGGACCCCGCCGCGACGCTGGTCACGCGCGCGAAAGCCGGTGACCCGCAGCTCGAAGGCATGGCAGGCGGCGCGGGTTCGCACCTGGGCAGCGGCGGCATGATCACCAAGGTGCTCGCGGCGAAGCGCGCCGCGCGCAGCGGCGCCCATACCGCGATCGTCTCCGGCCGCGAACCCGACGTGTTGGTGCGGCTCTTCGCGGGGGAAGCCATCGGCACGCTGCTCGAAGCGCAGACCGCGCCGCTCGCCGCGCGCAAGCAGTGGTTGGCCGACCACCTCAAGCCCGCCGGTCGCATCTCGATCGACGTCGGCGCCGTGAGGGCGCTGGTGGGCGACGGCAAGAGCCTGCTTGCGATCGGTGCGACCGCGGTCACGGGCGACTTCGGCCGCGGTGACGTGGTGAGCCTGCTGGGTCCGGACGGCCGCGAAGTCGCACGCGGCCTCGTGAACTATGGCGCCGCGGAAACCACTCGCATCCTGCGCAAGCCCACCGCGGACATCGAGGCGACGCTCGGCTACATCGCGGAGCCGGAACTGATCCATCGCGACAACCTGGTGGTGCTCTAGCTATACTCGCCCCGGATTCCAATCAAGGGGAGTGGCCATGAACATCGTCGACCGGGCGAAGAACCTGCTGTTGCAGCCGAAGCAGGAATGGGGCGTGATCGCGGGCGAAACCCACACGGTGCAGGGGCTGTTCACCGGCTACGTGATGATCCTGGCGGCGATTCCGGCGGTGGCACAGTTCATCGGATTTTCGCTCCTCGGGTACGCGGGCTTCCGGATCTCGATCGCCTACGGCCTCACGCACATGATCGCGAGCTACGTCCTCTCGCTGGCTTCCGTGTACGTGCTCGCGCTGGTGATCGACAACCTCGCGCCCCACTTCGGCAGCGAGAAGAACTTCAACCAGGCGATCAAGGTGGCGGCCTTTGCGCCGACGGCGGCGTGGCTCGCGGGCGTGTTCTCCATCCACCCGGTACTTTCCATCCTGGGCATCGTCGGCCTCTACAGCCTCTTCCTGCTCTACGTGGGCCTGCCGATCGTGATGAAGACGCCCGAAGACAAGGCGATGGGTTACACCGTCGTGGTGATCATCCTGACCATCGTGCTGTGGGTGATCGTCGCGGCCCTGGCGGGCTTCGCGCTGCCCGGCCGCCTGCGGGGCTTCTAGTCAAATTTGGGGCCAGACCACGAAAATTTGGGGTCAGACCACTATTTGGGAATTGGGCCCTATAGAGGGCCCAAGCACCAAATAGTGGTCTGACCCCAAATTTTCTGACCCCAAATTTTCGTGGCCCGACACCAAACCTACTTCACCACCGGGGCCGCATCGAGTGGCCGGTCATTGCGAGCTTGCGGCTGCTTGCGCCGCCTGCCGTAAGGGGAAATGCCGGCGAGGCTGGAACGCACGTCGAGGAAGCCGGCGAGTTGCTCGAGCGCCATGCGATAGACGTCGCGCTTGAATTCGATCACGGTTTCGAGCGGCACCCAATAGTCATGCCACCGCCACGCGTCGAATTCCGGGTGACCGCTGGCTCGCAGGCTCACGTCGCAATCGCGGCCAACCAGGCGCAGCAGGAACCAGATCTGCTTCTGGCCCTTGTACGTGCCGCGCCATTCGCGCTTCACCCAATGGATCGGCACGTTGTAGTGCAGCCAGTCTCGCGTGCGACCGATGATCTGCACGTGCTGGGGTTCGAGCCCCGTCTCTTCCTTCAGCTCCCGGTACATCGCCTGCTCGGGAGTTTCCCCCGGCTTGATGCCGCCCTGGGGAAATTGCCAAGCGTGCTCCTTGATGCGCTTGCCCCAAAACACCTGGTTCTTCGAGTTGCAGAGCACGATGGCGACGTTCGGGCGATAACCGTCCCGATCGATCATGGCAGCCACCATTCAATCCATTGCGTTGCACTCATTCTTGCACACACGGTGAGCAATCGCCAACCGGAAGAGCCACCCGGTGCCCGTGTAGAATGACGCTGCAACCTGATGATTTGACTTCGATTTCACCCGTTTCGACCTGTAACCGAAAAGAGAGTTCATGCGCGCCAGCCGTTTCTACCTCGCCACCCTGAAGGAAGCCCCCCAGGAGGCCGAGCTCCCCAGCCACAAGCTCATGATGCGGGCCGGGATCATCCGCAAGCTCGCGAGCGGGCTCTACACCTGGATGCCCCTGGGCATGCGCGTCCTGCACAAGGTCGAAGCCGTGGTCCGCGAGGAAATGGCCAACGGCGGCGCGCTCGAGATGCTGGCACCTCCCATCCAGCCGGCGGAGCTTTGGCAGGAGTCGGGCCGCTGGGATCTCTACGGCCCGATGATGCTGCGCATCAAGGACCGGGCTGAGCGGGAATTCTGCTATGCCCCCACGGCCGAGGAAGTGCTGGTCGACATCGCCCGCAAGGAGCTCCGCAGCTATCGCCAGCTGCCGGTGAACCTCTACCAGATCCAGACGAAATTTCGCGACGAGATCCGCCCGCGCTTCGGCGTGATGCGCGCGCGCGAATTCATCATGAAGGATGCGTACTCCTTCGACGTGGACTTCGAGGGCCTGCAGAAGAGCTACCGGGCGATGTACGACGCCTACGGGCGCATCTTCACGCGGCTGGGGCTCAGGTTCCGCGCGGTTGCCGCCGATTCCGGCGAGATCGGCGGCACGGGCTCGCACGAGTTCCAGGTGCTGGCCGGCTCCGGGGAGGATGCGATCGCGTTCTGCCCCACCTCGGACTTCGCGGCCAACGTGGAACTGGCCGAGGGCATCGTCCCCAGGGAGCCACGCCCCGCACCCGCGCAGCCGATGCAGAAAGTGGCCACGCCCGGCAAGCACACCTGCGAGGACGTCGCGGCATTTCTCGGGATTCCGCTCGAGAAGACGGTGAAGTCGATCGTCGTCATGCACGAAGGCGAGCTGGTGATGCTGCTGGTGCGCGGCGACCACATGCTGAATGAAGTGAAGGCCTCGAAGGTGCCGGGCCTCAAGCCGTTCCGCCTGGCCTCGGACGCGGAGATCCGGGCGCAACTGAAGGCCGCGCCCGGCTCCCTCGGACCCGTGGGCCACGCGGTGAAGGTCATCGCCGACCGCACGGTCGCCGCGATGAGCGACTTCTGCACCGGCGCGAATGAGGACGACCACCACCTCACGGGCGTCAACTTCGGGCGCGACCTGCCTGAACCCCACGCGGTCGCGGACATCCGCAACGTGCTCGCCGGCGATCCTTCGCCCGACGGCCAGGGCGTGCTCGAGATTGCGCGCGGCATCGAAGTCGGTCACGTGTTCCAGTTGCGCACGGCGTACTCCGCGAAGATGGGCGCGACCGTGGTCAACGCTTCGGGCGAGAACGTGCCCGTGGAGATGGGCTGCTACGGCATCGGCATCACGCGAGTCGTCGCCGCGGCGATCGAGCAGAACCACGACGACAAGGGCATCATCTGGCCCGACCCGATGGCGCCCTTCCTGGTCTCGGTGATCGGTCTTGGCTACCAGAAGAGCGAAGGCGTGCGCGCGGCCGCGGACAAGCTCTACGCCGACCTGCAGGCTGCGGGCCACGATGCCTTCCTGGACGACCGCGACGAGCGCCCCGGCGTGCTGCTCGCCGACCAGGAACTGATCGGCATTCCCTACCGCTTCGTGATCGGTGAGCGCGGGCTGAAGGAAGGCATCGCGGAGTACCAGCACCGCCGCGATGCGGCGGCGACGAAGGTGCCGCTGGGAGAAGCCGTGGCGCACCTGGAAGCCCGCATCGCGCAATGAACGGCGCCGGGCGCCGGCGTGCACTCGTGGCCCTGGGTACGGGCCTGCTGGCCGCGTGGCTCCCCGGCATCGCCCGGGCCGGCGCCCAGCGCGAGGAAGACCTGTCCGCGAGCGTGCGCGCTTCTCTCGCGCGGGCCGTTTCGGACCGCGCCAACGTGGATTGGGCCGACCTGGACACGCGCGCCTGGGTGCGCGGCATGACACGCCGCGTGCGACCCTTCTTTCCCGATGAAGACGCGGCGCGGCAGTTCCTGGGGCTGGTGCGCTATGAATCGCTGCGCGCCGGGTTGGATCCCCACCTGGTGCTTGCGGTGATCGACGTGGAGAGTCGCTTCCGGAAGTACGCGGTTTCGAAAGCGGGGGCGCGCGGCCTCATGCAGGTGATGCCCTTCTGGGTGAAGGTGATCGGCACGCCGGGGATGAACCTGTTCCATGAGCGCACCAACCTGCGCTTCGGCTGCGTGGTGCTGCGCCACTACCTGGATCGCGAGAACGGCAACGTCGCGAACGCGCTGGGCCGCTACAACGGTTCGCTCGGCCGACCGGAGTATCCGCAGAAGGTGCTGGGTTTGCTTGAGCGGCGCTGGGCGCTTTCCGCCTAGCGCCCCGTCGCCGTGCCGAGCGATTGCTCGGTGACGGTGCCCATGCGGTTGAAGACCTGCTTGCCTTGCGGATTCCACACCATCGTGGTCGGCAGGCCCTTCACCTTGCCGAACTGCTTCTCCACCGTATCGTTGCCGAAGATGAGCGGGTAGGCGTGGCCCACCTTGGCGGCGAACTGCTTCGTCTTCGTCTCATCCTCCACGTCCAGCGCGATGCCGAGCACGGTGACGTCCTTGCGGCCTTTCTGGAACGCGGCGATCTCCGGGATTTCCTTCACGCACGGGGCGCACCACGTGGCCCAGAAATTCACCACGACCCAGCGGCCCTTGAGGTCCGCCAGGCGGTGGCGCTGGCCGGCCACATCGGTCACCTCGAAGGCGGCGGCAGTCGGCGCCAGCGCGACTGCAACAGAAACGCAAATGATGCGGCAAACATGTGTTAACCGATTGTTTCGAAATGTCATTTCACCTATCCTGTGGCAAAGACCCCGCGGAATTACAGGGATTTCCAGCGGAGGCGGCAGAAAAAATCCCACAAAATCAAAGCTTAGCAGGATCCTTCTCGATGCCGCTCGATCTCACCGTGCCCGCCGCCCGTGCGGCACCCCCGAAAGACCTGGAACTGCGGCCCAAGCAGGCCAAGGCCTGGCTGGAGTCCCTGCCCCTGGCCCAGTGCCTGGACGCGGGCCGCCGCGTACACACCAACCTGGCGGCGATGAGCCGCTCGAAAATCGAGACTGACGACCGGGTGGCGTTGCTCGAAGCCTACCGGCCCGTGATGTCCGTGATCCTGGAGGAGCTGGACGCGATCTACGCCAAGTCCTCCCTTCCCTTGACGCCCAAGGCCCGCGAATCGTTGACGCTCGCGCGCGATATCGCGTCCGAAGCGGCGCACGGCTACAAGATCGCCATCCTGGAGAAGTCGGCCAAGCTGCTCGGCTTCGGCAGCAAGAAGCAGCTTCCGCTGCTCTCCTTCCGGGCCGCCGAGTACGTGGCCATGGGGATGCGGGCTTCGTACAAGTCGTACACCCCGCTGCCCGCTGGTCTCTGGAAGGACCTGCACCAGCTCTACCTGCACGCCGACAAGGAAGGGTTCGCCACCGACGTGGTGGATTCCGAAACGAAGACTTCGCACCTCGACCTCTACCTGGAGAACCTGCTGGTCTCCCTCACCGACCCCTATCGCCTGGTGCAGGGCGAAGTGGACAAGGTGTATGCCACGCTTCGCGGGATGCGCGGGCTGTGCACGCTGGGCCAGCAGCGGCCGGGCACCAGCGTCGCCTCGCACTTCGTGGTCCCGTGTGACCAGGACCGGCCGCCCAAGCCTTCGCTCTCGGCCAACGATGAAACCGGCGGGCCCAACTGGCGCCTGCTCGATGCGAACGGCCTGGCTGAGCGCCTGCGGCAGCGCAAGAAGGCCTTCGACTCGGGCAACGTATCGGCGACGTCCGTGAAGATGGCCAACGCGGACGCCATGGCGCTGCTCGCCAAGCTGATCACGCTGTGGGGCGACCCACCGAAGCGAGCCTTCCGGCGCGACCCGATGGACACCAGCGTCGCCATCTGCGCGGGGCTGCGCAGCATCAGCCATTTCGTCTCCCAGGAAACCAAGATCGACCTGATGGCCGAGCAGGAAGCCATCGCCAGGGGCATCACCATCCCGCTGGTCACCGTGCCGATGGACGAGATCTCCAAGGGCCTGCTGGTGAACGAGTGGGAAGTGGTGAACCAGAGCGCGGGCGGCCTGAAGGTGAAGCGCGTGGGTTCCTCGAACCAGCCCATTGGCGTGGGCGAGGTCATCGGCATCAAGTTCATGGGGCGCGCGCGCTGGACCATCGGCGTCGTGCGCTGGGTGACGGCCCTGGACGACGGCGGCATGGAGTTCGGCATCCAGTTCCTCGCGCCCGCAGCGAAGACCGTGGCCGTGACACCCACGATCAGCTCCGGTGGCACCGTGAAGCTCGGCCTCATGCTGGTCGAGGAGGGGCACGATGCGGAAACCCTCCTCACCCCGCCGGGCACCTACTCCGACCTGCGCGAATTCGAGATCGAGGAAGACGGCATGGTCCTCTGCGCGCGCGCAACCACGCTCATCGAGAAGACCGGCCGCTTCGAGCTCTTCCACATCAAGGCTTCGTGAAATCCGTGGGGTCAGCCTATTTTCTCAAGTCGGTGAGCGGGCGCTTCAACTGCGTTTCAAGCTCGCCAGCCACGCGGGCGAGTTCCGGCATGACGCCGGTCCACTCCTCCGGCGTGACGCCGGTGCCCGGCGATACGGCGGCGCGGTAGAGATCGCCGAAGGTCACTTCTTCGGCCGGCTTGGCGAGTGCATAGCCTTCGCGGCGCGTCCTGCGCACGATGCCCTGCTCCACCAGGTAGCCCAGCGCATCCTCCAACTCCTCCGCGGGCACGTCCACTTCGCGGCGCAGGCGCTCGAAGAGGACCGGATGCCCGCCCGCCTGCATCAAGCGCTCCCCCAAACGCAGCGCATCCCGGAAACGCGAGCCCGGCGTGGGCACGTGGCGGAAGCGCGCACCCCGCCAGTACCCGGCGCTTGCGGTCGCCTCCGCGCCCAGCAGGATCACGAGCCAGGAGAGGTAGATCCAGATGAGGAAGACGGGGATTGCGGAGAACGCGCCGTAGATCGCATCGAAGGTCGGTACCAGGCGCACGTACCACGCGAAGAGCGTCTTCATGGCTTCGAAGAGCACCGCGGCCAGGAAGCCGCCCGCGAGCGCGTGGCCCCACGGCACATGCCGGTGCGGCACGATGCGATAGAGCAGGAAGAAGGCGAGCGTGCTCATCAACACGGGTGCAAAGCGCAGCAGCACGGGCTGCGCCTCCTCCGGCACGCCGCCGATACCCGCGGAGAGCGCCGTGAGATACGTCGTGACGGAAACGCTGAACCCCATCAGCAGGGGACCCACCAGCAGCAGCACCACGTAGGCCATCATCGAAATCCACCACGGCCGCCCCTGGCGCACCCGCCAGATCGTGTTGAGCGACTGGTCCACCGTGAAGAGCATGGAGAACGCCATCACCACGAGGAACACGAGGCTCACCGCGGTGAGTTTTCCCGCGCTCTCGGTGAACTGCGCCATGTACACCGTGATGATCCGGCCCGACATTTCCGGCACCAGGTTCTTCAGCAGGAAGACCTTGAGCTGGACGATTACCTCGTCGAAGAGCGGCAGGTAGGAAAGCACCGCCACCACGACCGCGAACAGCGGCACGAGCGCCAGCAGCGTGGTGTAGGTGAGGCTGCCGGCGATCTGCGGGCAGCGGTCCTCCGACCAGCGGCGGATCACGAAGCGCACGAACCCGGCGATGTCTCGAAGTGATTGGCGCACGTTTATCATTGTATCCATGACCCCTGGAACCCGAAGCCCCCGGGCCGCGAGCCTGGCGGCCTCGGCCTGCCTGATTGCCCTCATCCTGCTCGGACTCGCGTGGGAGCTGCGCCTGGCACCGCTCCGCCCGGGCGGCTCGTGGCTGGTGCTGAAAGTGTTGCCGCTGCTGCTCCCCCTGTTCGGCATCCTGCGCGGCAAGCGATATACGTATCGGTGGAGCGCCCTGTTGATCTGGCTCTACGTGGCCGAAGGCGCGACGCGCGCCTGGTCGGATTCGGGCACCTCCGCGCAACTTGCCGTAGTGGAGCTGGTGCTGGCCCTGGGGTTCTTCGCCGCGGCCGTTGCCTACTTGCGCGCTTCTGGGGACCGCAGCGGCTTGGGATAGCGCACGATGATCGCCGCGAGAGCAACTTCGCGAAGGAACAGCAGCAGGCACCCGGTGAGCGCGATCACCGCTGCGATGAAGAGCAGCGCCACGGGCTCCGTCAGGTCCACGCCAAGGTAGGCCCCCACGAACGCAAAGCCGATCAGCAGGCAGATGAAGAGCGCGCCCATCACCGCGAGCGCGACCGACCACAGCACCAGCTTGATCCGCCTCGCGAGGTTTCCGAGTTCCGAAAGCACCCTGTCGCGCTCCAGGCCTTCACCCTCCGGGAGCGTACCCTCGAGCACGCGGCGGCGGTCCACGGCGCGCGCCAGCCGTCCCGTGAGCGCATTGATGAAGGTCCCGATCGCGGTCAGGAAGAACACCGGCGCGATCGCCAGCTGGATCACGCGCTGGATGTCGAAGAGGTGGTTGTCGGGCGGCATGCTCAAGGCGCCTTGCGCCGGCCCTGCACCCAGGCGACGACGACCGG
>Ga0163144_10022697_pt1 | contig 12424 bp, 12 predicted proteins | sample OliLak19BULKMAT1_FD_123175 | JGI IMG/M metagenome (GOLD analysis project Ga0163144, IMG submission 123175) | Freshwater microbial mat bacterial communities from Lake Vanda, McMurdo Dry Valleys, Antarctica - Oligotrophic Lake LV.19.BULKMAT1 | ecosystem: Environmental > Aquatic > Freshwater >... | reverse complement strand
GCCATCGCGGAAGCCGTCGAAGCGCGCGGCGCCTCGATGAACGCCGCCACCGATTACGAACGTACGAGCTATTTCGTCCGGTGCCTCTCCGCCGATGCGCCGCAGATGCTGGACATCGCCCTGTCGCTGGTGTTCGCAACCGACCTCCCGTTCGATGAGATCGAACGCGAAAAGTTCGTCGTCCTGCAGGAGATCGGCGAAGCCGCAGATCAGCCGGACGATCTGGTGATGGAACTCGCCCAGGCTGCCAGTTTCCCGGACCACCCGCTCGGCCGCCCCATCCTTGGCGTCGAGGCGACCCTGAAGCCGATCACGCGCGACGACCTCATCAGCTTCGCCGCCAACGCCTACGTCCCACGCCGCACCGTCATCTCGGTCGCCGGCGCATTTGACCACGCTGAAGTGGAAGCCGTGGCCCGCCGCTGGCTGGAGCCGCGCGCCGCCCTGCCGCCCATTACCTCCACCGCGCCCGCCCAGCCGCTGCGCCATGCGGCAACCCTCTCGCGCAAGCTCGAGCAGACGCATCTTGTGCTGGCGCATCCTGCGCCTCACGCCCAATCCGACGAGCGCTTCGCCGCGCGCATCTTCGCTGAGATCTTCGGCGGCGGGATGGCCTCGCGTCTCTTCCAGGACGTGCGCGAGAGCAGGGGCCTGGCCTACACGATCGACGCTTCCGCCGAACAGTACAGCGACGCCGGACGCATCTCCGTCTTTGCGGGATGCGCTCCGGCAGATGCTGCGGAAGTTGTGCAGATCACGCGCGCCATCTGGGCCGATATGGCGACGACAGGGCCCACCGAAGCCGAACTCTCCCGCGCACGCGCCATCGCTGTCACAAGCTACGCCATGGCCGCCGAAGCGCCCGCTGCCCGCGCGGGAAGCGCCGCTTACGAACTCCTCGCTTTCGACCGCCTCGTACCCATCGAGGAAGTCCTGCGGCGCATTGACTCGGTGACTTCGGAAGACGTGCGCCTCGTCGCCGCAAATGCGCTTGCCGCGCCGCCGATCGCCGCGGCGGTCGGACCCAAGGCTGGACTTGCCGCCGCCGAGAGGTTTGTCTCCCTGACAACCTGAATCGATCATTCCATCAACGGGACGATGCCCCAGTTCTCGACAAACAGCGCAAGCGCCTCCGCACGCGCGGCCCTTTGGTCATGGCATGCGGGCGACGGCGTGTTCCTCATTCGCGCCGATCCTGGAAATCCGCTCGCGCGTCTCGATGGCCGGTGGTCTCTGACGGCGCTGCTGGAACAGTTCGACGGCCTTGCCCGCATGCGTATTGCCACTCCGCTTAAATCCGGCCGGCCGGGCGACCCGGTCGACATCCGCGTCACCCTGCTAGACGGCGCTCCGGCGCATTTCTTCGGCGCCTTCCATGACGTTGGCGTTGCGCGTGGCCTGATCGTCTCCGCCGCGGCCAGCGAGCGCCTCGTGTATGGCGAGAGCAATGTCAAACCCGTCTTTCAGCCCATCCGCCGCCTTGAGACATTGGAAGTCGCCGGGTTCGAAGCGCTCGCACGCTTCCGAGCGCCCGACGGCAAGCTCGTCGGCGCTGACACGTTGGTCGGCCTTGGTGCGGATACAGACTGGACAGCCATCGCCCCCGTCATGCTGGCGCAGTCCGCTGCGGTGCTCGCCGCCTTGCGTGCCGAAGGTCGTAATGTGTTCATGCAGGTGAACCTCTCGGCCGCCGAAATCGCCAGGCCCGAACTTGTCGAAGAAGTCGCCGCCATCATTCGCGACGCAGACCTGCCGCACGGCGTCCTGCGCGTTGAACTCACGGAGCAGGCCGCCCTCCGCGACTTCGAAGGCGCTCTGGGCGCGCTCGCCGCCTTCCGCGCCGCCGGCGCCGGCATCGTGCTCGACGATTTTGGCGCCGGTCATTCCTCCTTCGCCTGGCTCGCCGAAATCCCGGCTGACGGCGTGAAGCTCGATCCTAAGCTCTGCCGCATGATCGGCCAGCCGCGCGCCTGTCGCATCGTCACCGCGCTCACCGGCCTCATCCGCGGCCTCGGCATGACGGTCACCGCCGAAGGCATCGAGGACAAGGTCGTCGCCGGCGAACTCCACGCGATCGGCTGCGACTTCGTCCAGGGCTACGCCTACGACATGCCCCTCCGTTTGCAGGACATCATGGTGGCGTTCGATCCGCTGGCCGATCGGCCATGAATGCACTCGTCGTCTCGGTCAGCCGCGACGGCGGCCACAGGTTCAGCAAGCAATCCCGGCCCGAAATCCGCCTGATCGAGGGATTGGGCGTCGAAGGCGACGCACATGCTGGCGTCGCCGTCCAGCATCTCTCCCGCATCAAAAAGAACCCGGACCAACCCAATCTCCCGCCAGGTCCACCTTATCCACGCCGAACTGCAGCACGAACTCAACGCCGCCGGCTTCGACATCCGCCCCGGCGACATGAGCGAGAACATCCTCACGCGCGGGCTGGACCTGCTCGCCCTCCCGCAACGCACATTGCTGCATCTTGGCGCTCAGGCGATCGCGGAGATAACCGGCCTGCGCAACCCCTGCCTGCAGCTTGAGAGATCTCGCCCCGGCCTGCTCAATGCATGCCTCGCACGAACGCCGGACGGCCAGCTGATCCGTAGGGCCGGCGTCATGGCGATCGTTCGCCGCAGCGGTCTGGTTCGCCGCGGCGACACCCTGGGCGTCGAGCGCTCGCCCGGGCCGCATCTGCCACTCGAGCCGGTCTGAACCAGACAGGGTGACGCCCCCGCCAAACCCCGCTAGAACGCCGGTTCCACCCTGTCCGAGGATGCCATGGCAGACCGAAAGCCCTATCTGATTTCAGGCCGGACCGGCGACTGGGAAGTTGTCGTCGGACTCGAAGTCCATGCGCAAGTGGCGTCCAAGTCAAAGCTCTTCTCGGGTGCCGCCACCGCCTTCGGCAATGACCCGAACACCAATGTCTCGCTCGTGGACGCCGCCATGCCCGGCATGCTGCCCGTGATCAACAAGTTCTGCGTCGAGCAGGCGGTGAAGACCGGCCTCGGCATCAACGCGGAAATCAATCTCGTCTCGCGCTTCGACCGGAAGAACTATTTCTATCCCGACCTCCCGCAGGGCTATCAGATCTCGCAGTTCAAATCGCCCATCGTCGGCGAAGGCAGGATCGATGTGGAATCCGAAGATGGTTACACCTTCACCGTCGGCATCGAACGCCTCCACCTCGAACAGGACGCGGGCAAGTCGATCCACGACCTCGACCCCAACGCCACCTATGTCGATCTCAACCGTTCGGGCGTCGCCCTGATGGAGATCGTCTCGCGCCCCGACATCCGCTCGCCCGCGGAAGCCGCGGCCTACGTGAAGAAGCTGCGCTCCATCCTCATTGCGCTCGGCACATGCGATGGCGACATGGAGAAGGGCAACCTGCGCGCCGATGTGAACGTCTCGGTCTGCAAGCCCGGCGGCTATGATCACTACAAGAAGACCGGCAGCTTCGAAAAACTCGGCACGCGTTGCGAGATCAAGAACGTCAACTCCTTCCGCTTCATTCAGATGGCGGCCGAGTTCGAAGCCCGCCGCCAGATCGAAATTCTTGAAGACGGCGGCAAGATCGACCAGGAGACGCGCCTCTACAACGCGGACAAGGACGAGACGCGCTCCATGCGCTCGAAGGAGGACGCGCACGACTATCGCTATTTCCCCGATCCGGACCTGCTGCCCCTTGAACTCTCGGGCGACTACGTCGCCAGCATCAAGGCAAAGCTGCCCGAACTGCCCGACCAGAAGCGCGCACGCTTCGTCAAGGACTACGGCCTCAAGGACTACGATGCCGGCATCGTCGCGGGCGACGCCGACAAGGCCGCCTATTTCGAAGCCGTCGCAACGGGCAGGGACGCACGCCTCGCCGCCAACTGGGTCACGCAGGACCTGTTCGGCTATCTCAACAAGGAAGGCCTCGAGCTCGCGCAGTCGCCCATCAGTGCCGACCAGCTGGGAGGCCTGATCGCGCTGATCGCCGACAACACGATCAGCGGCAAGATCGCGAAGGACGTGTTTCTGAAGATGATCGTGAGCGGCGATGCGGCTGCCGCAATCGTCGAACGCGAAGGCCTGAAACAGGTGACCGACACGGGTGCCATCGAGAAGGTCGTCGACGATGTTCTCGCGGCGAACCCGACGCAGGTCGAAGAGATCAGGGCTCAGCGCGCTGCCGGCCATGAGAAGCCAAAAACACTGGGCTGGATGGTTGGCCAGATCATGAAATCCAGCGGCGGCAAGGCGAACCCCGCCGCCGTCAACGCGATACTGATCAGGAAGCTTGGGCTTTAGTTCGCAGGCGCTGGCGGCGTCGCCGGCGCGAGCTGATCGTCGATCGCCGAGCGCACAGGGACGGGCCAGTCGCGCTCCACGCCCACGCAGTCGCGCGTGAACATGCCGTCGACTTCATCAACCATCGCATTCTCGGCAGTCGAGGCGATCTCCCAGTCCATCTGGCACGCCCGCGTCGCGAAACTGCGCGTGCACACCGCCATCGGATCGGGATAGTCCTCGTGCGCCTCGCCATATATGCATTCGAAGCCCGCGGCTACGATCGCGCCAATCGCATCCGGCCGGCTCATCTTGCCCAGCAGCGACTTCACACTTTTATCCCATTCCGCGTTCAGCTTGGCCCCGTCGCCATACTGCCAGTCGTGCGCTGCCTCCACCGATCTCAGGTCAACGGGCGCCGCGACCTCGGGGGCCGGAGCGGGCCGCGCTTCTGGAGCAATCGGCGGCGCTGGCGAGCACGCAGCGAGACCGAGCAAAAAGCCAGACATTGCGCGGATCATCGTTCAGTCCTCCGGGGTCAATTCTACCACGAATTCAGGCTTATCCGCGGCGGGCTGGCGCCCGACCGCGTTCCCCGCTATGCGCGCGGCCATGAAGCTGTCGGACTTCGATTTCCAACTGCCGGAGGAGTTGATCGCCCTGCGTCCGGCCGTTCCGCGCGATTCCGCGCGGCTGCTGGTCATTCGCGGGCGCGAAGGGAAACTCGAAGATTGCAGCGTCAGTGACCTGCCGGATCTACTGAAATCCGGCGATATCCTCGTCGCTAACGACACCCGCGTCATCCGCGCGGCGCTTCTCGGCCATCGTCCCGCACGCGGCCAGGGCGCCGATGTCGAGGTAGAGGTGAACCTCAATTCGCGTCTCACTGCTGATAGCTGGTCCGCGTTCGCACGCCCCGGCAAGCGCCTGAAGGAGGGCGACACGATCGTCTTCGCCGACGGCCTCGCCGCGCGTGTTGTTTCCAAGTCGGAAGCCGAAGTGCGCCTTGCCTTTAATCGTTCAGGCTCGAGCCTCGACGCCGCGATCGAAGCCGCAGGCAAAATGCCGATCCCGCCATACATCGCCTCGAAACGCGCAGCGGATGCGAGCGACGCCAGCGACTACCAGACACTCTTCGCGGACAAGTCCGGCTCCGTCGCCGCGCCGACCGCCGGCCTTCACTTTACGCCAGACCTGCTTGCGCGGCTCTCGGCGGTTGGCATTCAACGCACCAACGTCACGCTGCACGTCAACGCCGGCACTTTCTTGCCTGTGAAGGTTGACGACATCGCCGAGCACCAAATGCACGCCGAGCACGCCGAACTGAGAGACGTGGCCGCTCGCGCGATCGCTGCCGCACGCGCCTCAGGCGGCCGCTGCATTCCCATCGGTACGACGGCCCTTCGCACGCTGGAAAGCGCAGCCGCATCGGGTGACCTCGCCCCGATGGACGCCCCCACATCGATCTTCATCACCCCCGGCTATCGCTTCCGCGTCGCCGACGGCTTGATGACGAACTTTCATCTCCCCAAGTCAACCCTCTTCATGCTGGTTAGCGCGATGATGGGGCTCGACGTGATGAAGCGTGCCTATGTCCACGCCGTAAGGGAGCGCTATCGTTTCTACTCCTATGGCGATGCGTGTCTGCTGCTTCCCGGTAAATCCTGATGGCCGAGTTTCCCTTTCACATCTCTGCCACTGACGGTGAGGCCCGCACGGGCCGCCTGTCGACGCCGCGTGGCGATATCGCGACGCCCGCTTTCATGCCCGTCGGCACGGCCGGCACAGTGAAGGCGATGTTCCTTGATGACGTCCGCTCCACGGGCACGGACATCATCCTCGGCAACACCTACCACCTGATGCTTCGCCCCAGTGCTGAGCGCGTTGCGAGACTGGGCGGCCTCCATCGTTTCATGGGCTGGGGCCACCCCATCCTCACCGACAGCGGAGGTTTCCAGGTCTTTTCGCTCTCCGACCTTCGCAAGATGAAGGAGGAGGGCGTCGAATTTCGCTCGCATATCGACGGCTCGTCTCACTTTCTCTCGCCCGAGCGCTCCATCGAGATCCAGGCAGACCTGCTGGGTTCCGACATCGCCATGCAACTCGACGAATGCGTCGCCAACCCCTGCGAACACGCACCGGCAAAGGCCGCGATGCTGCTCTCCGCCCGCTGGGGCGAGCGCTCGAAGGCCTGTTTCGGCCGGCGCGACCGCCAGGCTCTCTTCGGCATCGTGCAGGGCTCCACCTACGCTGACCTCCGCACCGAGAGCGCCCAGCGCGTCGTCGAGACGGGATTCGACGGTTACGCGATAGGCGGCCTTGCAGTGGGTGAGGGGCATGCGGCGATGTGCGATACGATCAGCCTCACCGCGCCGCTACTGCCCCAGCATCGCCCGCGCTACCTGATGGGCGTCGGCAAGCCGATCGACATTCTCGAAGCCGTCGCGCGCGGCATCGATATGTTCGACTGCGTCCTGCCCACACGCTCAGGCCGTCATGGACAGGCTTGGACTTGGGATGGCCCGATCAACCTCAAGAACGCGAAACATGCCGAGGATGATCAGCCCATCGATGCAACCTCAACATGCCCAGCCACCCGCGACTACTCAAAGGCATACCTCAACCACCTCTTCAAGGCGGGCGAGTATCTCGGCCCGATGCTGCTCTCCTGGCACAATATCGCGTTCTTCCAGGCGATGATGTCCGCGATGCGTAGCGCAATCGTCGAAGGCCGCTTCGCCGCATTCCGCGCCGAGATGCGCAGCCGCTGGAGCGCGGCCGATCAGCCCGGCTGAGCGTTGCTGCGATATTCGATCGGCGTCGGCGCCACGATCCCGGCGTTCGGCTCCGGCGCGGCGGGCGGCGCACACCCCAGCTGGGCGCCAACGCCCTTCAGATAGGCCCGTCGCGTCACGCCGCGCTCATAGGCCGCTCGTAGCCGCCGCTCATGCGCCGAGGCACCTGTCGCCTCGCGTACCAGTGACCGAAACGGGATGAAATCCGACATGGTGGAGGAAACGGCCCCAAGCGTGATGTCGGCTGCGCCTTCACCAGCCACCTCGCCAAGCGACCGTTCGGGCAGTGGCGGTGCGTCCGTGTCCCGGCCGAGGATTGCGGTCAGGCCTGCCACCATCCTGGCTATCGACGAACAACTCACGTCCGGGATCGGCTCATAGGGCGACTGGATCGCCGCGAGCAGCGGGGGCACCTCGTCCCGTCTGACATTGAGGTCATTGAGGGGCGCCATGGCCGCGTCGCTGAACCCCGCCGACGTCCGGCTGGTGGCGGTCCCGCATGCGGGTAGCCCGAGAAGCAGCACCGATACTGCCAGCTTATCCAGTGTTTTCACGGCTTCCGCCCCCGGCAACAGCTCAATCCCGCCCCATGTTTGGAGCCGGGTTCGGCGTTCGGCAAGCCAAAGCGTCACAGACTGATTTGAGCCGGATTCCGGCGTTGACCGGATCGGAATCGAACACTAGGTTCCGCCGCTCTTGAGAGAGCCCGTAGCTCAGTCGGTAGAGCAGCTGACTTTTAATCAGCGGGTCGCAAGTTCGATTCTTGCCGGGCTCACCAAGAACATCAAGGACTTGGAAGACCGAGTGGAAGGCGCGCGAAATCGCTGCCTTCCACCGGCCTTTCACGGCTACGCACGGCACCCTAGACAACCCGCGGCGAAGTAAAACTAATGCATCGCCGATGCCCCGGGGCGCTCCACCAGTTCACGCCTTGGGCGGAGGACGCTTGCCGAGGACTGCCCGCACGACGCCTCCCACCTCCTCGTGCGCCTCTTTGAACGAGACAGGGGCCCCCGGCATGTGGCCCCGTGCATGTCGGTTAGAGTTCGCCGTCGTCTTTATCAGCTTCAGGTTTGGAAACCTGGCCCTCAGTGCGTGTTCGCCGCCTTCAATCTTCTCGGCCATCTCGATCGTCTTGTAGAGGTCAAACCAGTTGTCAGCCCGGCCGAAGAAGGTCAGCAGATCAGCGATGTCCTCGTCGTCGAGCGCCGCCGCGATCCATTGTTGAGCTGAGGTCGGCGCCGGGGGCGGGCCGACGAGGTTCCCATCCTTGTCATGAACAGTCACGCTGGGAGGAAAGCCAGACAAACGCATCCTGCCCGCGAACGACGCCGACACGTTCGCGTCGATGCGCCCATCTTCCCAAGCGCGATAGACCGGCCCGCACCGCACCGGCTCCCCGCCCATGGCCAAACCGATGGCGCCGCTCAATACCGCGACGATTGCTTGGGCAGCGTCGCGGACGTCTGAGGCCGCCGTAAGGTGATCAAATGACTTGCTTCGCAGCGCAGGTCGTTCGTTCACGGCCTCCACGTGTGGGTCGAACCTCGGATCGAGCGCGTGCTTGGCGTAGGCAAGATCGGCGGCGTCGCCGACAAGCTCCACCGCCCAGTAAGCGTCGGTCATTGCCTTCCATCCTCCTCAGCCCGCAGCCGCGCGCGGTCCCATAGCAACTCGACCTGCGCGGTCGGCTTGATCCCCTTGGCGCCAGCCTCGACGGCCGAGGCGAGGTTGTGCTGGGTGAGTATCTTCTTGAGCGCCGGGCCCTTCAGCTGGCCGTAGATGCGCTTGAACGTGTGCTCATCGTATCGGACCGCCAACTCCGCAGGGTGCACCGAGGCCAGGTCGTCCTGCCCCTCGAATATCACCGGCACGCCCAACGCTAGGAGGAGGCGATTGCGAAACGCCGCGTTCATGTCGGCCTCGTCGGCCACTACGTCTAGGAACCGGCGGAGCGCCGAATTCGGGGAGACCGGCTTTTCGTTCGGCATGGGCTCTCTCTTAGGTTTTATGAGGTAGGCGAGTGATGAAGCTTGCCACTTCGCGGCCCAGCTCCAGCACCTGATTTCGGACCGGGCCGTATTTCTTATTGAATGGCGCGTGGGCGTCTGGACCAGCGCGCCGCACCCAGCGCTGCGCCTCCACGGCCTCCTTGATCGACGTGGTCAGCATCTGGAAGCCGAGCTGTCGCACCGCCTCCCGCACCTCCCGCCGCTCGTCAACGGCGCCCTTCTGGTTCACGCGCGTATACAGGCCGCGATGCCGGGCCGGGTCCCAGACGTTCAGTGTCTGCTTCAAACCGAAGTCCCGGAAGGCCTGTAGGCTCCAGACGGAAAGTGGCTCCTCGAGAACCGGCGATATGATCGCGTCAGCGGTGGCTACCGCGGCTTGCGCGAGCGTGGAAAACCCGGGCGGGCAGTCGAACAGGATAAGCTCGAACGCTTCTGACAACGGGGCGAGCGCTGCGTTGAGAAGCCGCTCCATTCGGAGGCGGGCCGATGCTGGGTCGGCGGCGGCGTAGCTGGCGTGGTCGAATGCGATCTCAGAAAATCTAAGTTCTGGCGTTGCAGGCAGGACGCTGACGTCCCCATGTGGCCGTGGGCGGTGGGAGGTACGCTCCCGCACGATTTCGGTCAGGCTGCTGACCTGCGGCCGAACCATCTGCGCGAAAGACGGGGGCTGACCGCGAGTGGCGGCATCAACCCAGTCGCCCAGCGTGCTCGAGGCCTGGTGGGCCTGCTTCAGCCCCTTCGCGCCAAGGAGCATGCGGCTGACGTTGGCTTGCGGATCGACGTCCACCACGAGCACTCGCGCCCGGTGAACGAGGGACAGGCTGTCCGCAATCATCATGGCCGTCGTGGACTTTCCCACGCCGCCTTTCAGGTTTGCGATGGCGAGCCGCCGCGCGCCCTGCCATGGCCTCTCAGAGCCCGTCATCAGGTTCTCTCATATCTGGCCATCCATGGACGTCGAGTAGGCGTCGGATCGCTGCCTGGCTAGCAGCACCGAAGCGCTCCCTGACGAAAGCGTCCGCAACGGCGGGGTCGGTGTTCGTGCGCGCAGGCCAGAGATCGATCCGCCAATCGGCAGGGTCGGCTGGGCGCTGGAAGCTCAGCACGCCGACGCCGACGGTTCCGGCCGACGCGAGAATGTCGCCGAACAGGTTTGTATCAGTCGCCGCCTGACCGACAGCCTGGAAGGCGAGCCACGCGAACTGGCCGAGGCGGCCGTGCGCGTTCGCTTCGTGGACGGCGGTAACGTTGAGCCCGTTGGCCGTCTTCACCTCGAAGGTGTGCAGGTCGGCACGCCAGAACGGCACGAACTCGCCACGGGCGAGCGCGAGGCAGGCAAGGTCGGGTCGTGTCCAGCGACCTTCCTCTGATCCTGCCGAGTGATCGACATGCGCGGGAAACACCCAGGGGCTTCCGGAACGGGCACGGCGCCGGAGGTGATGGCCAAAGGCCAAGGCGATGAAGTTGAGCGTCGGCGCATACAGCTCGGCCTCAAACTTCACTTCCGTTGGTGTGCTGATCCCGTCGTGCAACTCACGGCCTCAGCAGCTGAAGGACAAGACCTAGCGCGGCGTTGCAGGCGTCGGTCATTCTTCTGGCGCCAAGTCCGCCAGCGGCGTCTGCTCAAGCTCCGTGATTCGCGCCGCGATCTGGGCCTCAAGCTGATAGATGTCCGTCAGCTCAGCGAGCAGGTGGCGCGTCTCCGTTTTGCCCACAAACGTGCCGACGTATTTGCGTGTCAGGCCGTTGAAATGGAGGCGAGCAATGGTCTTCCGGTTGTTGTCGTCGAGCAGGACTGCGCAATAAGCCTTGGCGTCTCTGATGACGACCCGTCGGGGTTGGGTGTAGCGGGAGGCGATCGCCTGCACGATGCGGAAGCCAGAGAGCTCTTCCTCCGTGGTCAGCACTTCTTCGCCTGCATCCTCTGTCGGCTCATCGATCGGCGGGACATTTGTCGCGTTGAGGGCCGACGAAAGCCGTTCGTTGACCAGATCGCGTACGAGGGCTGCTGTGCTGTTTGCGACCAGCTTCGTGAACTGCTCCTTCACCGCGACCGTAATCCTCCCGTCATAGACCCGCGCGGCCAGCATCTTCACGAACTCGTCGGACGGTTCGGCGAGCTCCTTCTCGAGCTCCTTGCGCAGGAGCGACTGCGTCTTGAGATCGGCAGCTTCCTTCACGATGCGCTCGATGTCGAAGGAGGCTTTCGTGAAGCTCTCGATCGTCTTCGCGTCTCCGGGCCGGATGGCGTCCAGGCTGAAAGTGAAGAACGGTTTCTGGTCCATCACGTTGGGCCGCTCGACGTCCGAGTAGAATTGATAGACGACCCCATTTGTAAGGATCGCAAGGCGCGCCTCCGTGACGCTGAAATAGCGATAGAGCTGTGACGCATGCTTAAGGTCGAGAGCGACCGACGAGGGCTTGCACTCGATCAGGATTGCGACCTTGCCGGCGGCGGCTATCGCGTAATCGACCTTTTCCCCTTTCTTCGTGCCGACGTCTGCCGTGAATTCGGGGATGACCTCGGCTGGGTTGAACACGTCATAGCCGAGTGCCTGGATGAACGGCATGATCAGCGCGTTCTTCGCGGCCTCTTCGGTGAGCAGCACTTCTCGATGTTCCGTGGCGCGCTTCTGCAGCTCGATAAGGCGGGTGTTTAGGTCCATCGAATCCCCCAGCGGCGTGACCTGAAGGATTGCGCGCGCGCTGGCCACCGCGCAACCCTACGCGGAGCGAAAAACGAAAAGCCCCGCCGTATGAGGGCGGGGCTTCGTCGTTCAGACTTTACGCGTTGGCGCGGCGCTTCTCCCAGCTCTTGCGAGCCATCTCCTGCGCCGCCGGATCCTTCTGCTTCTCGCCATCCACCGGGAAGTGAACAAGCTGGGCCGGGCGGGCCCGCGGCGGCAACTCTCGACCGAAGACGTACATGGTCACGAGGTTAAGGCCGGAGAGCATTGCGGCGGCCGGCACGAACAGCCAGTCCATGTCGGCGCCGGGGATCAGCTCCGCGACGCTGTCGGCCCACACGAGGCCGTGCCAGGTCATGAAGCCCGCCACCATCGCGATCACGACGCCGCAGCAGGCGACGAGGCCGCGGGTGACCTTCTGGTCCGCCTGCTGGGCCGCCACCGCACGGGTGACGACGCCAGCCGCGAGGATCGAGATCGATCCGAAGGTCGCGGTGAGAAGGAAGGCGACAACGAAGTGCGCCAGCTGGCCCTTTTCGAAGGCGTGGGACCAGAAGGAGAGCGTGCCGAAGCTGATCTCCACAGCGAGCAGGGTATTGGCTGCAAAGCGGGCGCGGTCGGTGTTAAACAGTTCCATAGTCGAGGTAACCTCTCGGCT
>Ga0163144_10022696_pt1 | contig 12425 bp, 10 predicted proteins | sample OliLak19BULKMAT1_FD_123175 | JGI IMG/M metagenome (GOLD analysis project Ga0163144, IMG submission 123175) | Freshwater microbial mat bacterial communities from Lake Vanda, McMurdo Dry Valleys, Antarctica - Oligotrophic Lake LV.19.BULKMAT1 | ecosystem: Environmental > Aquatic > Freshwater >... | reverse complement strand
GCCCGCCATCTCACGCTCTCCTTGCAAAACGTGAATTTCCACTGAGGTTTGATTGTCAGCAGCGGTTGAAAATACTTCGCTCTTTCGTGTTGGAATCGTCGTATTGCGATCGATCAATCTGGTCATGATCCGACCCATGGTTTCGATTCCAAGAGAGAGGGGAGTTACATCGAGCAGTAGAACATCTTTTACATCACCCGTCAGAACTCCGGCTTGAACGGCGGCACCAATTGCCACAACTTCATCAGGGTTCACAGATTTATTGGGTTCTTTTCCAAAAAAATCCTTAACGAGTTGTTGAACTCTTGGAATTCGAATACTTCCCCCGACCAAGACGACTTCATTGATCTTGTCGGCAGTGATTCCAGAATCTTTCATACACTGCTTAACGGGGCCTAAACACTTTTGAATGAGGTCCTCAACCAGTGCTTCGAATTTCGAACGTGTTAGTTTGATCTGCAAATGTTTGGGGCCCGAAGCATCAGCCGTAATGAACGGCAAATTAATATCTGTTTCCAGCGTCGTAGAAAGTTCGATCTTCGCTTTTTCAGAAGCTTCGCGAAGTCTCTGAACAGCCATTGGATCTTTAGAAAGATCGATGCCCTGATCTTTTTTGAACTCGGCCATTAGCCAATCCATAATGCGAATATCGAAGTCGTCTCCTCCAAGGTGGGTATCGCCGTTCGTGGCTTTTACTTCGACAACATTGTCGCCAACTTCCAAAATTGAAATATCAAATGTTCCGCCGCCAAGGTCAAAAACGGCGATGGTCTCGTCCTTCTTTTTGTCTAGTCCGTAGGCTAGTGCAGCGGCAGTGGGCTCGTTGATAATTCGCTTCACATTGAGGCCGGCAATCGCGCCAGCATCTTTTGTCGCTTGTCGCTGTGAATCGTTAAAATAAGCAGGAACTGTAATCACCGCATCGGTGACAGGCTGGCCTAGATAATCTTCAGCCGCCTTTTTCAATTTCATCAAAATTTGAGCGGCGATTTCCTGTGGCGTTAGGATCTTTCCAGAAACTTCGAATCTTGGATCGCCTTTGTCACCCTTCACTACTTTGTAGGGAACTTTGGAAATTTCTTCTTTCGCCTCTTCAAAATTGCGACCGATAAATCGCTTCGAAGAAAAAATCGTATTGAGTGGATTGGTCACGGCCTGGCGTCTTGCAACTTGGCCCACAAGCTTCGATCCATCTTTGGCAAAGGCCACTACTGAGGGAGTCGTCCGACCACCTTCTTCATTGGTGATCACCTTGGGCTGACCGCCCTCCATAATCGCTACAACTGAATTCGTGGTTCCTAAGTCAATTCCTACACATCGTCCCATATAAAAAACTCCTTATTCGTAATGTAGACCGCGATTGGCCCCCGTCAACCCGCTTAAACAACTTAAGTCCAGCCCGCCTAGCGCTCCCCCGAGCCTTATGCTAAACCAAGGGAATTATGAGGGGCCGCTCTCTATTTATTCTCTTAGTTGGCGTCATTATATTGGGGATGACCCTCGTGCTCGATCGCCTCGTGCCTCCATCTTCCGAGCCCACCGAGCTTCAGGCCATTGATGAGAGCCCAGCCAGGCTAGTCGAGGGACATGCCGGGCATAAAATTTCAAATTCATTTGATAAAGAAAAGAAGGTCGGAACTGAGCTTCAATCAGAAGCTCAGATCAAAGCCAATCTAGATATGCTGTCGACGCTTCTCGACCAAAATCGAGACGAAGAATTCTTGTCGCAGATCGATCAAATCATGACCAAATTTCCAGAGGTCGCGGATTATGCAGCGTTAAAATCTGACTATTATTATTTAAAGCAGAATTGGCCCGCCGCTGAGGATGCGATTCGACATCTCCTCAACCTTGATCCACAGAATACGTTTGCAAAGACTTCATTGGGGGAAGTACTTGGAATTCAGGGGCGCTACGACGAAGGTCTCGAAGTTTTGGATGAGGTGCTTGAAAAAGAGCCGGGGAATTTGGACGCGCTCTATTCAACTATTTCAATCACAGATCTTCAGGGTGAGGCGGTTAGAGGAATAGAAAAAGTTTCAGAGCTTTACAGGTCTCATCCAGAAAATGGAAATTTGGCCATGGCTTATGCCGACATTCTCTTGTCACAGGGAAAGACGAGCGAGCGAAATGAAACACTCCGTCGCGCGATGAAAACAGATCCCGACAATCCAGGGCCTTACCGCCTTGCAGCCAATGATGAATCTCGAACTGGCAATTCCCAAGCAGCAATTGAAATGGCAGAGGAGTCTCTCAAGCGAGATTCCAATCCTGATACTCGGCTTCAGAGTATTGATTTGGTTATTCGAAGCGCAGATTCAATGCGCGATTTTGACCGAGTTGAGCGCTATCTTCGGATGAAACGAGAACTTAAGCCCTGGGATCAGACAATCGCTGCAGAAATTGAAGCCCTTCAAGAAAATCGCTTAGCGAAGTAGAGCTAGAACCGTTTGCACCTGCAGATTGGACTGGGCCATTACCGCAATCTGCGCCTGTTGCAAAATCTGGAGTCGCACGAGTTCTGTAGTTTCCATCACCACATCTACATCCTCAGTTTTTGAACGAGCTTCCTCAAGAGTCTCGCTGAGGAGCAAATTTGCACCAGCTGTGAAATCGAGCCGATTGTGAAGCGCTCCAATTTCAGATCGAGCGCCATTTAAATTCTCAAGTGCGTCGTCGAGAATCTCGAGCAAGGCCTGAGCTTTGGTTTGGGTACTTACATTTACTTCGGTGACCGCTGCGATTTCTGTGGAAAGTCCTAAGTTTATGGCAGTCACACCGACCAAGCCGTTGCTCAGAATGTCTAGGACGCCGTCGTTGTTGAAATCGGCCAGTTCGAGTCTGCCGTTACCCGACGGAATTGTCGCTGTTACTCGAGTTTGAAAGCTTCCGTTTCCATTTCCGATGAGTATTGAGGCAATGCCAGATGAATCCGATACGATGATGTCCGCGATTCCATCTTGATTGATATCACCACTGCGAATGCTTGATGATGCAGTTCCTATTGTAGCTGCTCCTCCTCCAAAGAAAGAGAAAGTTCCAGTTCCATTATTGGCAAACACGTTGAGTGTATTGCTGCTTGTGCTTACGGAGACAATGTCTTCGTCGCCATCGCCATCGATATCGACGGAGATGAGATCCGTATACGCACCTGCCGTAAAAATGAGGCTGGCCGTTTGAAAAGTTCCATCTCCGATTCCGAATCGAATTCGAATTTGACCGGTTCCCGTAGGAGCGGCGGCGAGATCCAAGATACCGTCGCCGTTGAAGTCGCCTAAAGTCGCCGCTTGAGAGGTGGCAAATCCAAGGGTCTGTGTGATGGCCTGCTGAAAGGTTCCATCTCCATTGCCTAAAATAGAAACAAGAATTCCATCTTCATAGCTAAAGACATCCAAGTTTCCATCGTTGTTCAAGTCGAGTGTCTTTAGCGTTCGAACATTGCTGCCATTGCCGGAGATACTCATGCCAGGGTCGAAGCTTCCGTCACCTCGGCCTTTGTACATAAGTAAGCTTGAGCCGGCGCCCACCAGATCCAAGATACCGTCTCCATCGAAATCCCCTGATGTCATTCGGGTTGCATCGTCACCCAGAGGGTCGAGTGTGGCGGCCGCTGAGAAACTACCATCACCGTTTCCAAGCATGATGACGAAAGTTTGGACGGCTCCGGTGCCCTGTGCAAAATCTAGATTTCCATCACCATTGAAGTCACCTACTTCTATATCGTCAGGTTCTATAGAGGTCATGAGTGTGGAGGGGCCCGAATAGGATCCCGTGCCAATAGTTCTGGTAAAAACCTCATTCGAATTGAGATTTTGTAGCCTCATCGAAACTTGGTCGTCGCGATTGGCCGTCAGTTGAAGAAATTTAGTTCCAAAACTACCGTCGAGGAGTTTTGTTTCATTGAAGGACGTCGAATTCGTAATTCGGCTAAAGTCTTCAAGCAGCGATTGCAGCTCGGTATTTAAATTCTGCCGATCGGTAGAACTGAGACTTCCACTCGAAGCTTGCACGGCAATTTCACGCATTCGCTGAACCAGGTCAATTTGCGAACTAATAGCTGAATCGGCGGTTACAAGAAGACTCTGTGCTTGATTGATATTTCGTGCGCTCACGGCGAGGCCACGAACCTGGGAGGTGAGTTGAATGATCGTCGAGAAGTCGGCTGCACCATCACGAGCAGAATTCACGCGTTTGCCAGAGCTCAGACGCTCGAGCGCGCGCGAAAGGGCAGCAGTCGTCTTTGACAGCTGAAGCCCCACAAGATTTGAATTTTTGCTTTCAATTCTCATTTACTCGATCCATTCATGCGGCTCCGCGTCAAACGCGAAGCATGAAATTCCTTTCACCTAGACCTTCGAGGGTTCTGACCAACAGCTCCGCAGATTCCTCAAAAAGACGAAAATTCTTAGGAATATCTAGAAATTCGCTTCGACAATGAAACTGCGTCAACTTAATCTAATCTCCGATGTTTCCTGTTGTAATCCCTGCCGCTGGTTACGGTACTCGGTCGCTTCCTGCGTCGAAGGCAATTCCAAAAGAAATGCTCACGGTTTTTGATCGGCCTACAATTCAATACATAGCGGAGGAGGCTGCAGCTTCCGGCGCGAAGTCTTTGGTTTTAGTTACTTCACGAGGCAAATCGGCCATCGAAGATCATTTCGACCGTAATATAGAGCTCGAAGCGATTCTAGAAAAGGCTAAGAAAAATGATTTACTCGCGATGGTGCGCGGCCTTTCAGAATTAATTCAAATCAAATCAGTGCGACAGCATGAGATGCGTGGCTTGGGGCATGCGGTTTTGTCTGCCAAGCCCGCCGTTTCGACTCGGCATTTCGGCGTGATTCTTGGCGACGACCTCGTCGATGCTCCCGTTCCTGGGATGCAGCAGCTTTTCAATCGATGGAAAGAAATTTCAAGCACCGGCTTTGACGGGGGCGTTGTGATGCTCATGAAAGTTGAGGACTCAGAGGTTTCGAAATATGGAATTTGTGAAGTTGAGAGCAGCTCGCTCAAAATTCAACGTTGTATTGAAAAGCCCAAGCCCTCTGACACGAATTCAAGGCTCGCAATTATCGGACGCTACCTTTTGCCCTCTGATATTTTTTCGAAACTCGAGAATCTGGGTTCTGGTGCCCTTGGAGAAATTCAGCTCACCGACGCTTTGAATATACTGGCCCGTGAAGGCCGGCTCTATGGACATATTCTTGAAGGAAAGCGATTCGATGCAGGGGATCGATTGGGATTTCTCGAAGCGAGCATTCATTTTGCAATGAAGTCGGGTTTAAAGTCAGAAGTTCAGAAGTTATTAAAGGAGATATTGAAATGAAATCTATGAGTTTGGCGTTTGTATTTGGATTGATGTCTCAGATTTTAAGTGCACAGAGTCTAGAAGAGACACTCGGAAATCTTGATCGCGAACTCGTTGTTGAACGCATTCGAAAGGCTTACGTTCCGGTTTCGATCAAGCTGGATGGTGAGTGGCTTGTGACGACAACAGCAGGAACGGAAACTTGGAAGTTTGCGAATCAAAAATGGACCTGCCCAGGTTCACAAATCAAATGCGAAGATTGGATTCCACTCAGTTTTAAATGGTTCGGCGGCGGACGAGGCTGGCTTGCTCAAGGTGGACCTGTGAAGAAAATTTCTTATGATTTTAAGGGAAGCAAACAGACGACAGCTCCGGGACGAAGCACTACTGAAGAAGCGCCCACAGAAGACCATACACCGGAAGTCGTTCTTCAATTTGAAGGAAAGCGCAGTGCTCTAGAAGTATGGGAATGGAATTCACCGCTTTCAAGTTCGATGACGGTTTCGCTATCGCTCCGTGACTTTCTAATAGAAAGAATTTCGACGGGCGACGGATCAGAATCCATCGAATGGGCTCCGAATCCAACGGGCAAGGGATTGGGCTTACAAAAAATCTTTATCGATCGCGGAAGTGATCGCGCTCTCATCGCCCGGAAGTAAATTCATCCGAAGGTTTCCGGCTTCCGGGATTTCTCAGTATCGGTTTGGCCTTTCTTGAGCTCCCTTTTGTATGGGCCGTCTTTTGCATTCCTTTTCAATACAAAGGAGAAGCTGCATGAAAATTCATTACGTAACAAAAAGTCGAATTCGAAGGAGAGGTCAATCAATGGTCGAGTATATTCTACTCGTTGCACTCTTGGCGGTGGCCTCGATACCCATTATTAAAGTTCTCGGCGACGTTTTTAGAACCAATCTTTTGGAGTCAGCGGATGCACTTGTGGGTGGAGGCAATTACAGTGGTCGCGGTAGCGCCATCGTCGGGGGATCCTCCGGAAAAGTTTCTCGCTCCATGAAGAATTTTAACAAAGGCGGAGGCGGAGGAGCAAACAATGAGGCCGACGACTAAGAATGGGCAGATTCTCATAGAGGGAACTCTCATCTTTTGTCTTTTCTGCTTTATGATTTTTGGCTTTTTGGTCGGCATCAAAAGTAGAGACTCAAAAGAGACAAAGGGACTGATCCAAGATTTGAAGGGCCTTGAATCATCTTGCAGAGATTTCTTTTTTTTACGTCAAAAGCTGGTGGCGGGTGGACGTCTAAGTAGTCGAGATCATTGCATTATTCCCCCCAATTGACGATGCAGCAGGATCAGCTACAAGGTCCCCTCGGAATGAAGCCTCTGCAAACAGTCTTGGATCGACTTCAGAATTTAGCGCAAGTCGAAGACTATTCCTATGGCGGCACGTCCCTCATTCGACGTCGATCCTATCCGTCAGGCCTTAAGACAATTGAAAAAGTTTTACTGCCTAAGTTCAGGAGCCGTCCAGACTATGAGAATCTCCTTGCGAGAGAATTTGAGATTCTAAAGTCCATCTCACATCCATTCATTGTAAAGGCCTTTGGACATCAACCTTCAACTTCAAAAAAGGCCTCTTGTTTGGAAATGGAATATGTTCCTGGCGTTCGCTTTGCGGATCTCGAACCAGGCCTCAGCCTGCTCGAAGCGTCAGCCCGAAAGCTTTGGGCTTTGGAGTTCTTGAATCAAATTTCCGCCGCGATAGAATTTCTTCATGAGAAAAATATTATTCACGGTGATCTCTGTCCCGAAAATATCCTGATTGATGAGAACGGGTTTATTCGCGTTATTGATTTTGCAACGGCTCAACATCCTCTGATTTCCGCACATAAATTCCTCATTCAGGGAAAACAGGTTTTTCGAGCTCCTGAGCTTCGCAAATCTGGAGCTTCGTCCAAAGCAGGTGATATTTTTGCCGTGGGCAAGCTTTTTGAGGCGGCTGCGGGAGATAGTTTGGACGAAGAGGGTAATGTCATCCTCTCGAAACTCTGTGAAAAGCGAGAGTTTATGGGCCCGCCTTATTTTGAAGGAGCTTGGTTTAAGGGACTTCCAGCACTTAAAATTTCAAATCAAGGCTCGCAGGGAGTCAAAAGAGAAAAGACGCTCCTCTTGCGGCCCCAGTCTTGGAGATTCTCGCTCAGTGTCGGAGGCCTTTTACTTGTGGGTGCTCTGATGTCATCCTGGCTTCCACTTCGCGGGCGTATTTCGGTCAATGCGCTGCCGTATTCAACAAAAATGACGGTTGAAGCTCTTGGATCTTCGATCTGGTGGGATCGTCCACTTCGCGACGTCAGTATTGCTGCCGGCAAAACAAGAGTGACATTCGTCATTCCCACTCAAAAAAATCGAGTCGTTCATCGTGATGTGTTGATTCTTCCAGGAGAAAGTCTAAAGGTCTTTGAAGACTTCCTCAAAAATTGATACTCTTGTCGGGTGAACCTCCATTTATCTTCAACGGTTAAGGATCTAAAGGGTAAGGTCCTTATTGAGCCAAATAAGGATGTTCTTGAGTGGGCAAAGAGGTCTCCTCTTACCAACGAATATTTGAAGAAAAAATTGAAATTCAAAGAATCCATTCAATTGGTGGAGGATTTATCCTCTGTTTTTGAAATGGAGCCCTATAAGTTCGCACTTCAAGGCTGGGTGCCGAATTTCCGCGAATGGTTAGGAGAGCTTTGGGCTCCTTCGATCGTATTCGATGAGCTTAAGTTTCAGCGATCTCGCGACCCCTACACCTACAAGCATGTTCTTATCATAGCGGTCATGGGAGCGCGCCTCTTAGAGCTTTGGGTTAAGGTTCAACCAACGGTCAAAAAAACCTTTATGGCATTTTTGCTTCATGATCTTGGCAAGACTCGAATTGCGCCTACGATCTTAGACAAATCCGAGACCCTGAGCGACCTTGAGAAGCGAGCTGTGTTGGAACATCCGCTTGCGAGCTTTGTGTTGAACGCAAGCTATTGGGGAGATGCCAACCATATTTGTGCAGAAGTCGGCCTTCATCACCAGGAGGACAGACTAGGAAAGGGGTATCCCCAGGGCATCAAAACGAATTCCTTGGTTCTGGATATTCTGGGAGTCCTCGACCGATTTGACGCGATGATTTCGGAGAGACCTTTTCGTTTTAAAAAATTCAGTCCTCGTGCGGCCCTTGATTTGATGAAAAAGGATGCGGACGAAGGTCGCATCGAAGCCGAGGTATTGAGGGCACTTGTCGGGCTTCTCCGAGAGGACCCCCTGACGGATTTGAAGAAGATCAAACTGGGAACCATCGGTCGCGGCCCCAAGTCAGCTTAAAATCTGCGAGACTCCCCCTAGGCCATTCGAATTGAGATATGGTATGAGGAACTATGAGCCTTCAAGGAAATATCAAAAAACAAATGGGCACTATTAAAAACGCTGAAAAGCAAATCAAAACCGCGCTTAAGTCGACTGAGAAGTTTCGACAGCAACAGCTGAAGAACGTTCAGAATCTCATCAAAAAAGCTCGAGGTCTGAAGCAAAAGCAAGTTGTAGAGGGCGCTGAACGCGTTCGAAAAGAAATTGAGCAAAAAGCTGGAGAGGGTCTGGATCTTCTTTTCGCGAAGCTCAATTTGCCGAGCAAAAAAGAGCTCGAGCGTTTAAACAAACGCGTATCCTCGCTTCAGAAAAGATTGGAAGAAGTAGAGGCTTCGAAGAAGCGCTGATTCGTGAAGTCCTCGATCTTTTTGATCGACGCCTCGGCGTTTGTCTTTCGTGCTTATTATGCGATGGCTCCTCTTTCATCAAAGGGGCGTCCGTCTCATGCTGTCGCTGGCTTTGCGTCGATGCTTCTTAAGGTTCTGCGCGACAAGAAGCCTGCCGGATGCGTTGTTGTTTTTGACTCTAAGAGGCCTTCTTTTCGGAAAGATATTTTTCCTGAATACAAAGCCAATCGTGAGATTCCTCCACCTGATCTTTCCGGCCAGATTGAAGCTGTGCGAGAGATGTGTGCAAAGGCCGGTTTGATTTGCCTTCAGCGCGAGGGGATTGAAGCCGACGATTTAATTGCAAGCTTCGTGAAAGCTCATCGAGACTCTCAAGAAATCGTCATTGTTTCATCTGATAAGGATCTCACTCAGCTCGTGGATTCTAAAGTGCTGCTCTATGATTCCTTTCGAGAGCGTGTCCTTGGAGAAAAAGAGGTTGAGGAAAAATACGGAGTTCCTCCCAGCCAAATGTTGGACTTCTTAAGTCTGACGGGGGACTCATCTGACAATATTCCTGGCATTAATGGCGTGGGACCTAAAACCGCCATTCAAATTTTGAAAGAGGGGGGTTCCATTGAAAAGATTCTTAAAGACCCCTCAATACTTTCCGAAAAATTTCAAAAAAAGATTTTAGATTCAAAAAAAGAACTTTTATTGAGCCGCGAATTGGTCACATTAAAATCTGACTGTGAAGAAGGTAGTATTGAGCCCAAGCCCCTTAGATTTCCGTTTCCTAAAGACTTTTCCGACTTTCTTTTCGACTGGGATTGTCAGCGAATTTTATCGCAATATTCGGATTTGCTCACTTCATCGGTGGAAGCGAGTGTTGACACTCCTAAAGCTTTGCTCGAGAGCAGCGCCAATTTAAAACTAGCTCAGACTCAGAGCGATTTAGATTATCTAGAAGCTGAAGTTAAGAAAGCGAACATCTGCGTTCTAGATTTTGAAACAAACTCATTTGATCGACAAAGTTCTCGCGCTGTCGGATTTTCTCTCGCGTGGAACGAAGCGGAAGCTTGGTATGTTCCGGTTGATCATCCACCCTCAAAGATTTCAGGTCGAAAGCTCTTAGAAAATCTCTTGGCGGACCGAAGAATTCGCTGGATTGCCCATCATTGGAAATTTGATTCTGAAGTTTTGCATCGTGAAGGCTTGCCCATTCCAGAATCCGCTGACGATACAATGCTTGAGGCTTATATTCTCAATTCAGACCGACGATCTTATTCGCTCGACGCTCTTTCCGAGGCTCTGCTGCAAGAAAGAAAAGGGGATCTGAAATCCCTGCTCGGGAAGTCTACCAATTTTGCTGAAGTTTCGCTTGAAGATGCGGCCCGCTATGCCGCTCAAGATGCGCATTTGACGCTACTGCTTCATCGCAAGCTCCGAGAAGATTTGTCTCAGCAGAAGAGCCTTGAGTGGGTCTATGAACAATTGGAAATGCCGTTAGTACCCGTGCTCGCCAATATGGAGCGGCTGGGTATCAAAGTGGATCCGAAGACATTGGAAACGATGTCCAAGGACCTTCATGAGAAGCTCACGAATGTTGAGACCAAAATTTATGCGATGGCGGGCGCGGAATTCAATATCAACTCCCCAAAGCAGTTGCAGACGATTCTTTTTGAACAACTCAAATTGAAGGCTACGAAGAAAACGAAAACGGGCTATTCGACCGATGAAAGTGTCTTACAGGAACTCGCGCTCGAGCATCCACTTCCTGCGCATTTGCTGGAATTTCGAGGCCTGAGTAAACTGCTTTCCACCTATGTCGACGTTCTTCCAACACTTGTGAAGTCCGATGGACGAATTCATACCCAATACCATCAGTCGGCAACGGCAACAGGACGATTGAGTAGTAGCGAACCCAATCTTCAGAATATTCCGGTGCGAACTGAAGAGGGGTTGAAGATTCGATCGGCCTTTGTTCCCGAACCTGGCTTTGAACTCATGAGCGCCGATTATTCGCAGGTAGAGCTTAGGCTTTTCGCTCATATGTCAGGAGATGAGAGCATGATCAAAGCTTTTCGAAGCGGCAGGGATATTCACGCCGAAACGGCCAAGATCATCTTTGGATCTGCAGATAAAGAATTTCGATCGCGCGCGAAGGCCATCAACTTTGGGATCATCTACGGGATTTCAGCCTTTGGCCTTTCCCAGCAGCTTAAGATTTCGCGCACCGAGGCTGCGCAGTTTATCGCTTCTTATTTTGAAAAGTTCGCTCAATTTAAGGGATTCATGGAATCCCTGGTTGAGACAGCCAAGAAAAACTTAATGACCGAGAGCCTCTTTGGACGCCGTCGCCCATTGCCCGATATCGTGAGTAAGAATCCCATGCTTCGATCCTTTGCCGAACGGGTGAGCATCAATGCTCCAGTTCAGGGGACAGCGGCGGATATTATGAAGTCGGCAATGGTGAGGATATATCAAGAGCTGAAGCGGCGTGGGCTAAAGAGCCGCATCCTCCTTCAGGTCCATGATGAGCTTGTTTTAGAGGTTTGGTCCCAGGAAAAAGACGAGGTTCAGAAGCTCGTCGTTTTTGAAATGGAAGACCTTTCGAAGACGCCCATCAAAAAACTTTCGGTGCCTTTAATTGCGGATTCTGGCTTTGGAAAATCCTGGGCCGAAATATGAAAAAAAGACTTGCGAAATAATCGGAAAACGATGATTCCTATCAACACGTCAGCTTCTGAGGTCTAGACGCCTAAGAAGCTGATTTTCCTTCTAAAACTTAAGGCAAGTTTTTGAGGTTGCGAGATGTTCTTTGAAAGTTAAATAGCAACTTGTTAATTAATACGCTGCGGGCGTTAAAAATCCGCGGCGTAGGTTACGAAGTAAAATTCGTAACGATTACATTTAGTTTTCGTTTTATTCTTTGATGAAATTGACAGAATAATTTCTGAAGATATCCCACAGTTTTCGGACTGTTTAAATCTTTAGGAATGTTCAAGCAGAATCATCAGCGTTATTTGAACTTCGGTTTGAGTAACGTATTCACCAATTTAAATTGGAGAGTTTGATTCTGGCTCAGAACGAACGCTGGCGGCGTGCCTAACACATGCAAGTCGAACGAGAAATCCCGCAAGGGACGTAAAGTGGCGCACGGGTGAGTAACACGTGGGTAATCTGCCCTCGAGCCTGGGATAACCCTTCGAAAGAAGGGCTAATACCGGAGAGACCACAAGGTCATGAGACCAAGGGGTTAAAGATGGGGACCGCAAGGCCCATCATTCGAGGAGGAGCCCGCGCACTATCAGGTAGTTGGTGAGGTAACGGCTCACCAAGCCTATGACGGTTAGCTGGTCTGAGAGGATGATCAGCCACACTGGAACTGAGACACGGTCCAGACTCCTACGGGAGGCAGCAGTGGGGAATTTTGC
>Ga0163144_10022695_pt1 | contig 12425 bp, 17 predicted proteins | sample OliLak19BULKMAT1_FD_123175 | JGI IMG/M metagenome (GOLD analysis project Ga0163144, IMG submission 123175) | Freshwater microbial mat bacterial communities from Lake Vanda, McMurdo Dry Valleys, Antarctica - Oligotrophic Lake LV.19.BULKMAT1 | ecosystem: Environmental > Aquatic > Freshwater >... | reverse complement strand
TTTATAGAAATTTGGAAAACAGATGGACATCAACATTAATCTCTCCGAGTTCTCAATTACAAAAAATATGGATGCTTGACTGCGACACTGCTCAGGAATTTGAAGACGCCAGTGCTGAGTCGAGAGATTTACAATTATCAGTCACCTGGTACGATACTAAAAACGGTAAACACGGTCTAGTGGCTCCATTTAATAAAATGACAGTAACTGACAATGTTCGAGGTTTGATCCACATGAATGCGCTGGCATTGCTGGCTTATTAATTAGAGAGAAATCAAATGAGAAAACTAGCCACAATTAGAACTGTAGACAGCGTGGGGCCAATACCCAACGCCGATGCTATCGAAGTAGCAACCATTGGCGGCTGGCGCGTTGTGACTAGGAAGGGAGAAGTATCTCCCGGGGACCTAGTTGTCTATTTTGAAATTGACAGCGTGCTGCCAATTCGCGCAGAATTTGAGTTTCTGCGCAGGACCAGTTATGTTTCTAGAGATTGGTTGCCCAGCGACGAAGGGTTCCGCCTAAAGACCATTCGCCTGCGTGGGCAAATTTCACAAGGGCTAGTGTTGCCCTGGCGCACCTTCTACGTTGACCTGCTAGGTTACAATGACGTGTATGATGGAATGGACGTCACTGACATCATCGGAGTGTCCAAATGGGACCCGCCTCTTCCTGCACAATTGGCAGGTGTGGCCAAAGGAAACTTTCCATCTTATATTCCCAAAACAGATCAAGAGAGAGTGCAGAATCTCAAAGAAGAACTGTTGCAATACGAAGGAGTGGCCTTTGAAGTTACTGAAAAGTTAGAAGGGTCATCCGTTACCTATTTTGCCTACAACGGTGAATTTGGCGTTTGTTCTCGCAACTTAGAACTAGCTAGAAACGAAGACAACAGTCTCTGGACAACGGCACTGGGCATAGACCTTGAAAACAAATTGTTGGCCACTGGACGCAATATTGCAGTGCAGGGAGAATTAGTTGGTCTGGGCATCCAAGGTAATATCTACAAATTTACAGACGTGAGATACTATGCATTTGATGTCTATGATATAGATCGAGGTTGGTATCTGACACCAAGTGAAAGAATGGAATTTGTCAACGATCTGGGAATTACCCATGTGCCTGTGATAGAAGAAATGATCATGACCCAATTTGATATTGACTTTTATCTCAATAAAGCACACGGCCCGTCGCAACTGAACTCTACTCAAGAGCGAGAAGGACTGGTGTTCAAATCGCTAGGCTTTACCTTCAAGTCCATTTCCAATAAGTATCTGGAAAAGAACGGCTGAGACAAATTATACTTGACAGCAGACAGTTTATCAACTATACAGTAGGCAATGCTGAAGCAGGAAACGTTGACTAGGCAACTATAGGGTATCAACCCACCTAGTAGACATCGAGGAATGAAATGAAAGAAGTTGAGTTATTTCGTTGTAGGTGCAGTTCAAACGAGCATATGCTGCTAGTTGAACATCTGCCAGATGCAGATCCAGCACAGAGCGATCTTTGTATCAGCGTTCATCTTACTGAACATTCCTTGTGGCGTCGGATCAAATATTCAGTTGCATATCTTTCTGGGCGTGGTCCTAGATTTAGTGCGTTCGACGAAGTTCTCTTAGATCGAGATAAAGCAATGAAATTGCAAAAGGCAATTGGCAAGTTTTTAACAGACACCGAACCAAAAGTGTAAATAAAATATCTGTCGGAGCACCTCTGTTTCATGCGCCCGGTAGTATCACGTTGTGTATAACAAACCCTTGACAGTCTAGTTGATCGCAGATACTGAAGGACAAAGGACATGGCAAAGAACAAGCAAAGAAAATGATAAAGAAATGAAATATATTTTAGCAATTGTGGCGCTCCTGGCGATCACCGGCTGCAATACAATCCAAGGTATTGGCCAAGACATTGAAGCACTAGGCAGCGGTCTAGAAGAAGCCGCGGACTAATTTTCTAATTATGAAATACAGTCAAATAAACGAAGACGCCGAAGTCAAGACATTATATGTTTGCCGTTATCTATCTGAAGACTCTGCAAAAGATCTAAAGGCATGGGCAAAGAAAAATGGGTTTAAAAAGGTTTTAGATCCGGATCAAATGCACGTTACTGTCGCGTTGAGTAAGAAGCCAGTAAACTGGGATCAACTATCTCCTATCGAAGATATTCTTACCATCAAAGATGGATCTCGATCTGTAGATCCCCTAGGTGACGACGGGGCAGTGGTCTTGAAAATTAAAAGCAAAGCATTGAGCAAACGTTGGGAACAATTTTGCGACATGGGATGCTCTTGGGAGCATGACGATTACATGCCGCATATAACCATCACCTACAAAGGCGAAGTTGCCCTTGATGATATTGAGCCTTACGATGGTGAAATTGAATTAGAGGGCGAGACATGGTCAGAAGTAGTGGAAGACTGGGGTAGAACAGCTTCAGAAAGCTAGTTGACGCGTTGCGATTATTACGTTAGTATAATTGCACACAGGGAGATTGTCATGAAAGTGGTTTATACTGAAGAATCCCCATATGCTAGTTATGCGGCAATGGACATTGCCAGGAAGGCCAGTATTGCCCTAGATCAATATCCAGACGTGTTTACGTCGCCCGATCATCAAATCAAACTGTATCATGTGCAGACTATCACAAAGCGCTTCCTTGAAGGTCATGGCACAATTTATCAGACTGCTCGACTTCCAACAAAAAAACGCCCTGTCCATACTGAAGTGAAGTTTTGCCATGTTTACTATCCGAGCAAGAAACGAGACGTGCTTCTGAAAAATTTCCGCACTTCTCTGGAACAGCTAGGAATTGATCCAGACGTACAAGTAATCAGAAAGCCCAGAACTTCCAGTCTTTCCATTCATGTATATTAATCAGGAACTTTTCCGATGTGGAAATTACTTTCAGTTTTGTTGTCGACTACAATGATCTCTGCGTGTTCTTTCACGCTTACTACTCCTTCGATTAGCACGACCCAGTTTGGGAGTATGTGTGTGGCAAATGGGCATTCAGAACAGGAATGCCTTAGCGCCTGTGAGATTCGATACAGTGGGCTTGGTTCGCCGGTTCCGGGGCGTGCTGGCGTATCACGATCTTATGTTGAAATTTGCCAAGTTGTCGCCAATGACAAGGTCAAAGAACTTGGTCAGCTTGATGCCTATAAAGAAACTGAAAAGTATATGACTAAAAAGCGCCTGAAGCTGATACGGAATAGCAGAAGCCTCTAAAACTTCCGATAGCGGGTTCAAATCCCGTCGAGCGCACCAAACTACTAAAGAAAGATATAAAATGAACCTACTCAACGAAGTGTATCAAAAGATATTAGGCGCGGGATTGGTTAAAAGTCACAGGCAATTCAGTGAAAAATACGCCGGTCTTAACCCCAATTGGATGTCTTATCAAAATCACAACAATCGAGGATTCAGTGCAACATCTGCAATTAACTGCCTTCAAAATGTTCGAGGGCAGGCCGCAAATGAGTCTCTTCTTCCGGAACAAAAAGCATCACTATCAGAAGTTGATGTTCTTCTTTCAAAATTTATCAAAGAAGAATTTAGTAAATTTGGCGTAGATGTCAATGTATCGGAAATTACTCCAACTGATAAATTTCTTTATTTTAAGAGATAAAATTATGACCCTAGATGAAAAAATGTATTCCGAGCAGAGATACCACAACGAAAAGAAGAGTATGTTAGTCGCATATCTCCTTTGGTTTTTCTTAGGATGGCTAGGTTTCCATCGTTTCTATTTGGGCAAACCGGGATCAGCAATTCTTCAGATCGTATTGATTTTTCTTGCTGTTGGATGGATCTGGTGGTTGCTCGATGCGTTTCTGGTGCAGGGAATTGTTAATCAAAAGAACTTAGAAATTTATCGCAGTATTGTAGGACACTACCATTTTTAAAGGCCCACTCGTTTATGAAATATAAAATGTATTGCATCTTCGCCAAGGAAAGCATTGCCAAGATGAATGGTAATCGAGGTAAACTGGCCGCACAGGCCGGTCACGCTTATCTTCACTCATACTGGAACGCGATGAGTGACATGGCGTCTGACGGCGACCGGCCCAAGTTTTCTCAAGCCATGTATTATCAGAACGGTAACCATGCATATAAAATTGCATTGGTAGTAGAAACTGTTGCTGAGTTAGAAGAATTGAAAAAATCGTATGATGGACTGTGTGGAGTTTCTCTAGTCAAGGACGCTGGGTTTACTGTGTTCAACGAACCTACTGTAACCTGTTTGGGTATTGGACCAATTCGAGAAGATCTAATTGGCGAGGACCTCAAAATTCTAAAAACTTTAGTCTAGTCAAATGCGCTCTTGCACCTGCCATTATAATGTAGTATTATAAAGTTTAAATCAAAAGAGGCTAACATGAAAATCGTCGATAAACCTGTCACACAAGAAAATGTGTTGAAGTTATTCAATTGTGTGGTTGTTGAACCACACGAGTTAACTGGTCAATATGACAACAGTCTGTTAGCCAATTACAGCATCATTACCAACTTTGCTATGAGTCGTGAAGTCAAGTGGATGCTAGAAAAGAACTCACTGCCAATTGCTGTCAAGACTTTATTTGGAGTCAAAGAGCGGGCAAATTCCTCCGCTATTGATTTGATTATGAAGCAACTTTATCATTACGTAGAAGTGTATGGTCTTGATCAACCGGGACTGTTTAATCTCGAAGTTACCAAAGGCGAGATAGTTCGACTGACTTACGTGCAGGGTATCACTCGTGATCAATTAGTCACTAAGATTGAAAAACTGATTAGGGCCAACGCTCCGATCAAGGATATCGATTGTGCCAAAGGTATCATCAATGATTTCAAAATCGAGTATGATATCAACGACGTAGCTAACAATGAGCTGCGAGTGGCATTATTTGATGAAAGCAAACACGCATTTGCTGACGGTGACGACGCGGTTCGATATATGTGCTTCAAGGCAACTGGATCACCAATGTTGATTAAATCAAAAGAGGTCATCAAGGCCATCACAGACACTCCGTTAGGCAATCGATTCTTTGAGGGCCATCAGATTCCACTGTCGAAGGTCTTTAATCGACACAAGCCGTTGATTCTAGCGTCGAAGAACGTCGATACTAAAACGACTATCAATAAGATTACTCGATTGAGCAAGACTAATCACGTTCCGATTCGAGAACCAATTAGCAAAAGGATTGTATCCATGCTGTTGGCCGGCACTGCTGGTTCCAAAGAACTGGCACTGATATCGTTGCGTGACAAATTTAAGATACTCAATCTCTTAGAATATAAGAAAATGGGGCACGACATCGATGCGTTTATTATCCGCAATGGTAAGATTCACATTGAAGACCAGCGTCGAGTGGACACGGCAAAATTGCAAGGACCCATTGATGAGGTATTGTCCAGCATTGCGCAGGATCTTAAACACCTAGCCGGAAAGACAATTCTGTTAGATGAGTCGGTAGACTATGGGCTTCCAGTGTCACGCAAACAGACACTGGGCAATCTTCCTTTCGGTACACAAGTTACTATTGCCCAGGGAAATATCTCTTCCGGGGTACATTGGAGGAATGAATGGGGTTGCCAAGACCTCGATCTATCCGTTATCAACTCAACCGGAGAGCGCACCGGATGGGGACAATACTCAGGATACAACAATCGTAATCCAATTACGTTCTCGGGCGACGTTACTGACGCTTTCGCCGGCGCAATGGAATTTATGACTTCGACGGGATCCGAATACGGGTTGTTTGTCAATAACTTTCGAGGTGAAAACGAATGCGAATTCGAAGTGGTTGTTGGCCGAGCTGGCAAAAACAAATGGATCAAGGACACTGCAATTCGTGAAAAGATACACATGAAGTCTCGAGGCAATGTCATTGGATTTGTCAAAGGAAATACATTCGTTGCTTATCAAGGGCGCCTTGATGATTCGAGAGCCTCTGGCGACATCCGCAACATTGCCATTGTTTTGAGAGGCTCGTCGGAATTCTGGACTGTTAGAAAATTGTTTGACAAACTTAATATCAAATATGTTGTTGACAAACAAGACGACGTGTGCTATGATTACAATATGCGCTATGAGAGTTTTTCATACGACAAGTTAGAAGAGCTACTGTTGCCCACGTAAAATACTCGCTAAGATTGTTCCTTACTTTTTTTGATATAAACACAATCCGCGAACTTAATTTAGTTGCAGAGACGGTTCCTTAAAAATTCTTTTGGTGAAAAACACTGTCCGCAACTATCTATCTTTAATTTGATTAACAGGAGAAAAATCAAAAATGAAATTCATTACAGCAATTTTCGCTGCTGCCACGTTGGCCGCATGTGGTCAAACTTCGGAAGCGCCAACCGTTCCCGTTGACCAACCTGTGGTAGAGCAATCCCGTGAGGCTTTCCTCGCTGAGTGCCTTGCACAACAAGCTGCTAATGAAGTATTAGGCGAAGCATGTGTTTGCGCAATTGAAGCAGCGAGTGGCGGACAATGCTCCGGCGACGGACTGATCGACATTGGCATCAACAAAGACGTGATCGACGCTACGTCTTCTAAGACAACCGAAGTTGTCGTTTCTGAAGATGCGGGTCTCGAAGATCCAAAATAATTGTTTTTAGGCTGTCAATAATAAATCAAAATAGTTGTTGACATCCTAAAATCACTCTGCTAATATACACAAATAATAATTTGTTTGAAAATTTAGTGATTGGCGGCATAGCGCCAATAATGAGATAAGATATCGTAAGGTATCGAAAGCGGGAATCCCTACATACCCGCACCGGTAACGGCCTCACTATGCAAGCCCGGATTAGGGTTGACTCGGAATTTAAAAGCCGAAAGCAACTCCTGTCCTTAGAAAGGCAGTAAGTGGTAAGTTACGCATTTGGTCCGAAAGGACAGTATCAGGGCAATCGCCGAGATATAAGAGGGTTGGCGCCCAAACCAAATGCAGCCAAAATAACGAACACCGAAAATTAACGGGTAGATATGAGTCTGATCTAGCAAGAAAAGGCAAAATATCATTTCCAGAGTTAAAGGATGAAACCTGAGACTTGAAGAAAGGTTTAGTATCTCGCAAGGAGAAAAACAGGTGGTGTGTTGTATAATGTAGTCCAAAAGATTACGTTGCAACAGGGACAGCACATCGCAGTAGGTTACACAAGTAGCTCAGAAGTAGAGCAATGGTTGTCAAAACCATCGGTCGTGGGTTCAAATCCCACCTGATAAAAGCAAAGACTGTCCCGGTATGCTGTGAAAGGCACGTAATACTGCACCGCAAGGAATGCAGTTTGTCAAAGCCCGCAAGGTAGAGACAATTGTTCGGAGTGATAACGTAATGGCTTAGCGGTCATGAACTGTCCAAAAGATAGACGTAGGAATGAAGGACGAATAGCAGCACACGACGAGTGAAATGCCACACTCCAAAAAAGGCCGTGTTGGAAGATACTAGTCTACTTGTAATAGAGGCTAGTGGATGTTAGGGTTAACGATCTGTGCACCAGATCAGGTACGACCCAAAGGCTTCCATTAACTTAGGAGTATTCTCATCCTATTCAAAATAAAGTTATGAGACATGATATATAACGTTCATCGGATCTCTTACGTAGTCTCAGATTCACTCGATAGGATAATCTCTGAGCTTATGATGCAAATGCTCGGTTACTATCAACGTCCGTCAACCCAAGAGGACGTGGTAAAATTAGTCACCGTTAGTGGAATGACTCAATTTTGCAAGTGGGTTAACAAACACACCGAGCTAGTTGTTGAGTTAGCCACATGGGACCCCCCATATAAAAATCAAAGCCCTTTCCTGATATTAGATTTTGAAGAAAACGAAGCGCTCACTGTTTTCCTTTTAAAATTAAAAAGTCAAGAACAATGATTGTCCGCATTAATGAAACGGACGACTCATCTTACCTGTTTCTGGATTATCTGGCCACACAGATGCTCAAATACTATGGATACGATAATCCTACTCTATTTGAAATATACTATATTACCACACGTAGGAAAGATCAGTTACTTGATTGGTTATTGCGAGAGAAAAACATCCAAGGATATCACCTTACTTTTTTTAATAGCAAAGAATTGATAGAATTAAAAGACAGTCTAGAACTCACTTTAGAATTGTTGAAATTTAAGGAACAGGCACCATGTTAATGCATTTCAGTAATGAAAATATGAAGAACCAAACATGAGACCGCGCAATCCAACTGATGAAGGGCCAGAATTAACCAAATTCCTAATAACATTACCGAATGTCTGAGATTATAATCTCTTTGATCCCCGATTTATTTCCTCGAGATGATTAAGCAAACTTAATCTCATAGACTTGGGAAACAACAGAGACAGTGCGTGAGCATAATCGAGATCTTCCTTACCTGGAGGTAATGCAATAAAGGGGTTCATGCCTGTTGTCGAAGCACCGCCGCCGCCAATCATGTCAGATTCTGGAACAAAGTTTTCAATTACAGGAATTCCTCGTTTGGCCAGACTGCGCCAGGCCCTTGCTGCACTGAGAGTAACATTTCTATCGGAGACCATAACTTTGTCGAGACTAAATGCTATTTTTGCCATAGCTTGATAAAGATCGGTCCCGAATCCCTGTCCTCGATTATTTTCTTGAAAAACATGAGAACTGGTAATAACTAATGCGTCGTTCTTGGTATATCCGCTGACCTTACCGTATTTGCTTTCGATGTCATATAAGTTGCCCACTTCACTCAGAGTGATTTTAGAACCATCCTTGTGTTTGGCTAGAACATTTTTTGATTTTCCAAAAATTTCATCGATGCGCATTAAAGTATTTATTATATTGACACTAGACGCGGGCCGTGTTAGTATTTTCTAATAGTTAGTTTGATGTCTGGCAGTAGTGAAAAAGCGAAAATGCGAAAGCAGTAGGATGAGGATGGCAACCCGATGACGCCTGTATGCGAGGAATCACCGAATATCCCAATACTGTCAGTCATCAAACTAACTATGCATAAAGGAATCTAACATGCCCTCCACCTTTTTATATGCTGACCCACACTTTGGTCACCATGGAATCTGTAAATTTACCAGAGACGACGGATCTCCGTTACGGCCGTGGGACAACGTCGCTGACATGGATGAAGAGTTGGTTAAGAGGTGGAATGCTCGAGTCAAACCCAACGACAAGGTCTATGTCTTAGGGGATGTGGTTATGAGGCGACCAAACCTCGACATCATGGGTCGGCTCACTGGCGACAAGATTCTGATCAAGGGAAATCACGATATCTTCAAAATGAAAGAGTATGCCCTGTACTTTCGAGACATCCGCGCCTATCATGTAATGAATGGCTGCATACTCAGTCACATACCCATCCACGAAGAAAGTTTAGGCCGCTTTGGATGCAACATCCACGGGCACACGCACTATCGAGAAGTTACCAAAACAGATGAGCGAGGACAACGTATTCCAGATGAGCGATATTTGTGTGTGAGCGTGGAACACATCGATTACACTCCTATCTTATTTGAAGATGCCTGTAAGAAAATCGTAACTCGAGGAGGCGCTGTTGGATTCAGAGAACGAGGCGAAGCTGCCCTCTAATTTAATGAACGAGGAGACTGTTCGCAAATTAAGAGACATCACTGGAGCAGGACTTATCGATACTAAAAAAGCATTGATCCGAGCTAATGGAGATCTTTTATTGGCTCAGGGCATACTCAAATATCAAGGATGTGCAATAAATGTTCGAGGAATGGCCTATGATGATTGGGTTATGGAACGTGCTCGATCTTGGGCTACAGAACTAAGGAAGAAAGACGGATAATGCGGAACCTATTAAAGTATCCACTTACTGATCAGGAAATTGCCGACTGGGCGCAACGTCAACTAGACAAACGAGCAGCCGAACCAATCGAAAAGCAACCTATTGGTGGCATGGAAGATCTCTATTATCAACGAATTGTCGAAGTCTTTAGCCAGAAGAAATAGAACAACAAACTCATCTGCATCTGTTGACATGTTCTGGTATCTGTTGCATTATTATAAACTATGAACAAGGTGAGATACTAATGAAGATTAATACCGCGCCCACTGACATTGCCGTAATGGGCAACATTGATTCCGTAAAAGAATTTACGATCAAGTCTACCGCAAGAAGCTTCCAGATCCTTTCGAGTGGTCTTTACTCCAACAAGATCAGAGCCATTATTCGAGAACTGAGTTGCAACGCCTATGATAGTCATGTGGCTGCTGGCGTTCCCGACAAGAAGTTCGAAGTGCACCTTCCTACAGCAGTTGAGCCATGGTTCTCTATTCGAGACTTTGGCGTTGGTCTTGACCAGACACAGGTTAAGAATCTGTATACCACATACTTTGAATCTACCAAAACTGACAGTAATGACTACGTTGGTGCATTGGGATTGGGTTCTAAATCCCCATTTAGCTATACTGACAATTTTACTGTGACAGCTATTAAGAATGGACTAAAGGGCGTGTATACCGCGTTCGTCAATCCGCAAGGGGTGCCCAGTGTGGCATTGATGACTGAATCCAAAACACGAGAACTTACCGGTGTTGAAATCCGTATGTCGGTTGACAACAACAGTGACTTTTACAAGTTTACCGACGAGGCGCTACGAGTATATCGATACTTTGCAACTCGGCCAGTGGTCAAGGGACCCAGTGGGTTTACGTTTTCTGAAATAGAATATGAAGACCGAGATGTTATTCCCGGTGTACATGTTCGCGATGCATTTCGATCAAATTTTTCAAATGCAATTATGGGTAACATCTGTTACCCAATTGACGTTCCTAATAAAGAAAAGACAATAGGCGAACTAGCTCACCTATTGTCATGTGGGCTCGATATACACTTTCCGATTGGATCATTAGATTTTCAAGCCAGTCGTGAAGGACTGAGCTATATTCCACAGACCATCGACGCCATTAAGGCCAAGCTAGAGGAATTGCAAGCATCAGTTTTCGGTAAAATTGAATCCGAAGTCAATGCGATAACAAACGATTGGGAAAAACTAGACTACCTGCAGAAAAAATCCAGGATGCCAATCTGGCAGATTCCCATAATGGCGTTTATCAAAACATCCAATATTCCTACAATTGCACCTAACATACGACAGGTTTATCCAAAACCAATTAAATTGCTTACTGCGTCTCTCAGAGCTGACTTTAATATCTCACTTTCCCTGTTTGATAACTATAGAAAAATGTGTGCTGTTCGTCCGGTGTCATATTATGACGGCAGCAAGGTTCAAGAAGGGCACGAAATTGGACCTGTGATGAATACGAAATTCATCATCAATGATCTAAAATCTGGTCATCTTGTTCGATGCAGAGTGTGGGCAGAAAATAATCAAGTACGGAATGTGATAATCCTCAGTCCTGCAGATAACTCCAAGCCCATGGATGTAGATGGATTTATGTTATCTATACATTCTCCGCCCGAATCAATTAAGATGAAGGCTAGTGACATTCCCAAGCCGGAAAAGGTACAAACCGAAGTTGCGCCTGCTGTGATCATGCGTTATGATGACAGATCATATTCTCAAGGCTGGAAATGTGACAAAAACATTTCTGCTTTTGATGATACGCAGACATATTATTACGTCAATCTCAAGGGCAATTCGTTGATGTCTGACTACGGCATAACAGATATGGCTGCCTTAGTTATCGCAGTTCATACCAGTGGGGTCATTGCTAAACTTCCAACTATCTACGGAATCAGACGCACGGCGGCGGCGGACATTGAGGGCAAGACCAACTGGCTCAAGTTTGAAGATCTTATCAAAGAAAATCTAACAAAACTTCCTCGAGAAATGCTAGTCAGTACTGTCAGTCAAGAAACACAGCCGGCCAGGCGTAATATGTCAATTGAAATGGTTAAAAATATTACTAGCCAAGTGGACCCAAAAAGTACGTTTGCTGAGTACGCTGAATTTGACACATCTACTAAGAAAACTTCGTATCGATCATATGTTGGTCTTCGAATGCTGTTAACTAAATTCTTAGGCGATGATACTGAACTTGTTAAACTTATGAAAACTTTCGAAATACTAAGCACTGCGGTTTTCAAGAAATATCCGTTGCTCAAATCAATTGATTTCTATGGGGTTGACAGCTCTGCAGTAGCAAATTATATTAATATAGTAGATCAGCACCAAAAGGAGAACGTCTGATATGTCTAAAGAACTGCCCTATCTTATCCAAGGTAAGAATATTGTAGTTGTAGCCAACAATAAGCCACATACAATTTCACCACAACATATTGCATACGAAAAGCTCAAAACGGCTATTCGTGATGGCGATTGGGACACGGTCCACGATGTGATCGATCCTAAGAAAATTATCATCGCTTACGGCGGTGGTAATATTGCTATCAAAGGATCAACCCTTTATTGGAAGGGCAAGGAAATGCACAATGTGATTTCCACACGCATTGTG
>Ga0163144_10022694_pt1 | contig 12426 bp, 7 predicted proteins | sample OliLak19BULKMAT1_FD_123175 | JGI IMG/M metagenome (GOLD analysis project Ga0163144, IMG submission 123175) | Freshwater microbial mat bacterial communities from Lake Vanda, McMurdo Dry Valleys, Antarctica - Oligotrophic Lake LV.19.BULKMAT1 | ecosystem: Environmental > Aquatic > Freshwater > Lake... | reverse complement strand
GAAGGGTGAAGCGAAGGGTGAAGCGAAGGGTGAAGCGAAGGGTGAAGCGAAGGGTGAAGCGAAGGGTGAAGGCAAGGGTGAAGGCAAGGGTGAAGGTAAAGGCGAAGGTAAAGGCGAAGGTAAAGGCGAAGGTAAAGGCGAGGGTAAAGGCGAAGGGAAGGGCAAGGGCGAAGGTAAAGGCGAAGGTAAAGGCGAAGGGCAGGGAGAGGGACAGGGCGAAGGCCAAGGTGGCGAGCAAGGTCAGGATCAGCCCAAGGGGGCCGAGAGTGCTCGTCAAAAGGTGAAGGCCGCGCAGCAGCGGATGGAGGCCGCCCGTCAGAAGCTGGAAAAAGCCCAACGAGCCGGCGCCATCCCCGAGGAAGAAGCCGCCATTCGCGAACTGGAAAAGGCCAAGGCCGAGCTCGAAGAAGTCCTTCGCCAATTGCGCGAGGAGGAGCTCGAACGGATGCTGGCCATGCTCGAAGCCCGCTTCCGTAAAATACTGGAACTGCAGCTCAACGTGTACGAAGGCACCAAGCGGGTGGATCGCGTTCCGCTGGCCGAACGCGGCCGCAGCGACGAAATCGAAGCCGGCCGCCTCAGCCGCAAGGAGTCGCAGATCGTGCTCGAAGCCGAAAACACGCTGCAAATACTCCGCGAGGAGGGCTCGGCCGTGGCTTTCCCCGAAGCCGTCGAGCAAATGGTCGACGACATGGAGCAAGTCGTCGTGCGGCTCTCGCAAGCCGACGTCGCCGAGATCACCCAGGGCATTGAGGAAGACATCATTGCCGCCCTGGAGGAAATGATCGAAGCCTTGCAAAAGGCGCAGCAAGAGAACGAAAAGAAAAAACAGCAAGGCATGCCGCCCGAAGGTGGCGAGCCCCCCGATCCGCCGCTGATCGACAAGATCGCCGAGCTGAAGATGGTCCGCTCGCTGCAAATCCGGGTCAACACGCGCACCAAACGCTTCACGAAGCTAGTCGACGGCGAAGAAGGTCAGGCCGATAAGCCCGAGCTGATCGAACAGATCCAGCGGCTCGGCGAGCGCGAACAGCGCATCTTTCGCACCACCCGCGACATCGTTACCGGGAGGAACCAATGATGAAGATGTTCTCAAATCAAATCACTGAGCAGCACGTCCTAAGGAACGAAAAGCATGGCGCGTCTAGATCATGCGCCCTGGTGCTATTCGCTCTGATGTGGCTGTCGCCGTCGCTTTCGTCAGTGGCCCACGCCGCCCCCAACGCGGCCGATGCCTTCGGCAAGACCCCCACGCTCAAACCGGCCACGGCCGAGGAAGTTCGCACACAGGTACTGGCCTGGCTCGATGCCCAAATGATCGACGGCAAGAAGGTCGACGATGCAGTCCGCGCTCAGGCCGTAGCCCTCTGGCAGCCCGAGGCCGTACAGTCGGCCGCCGGCGGCGACCTGCTCGATCGGCTGGCCGCCACGCTGGCCCTGGCCGATAAGCGCGCAAAGACCCTGGTCGAGATGTGTTCCAAGCCTCGCGTGCGGGGCCTGCTGCCGGCCCAAGAGTGGCTGGCCGACCCGTCCACGCCGCCCTTGGTGCGGAACAACCTGCGGCTTTACTACAGTCGCTGGCTCGCACACCAGTTTCTGTACGACGAGTCGCTGGCCCAGCTCGCCGGACTGCAACCGACGGACGTGATCGACCCCGCGTCGTTGCTGTTCTACACCAGCGTCGCCCACCATCGGCTGTTGAACAAAAAGGAAGGGCTGGAGGCGACTTCTCGTCTGCTCGGCGACGTCGTCGGCCCGCCCCAACGCTACATTGCCGTGGCCCAACTGATGCAGGAAGACCTCAAGGCGCTCGAGGACAATTCGCTCGATCACGTCTCGCGCCGCATGGACGACGTCCGTCGCCGCCTGGACCTGGCCCGCGCGGGCAAAAAGGTCCGCGACCAGGAGGAGAGCATTGTGCGTTCGCTCGATACGTTGATCGAGGAGTTGGAAAAGCAGCAGCAACAGCAGCAACAAAGCGCGGGCAACGGCGGCGGCCCACAGCCGACGCAGCCCATGCAAGATAGCCAATTGGCTCGGCAGAATGCCGCCGGCGACGTGCAGAAGCGCAAAGTCGGCGCCACGGCCGGCTGGGGCGATTTGCCCGCCAAGGAGCGCGAAGAAGCCATGCAGCAAATCGGCAAGGACTTCCCCTCGCACTATCGCGAAGTGATCGAGCAGTACTTCCGCAAGCTGGCGAGTGAGGAAGGCGGCGAGAAGAAGTGAGGAGTCGAGAGTCGCGAGTGAGGAGTGTTGAGTGAGGTTTAACCAGTTGTGCGACGGTCTCCCGACCGTCGCACTCGCGCGATGCGGATGGCATGGTCAGGAGACCACGCCAGAACGCGTCCGGCCGGTGGGCGAACGAAAAGTTTGACGGAACCAAGCGAAGAAGGCGTACAGCAACTATGTGGTTATTAATCGCGGCTAGCTTGCTTTCGGCGGCGCCAGAAGTCCAGGTGCAAACGCTGGCCGGGCAGACGACTGCCGGCAGCGTCATCGAGCTCAACGACGAGCGCGTTGTCGTGCAAGCGGCCGACGGCCCACACTCCTTCACCACAAAGCAACTGCTGGCGATCGCGTCTCCGGGGCAGGGGGCGCAAGCAGCCAAACCATCAGTGTGGGTCGAGCTGGTCGACCAGTCGCGGTTGGCAGCCATCGAGTACACCGTCGCCGATGGCCGGGCCAAGATCGCGCTGGCTGCCGGACCGGTTGTCGAGTTGCCGACCAAGGCCGTAGCCACGGTCCTCTTGAAGGAACAAGCCGGGCCGCTGGTCGCACAATGGGCCGATATCCTCAAGGCCGAGCGAACTGGCGATCTGATCGTCATTCGCAAGAATAACGCACTCGATTACCTGACGGGCGTCGTGAAGGAAGTGACCCCCGAGAACGTGCAATTCGAGCTCGATGGCGACGTGCTGCCCGTCAAGCGGATCAAGGTCGAGGGGCTGCTCTACCACGCGGCCGCTCAAACACTGCCCGACGCGCGGTGCGTCGTCACCGACACGGCTGGCGGGCACGTCCAGGCCAAAAGCGTGACGCTGGCCGAAGGCAAGCTGCGGGTGACCTCGCCGGCGGGCCTGGAATTGGTCTATCCTTTGGCCGAAATCGCCCGCATCGATTACTCGCAAGGCAATCTACAGTATCTTAGTGATATGAAGCCCGAGTCGACCACTTGGACGCCCTACCTGGGCGCGGCCGCGTCGCCCGCGTCCGCGGCCTTCTATCGGCCCCGTTCGGATCGCGCGCTCGAAGGCGGTCCGTTGCGTGTCGGCGGCAAGAAGTACGCCAAGGGTTTGTCCATGCACAGTCGCACGGAGCTGGTGTACCGCCTGCCCGAAAAGTTCAGCCGGTTCCAGGCCGTGGCCGGCATCGACGACGGCGTGCGCGGTTCGGGCCACGTTCGCCTGTTGATCGTGGGTGACGATAAGACGCTCTTGGACGAGGTCATCGCGGGCAAAGACGCGCCGCGGGCCGTCGACCTGGACGTCAAGGGCGTCAATCGGTTGAAGATCACGGTGGACTACGGAGAGGATCTCGACGTGTCCGATCATCTCGACCTGTGCGAAGCAAGGATTCTGAAATGAAGCGCCTGGTTGTCGGTTTAATCGCGCTGGGTATGGGCCTCCTGCCGTTTGGCGCGCGCGTCGCGCGGGCCGACGTCGACGAGTCGGTGCTGAAGGCCGAGGCCGATCGCGTGGCCGTCGTCGCCAAGGCGCGGCAGGCCGCCGTGGCCATCTTCGCCGCCGGTGGTGAAGGCGGGGGCTCGGGCGTCGTCATCTCGGCCGATGGCTACGCGCTCTCCAACTTCCATGTGACCAAGGGCGCCGGAAACGCCATGAAGTGCGGCATGGCCGACGGCCGAATGTACGACGCCGTGATCGTGGGGATCGACCCCGTGGGCGACGTGGCCCTGATCAAGCTCTTTGGGCGAGACGATTTCCCCTTTGCCGATCTGGGGGACAGCGACCGTGTGAAAGTAGGCGACTGGGCCTTCGCCGTTGGCAATCCGTTTTTGCTTGCCACCGACTTCCAGCCCACGGTCACCTATGGCATTATCTCGGGCACGCACCGCTACCAATATCCGGCCGGCACGTTGCTCGAGTATACCGATTGCTTGCAGACCGATGCTTCGATCAATCCCGGCAATTCCGGCGGGCCGCTCTTCAATAGCCAAGGGCAGCTCATTGGCATCAACGGCCGCGGCTCGTTCGAGAAACGGGGCCGTGTGAATGTCGGCGTGGGTTACGCCATTTCGATCAATCAGATCAAGAACTTCCTCGGCTATTTGCGCTCGGGTCGGGTCGTCGATCACGCCACGCTGGGCGCACGCGTCAAAACGCACGAAGACGGTCGCGTGCTCGTCGCCGACATTCTCGAGGATTGCGATGCCTTCCGCCGGGGCCTGCAGCAAGGCGATGAGATTACCAGCTTCGGCGGCCGGCAAATTCGCACCGTCAACGCCTTCAAGAACATACTGGGTATTTTCCCCAAGGACTGGCGCGTGCCGATTTCGTATCGCCGGGCAGGCATGGACTTTACGACGCTCGTGCGGCTCGAAGGCGTCCACAGCACCGAGGAACTGCTCTCCAAGGTTCAAGGGCGTCCGCAGGCACAACCCCTGCCGCGGCGGCCTATGCCGGGCGATCCCATGCCTGGTCAACCGGGCGACCCAAAACCCGACGATCCCGAGAACCCCGATCAGCCGCAGGACCCCGAGCAGCCTAAGAAGCCCGGCGATGAGTCCCCCGTTCCTGAGAAGCCAGATCCCGAAAATCCGCTGCCCGAGAAGCAGAGTCCCGGCAAGCGCCTACCTGGCCGGCCCATGCCGCGCAGTCCTCGTCCGAGCGCCCGGCGGCCAGGCGCTGCGCCCATGCCGGCCATCGTCAAAGACCATTACGAAGCGCGTCACGGCTACGCGAATTACTACTTCAATAAACTGTTCCGCAATCAGACCTGGCAGCGATTCGTGGCGCGCGGCGATTTTACCGCGCTCTCCGGCGAGTGGACGATCGGCGGCGCAAGCGGAGCTGGGCTGGTCGGTCAGGGCGACGCCGAGCTGCGCATCTCGGCCGCGGCAGCCGGCGCGACGTTGCCCGGCGGTCGGTTGCAAATCGAAATTGGCGACGACCTGACCGGCGCGGTCGATCCGCCGGGCAGCGGTGGAATGCTCGCGGCCCTGCACCTCTGGCGTCGCATGCTCGTCCTGGGGCCGGAGAAGTTTGGCGACGTCTACTATCTCGGTTCGCTGCCGCTTTCCGGGCACGAAGGTTTGGCCGAAACCCTGGTGGCCACGTATGGCGGGGTACAAAGCCGGTTCTTGTTCGACGCGACGACGGGCAACCTGCTGGCGATGGAAGTGTTTCTCCGCAGCGACGACGATCCCTGCGAGCTGCACTTCGCCGATTTTTCCGAAGTGGAGGGACGCGTACTTCCCAAGCTTCTGGAAGTTCGCCACAGCGATCAGGTTTACTGTTCGATCAAGCTCGCTTCGTTCAAGCTCGGCCGAGAGGGCGATGCGAAGGACGCCGATGTAAAGGATGCTGACGCCAAGGAAGCTGACCAAAAGGGAGCAGCGAAATGAACGCGATGAAAGGCATCCACCTCCGCACGTGCCTCCCGCGACATCCAGAGGTGTCGCTGCCAATCGGAATTGGTGGGTGTATGTCCAAGTTTTGCAAGGATTCAATCTTGGTTCGCGACGATGCAAGCAAGCCCCGGCAGGGGCGAAGTCGAAAACTGCGCCAGACGTCGCCCCTATCGGGGCTTCGCGCGCGCGTGGAAACTCACACCGTGGGCTGGCGCCCACGGCTAAATGACTGCGCCGCTTCGCGGCGACGCTCAATCGCGCACCGATCGCTCCACGTGCTTGCCATTGCCTGCGCGCTGTTTGTCTGCCTGGTCGTTGCCGATGCGGCCCGTGCCGCCCCCACGTACGCCGGCGTGATCGGCAACGTGCAGCGTAAGGTCGTCAAGGTCTATGGCGCCGGCGGTTTCCGCGGTTTGGAAGCGTATCAGAGCGGAATCCTGATTTCCGACGAGGGGCTCGTACTGACCGTCTGGAGCTACGTGCTCGACTCGGATGAAACGACCGTGACGCTCGACGACGGTCGCCGCTTCAAGGCCAAGCTGCTGGGCGCCGATCCGCGCTTGGAGCTGGCCGTGCTCAAGATCGACGGCGTGAATCTCGATCATTTTGAGCTCGCCGCGGCGGTTCCAGCCGATGCCGGCACGCGCGTCTTGGCGTTCAGCAACTTGTTCGGCGTGGCCACGGGCGATGAGATGGTGAGCGTCCAGCACGGCGCGATCGCCGCCAAGAGTCAACTAGAAGCCCGCCGCGGCGTCTTCGAGACCACCTACAAAGGCCCGGTCTACGTCATCGACGCCATGACCAACAACCCGGGCGCGGCCGGCGGCGCGCTGACCGATCATCAAGGCCGGCTGTTGGGAATGTTGGGCAAAGAGCTGCGCAACACGATGAACAACACTTGGATGAACTACGCGATTCCCATCGATGAAATGACCAAGACGATCGATGAGATTCGCACGGGCAAGTTCGTCCGCAAACCCACGGATGACGTCGCCGCGAAGCCCGAGAAATCGCTCTCAGTGGCGATCTTAGGCATCGTGCTCGTGCCCGACGTGCTGGAGCGGACGCCGCCGTTTATCGACGGTCTTTTGCCGGATTCGCCGGCCGCCAAGGCGGGATTGCGGCCCGACGACCTGGTGCTGTTCGTCAACGACCGACTAGTGCAATCGTGCAAGGCGCTGCACGAAGAACTGACGTTCATCGACCGCGTCGACAAGGTCAAGCTGACGGTGATCCGCGGTCAAGACCTGACCGACGTGACGCTTTCCGCGCCGCGTGAGAATCCTTAATCACTGAGGGCGTCAAATCGGCATAGGATGTTCGACATCGAACTGCGGACGAGACACTGCTTATCGCGAAAGAAGACGGCAAGGGAACCGGGAAGAAACAAGAGAGAGCACGCCGAGGACTAGCGGACAGGATCAACAGGATGGACAGGATGAATAAAAGCGGACGAGTTCTCATATCGCATCCCGTAAATCCTGTCGATCCTGTCCGCATTTCTTCGTACTCTGCGTGCTTTAGATATCTGCGTGAGACGTCGTTGTCCGTGTAAGATCTCTGCCGTGTTCTATTCGTGGCGTTAACAGCAAGTTCATCTCGCACAGACATACCGAGAACTGAATTCCATGACACGATTTCGCTTGTCGGCCCTATTGCTAGTGTTGTTGACGGCGGCAGCCAGCGCCTCCGCGCAAGATGACTTGCAAGTTCGCGAGGAATCGGCCATGAAGCAGGCCGTGGCTCGCGTTGCTCCCTCGGTCGTGCGGATCGAAACGGTCGGCGGGCTGGAACTTGTCGGCAAGGTGCTCATCGGCACCGGCCCCACCACCGGCCTAATCGTCTCCGAAGACGGTTTTATTATTAGCAGTGCCTTCAACTTCGCGCAAAAGCCCAGCTCCATTCTCGTGGGCCTGCCCGACGGCACGCGCACGCCCGCCAAGCTCGTGGCCACCGATCATCAACGGATGCTCGTGCTGCTGAAGGTCAACGTCGACGAAAAGCTTGCCGTGCCCGATTTCGTGCCCGAAGACCAGATGCAGGTCGGCCAATGGGCGATGGCCGTGGGCCGCACGTTCGAGTCGCCTCAGCCCAACGTCTCGGTCGGCATCGTCAGCGCGCTCAATCGCATCTGGGGCAAGGCCCTGCAGACTGACGCCAAGGTTTCACCGGCCAACTACGGCGGACCGCTCGTGGATATTCGTGGCCGCGTGCTGGGCGTGCTCGCGCCCCTTTCGCCGCAGAGTACGGGCGAAGTGGCCGGAATCGAATGGTACGATTCGGGCATCGGCTTCGCCGTTCCGCTGGCGCACGTCAACAGCGTCCTGGCCAAGCTCAAAGCCGGCCACGATCTGCACCCCGGCATCATGGGCATCAGCCTCACTGGTAAGGATATCTACAGCCAACCGGCCACCATCATGGCGTGCCGGCCTAACTCGCCTGCATCGAAGGCGGGGTTGAAGGCTGGCGATACGATCGTCGAGATCGACGGCCAACCGGTCGAACGGCAGGCCCAACTGCGGCAGCAAATCAACCGCCACTATGCGGGCGACACGATCCGCGTCGTGGCCATGCGCGACAAAGAACGCATCGAGCGCGACGTGCCGCTGGTCGATCACCTGGATCCCTACCAGCGGGCCTTCTTGGGCGTGCTGCCGCGGCGCGATCTGTCGGCCGCCGATGTGCAAGTCGCCGAAAAAGACGCTGCCAAGGCCGGCGAAAAGCCAGCCGACAAACCTGCGGAAGAATCCCCCGCTGACGAATCAAAGAACAAGTCGACAGACAAGACTTCCGAGAAACCCGCGGGCGTCATCGTCCGCTACGTTTATCCCGGCAGTCCGGCCGAGAAAGCGGGTGTGAAGGTGGGCGACAAGATTGTCTCGGTCGACGGCGCCCCGGTGGCCAATCGCGAGTCGCTGCTCGAGCTGGCCGGCGGCTTCGAGATCGATCAACAAGTAGCCCTGGTCGTCCAGCGCGGTGCAGATAAAAGCGCAGAGAAGGTCGACCTCAAGGCGCAGCTCGTGGCGGAAACCGCCGGCGTGCCCGCCGAAATGCCGCCGCCGCGCGACCGCCGGGAGAAAGTCGAGGGCGAGCGGCCGCACGTGGGCGCATTTGCCGTCAAGATTCCGGAGTTCGAGAATAACTGTCTGGCCTACGTGCCCGAGAATTACGATCCGCAGGCCCAATACGGCATCGTGGTCTGGCTGCACCCGCCGGGCGGCTTCAAGGACGACGAGCTGGTCGCGCAGTGGAAAGACCGCTGCGGCAGGAATGATCTGATTTTGCTCGCCCCCAAAAGCGCCGACGCGGCTAAATGGCTGCCCACCGAGGCGGCCTTTGTGCGCAAGGCGATCGACGAGATTCGCAACACCTATCACGTCGACTCAGCCCGGATCGTGGTCTACGGTCAGCAGGCGGGCGGCTCGCTGGCGTATCTGCTGGCCTTCGCCAATCGCGAGGTGATCCGCGGCGTGGCGGCCGTCGACGCGCCGCTGATGGGCCGGGCACTGGAGAACGATCCCGCGTATCGCCTGGCATTTTTCGGCACCACGGCCAAGAAGGCCACGTTTGCCGCGCAAATCGCCGCCGGCATCGATCAACTGGAGAAGTTGAAATACACGGTGACGACCAAGGACCAGGGCGAGCTGAGCCGGCCGCTGTCGGATGACGAATCGGCCGAACTGCTCCGCTGGATCGATTCGCTCGACAAGATTTGAGCGGAAGACAAAAGGGGACTGGTCCAATAATCCGGATTTGCGTAACCGCGCGAACACGGGTCCCGATTATTGGACCTGTCCCCTTTTTCTCGACCCAATAGTCCGCGTTCCCTGTTCTGGCCGGTCTCCTGGCCGTGCTAGCCGAATTTGTGACCCTGTACCGGGGTCGGGAGACCGCACAACCTAGTGCGTTCCGACTATTGGACCTGTCCCCTTTTTCTCGCGCATGAACCCCCAACCAATTTTCACCGAACGTCGCAAAGTTGGCATCCTCGCCATCCTGTTGCTGGCGATCGGTTGGGGAATTCAGTGGTGGCCCGGCGAGTCTGATTCTTATGAGGTCCTCTCCGGCGCATGCGTTCGCGTCGGCGCGGTGTTGGCCGTGTTGTGGTTGGCGCTGCCCGAGACCGGCCGGCCGCAGAATCGCTGGGTGCTGGTAGGGCTGGCGATCTTGGCCGCCATCGTCGTGTTGCGCCCCAAGCTGATCTTGCTAGCGCTGGTGCTCATGGTGGCGATTGCGGTTTTGCGACCACGCATCCGCGCCAAAACGCCACCGGCCGGCTGACAACGGCCGCTCGCTAAGGATCCGCGCAAAAATAACTTGGCCAATTTGCCACGGATTGAACACCGAGTGAACACGGATGAAGAGAACCACAAAGAACACGAAGGACACAAAGACGATGGACGCGAACGCTTTCCCTAGGGTGGCCTTTGTGCCCTTTGTGGTTCTCTTCATCCGTACTACAAACGTTGAATTTGCACGCGTCTTGCGCGGATTTCAATGGACGCCGAGGGGGTCGGGACTCGTTGTCGCCGGCGCGACTCGGCCGTTCGCCGGACCGGCTTCCGACAACGACTCGCCGACCCCTTTTCGTTGGTTCCGGCTCCGCCGGGCTGTGCTTGATCCGTGGCCAACAAATTGCCCACGTTATTTCTGCGCGAGTCCTCCTGAGGTGTCGCGGACGATCGTGCTCACCCGCCCGCGGTATCCAAATACGGATCCTGCCCCATTTCCAGGTGCGTTTTGCGGCGTTCCTTCTCGAAGTGCATAAGCACACGGCGGTCGCGGAAATGGCGACGTTCGATCCGCCCCTGGGCCTTACGGAACAACCGCCGCAAATGATTGAAGAGCGCGGTCGAGCTTTCCCCCTGCTCCTTGAGCCGCTTCGACTTTTTCGGTCCCAAGCCGGCCAATAGAATGTCGTCGTCCAGCGCCAGGTACTGGCGGTACGTGCCTGGGTCGCCTTGGCGTCCGCAGCGGCCGATCAATTGCCGGTCGATGCGGGCCGAATCGTGCATTTCGGTGCAGATGACGTGCAGTCCGCCCAACTCGGCCACGCCGTCGCCCAGTTTGATGTCGGTGCCGCGGCCGGCCATGTTGGTCGACACCGTGACTTTGCCTTGCTCGCCGGCGCGGGCCACGATCTCGGCCTCGGCGGCCACCTTGTTGGCGTTGAGCACCTGATGGTGGATGCCGCTGCCTTTGAGCAGCGCGGCCAGCAGCTCTGACTTGTCGATCGAGCGCGTGCCGATGAGCACCGGCCGGCCGGCCTCGTGAACCTGCCGCACCTCGTCGACAATCGCCTCCCATTTGGTCACGCCCGAGCCGTATACCAGCTCGGGCAGCCGCTGGCGAATCGCCGGCCGATTCGTGGGAATGGGAACGACGCGCAAACGGTAGAGCCTTTTCAGTTCGCCACCGGAGCTGGCGGCCGTGCCCGTCATGCCCGCCAGGTGCTCGTAGCGCTGAAAGAATTCCTGCACGGTCACCCGCGCGGCCTGGCCGGTGGCCGCGGTCACCTCGACGTCTTCCTGGGCCTCGATGGCCTGGTGAATGCCGGCCCGCCACTTGCGGCCCTCGGCCAACCGGCCGGTGAATTCGTCGACGATCACAATCTCGCCGTCGCGCACCACGTAGTGCCGATCGAGGATGAACGCGCGCTTCACCTTGATCGCCCGCTCCACGTCCTCGTAAATCGTGAACATGCCCACCGCATCCAGGGCCTCGGGCTTGGGGAGTGTACGGACCAGTTGCCGGCCGGCGGCCGTGAATTCGACGGTTTGTTTGTCGTGGTCGAAGTCGTAGTGCTCGTCCTCGTCAAACTCGCTGGCGACCTTCGCGCCCCAGTGGTAGCGTTCGGCGGCGATCTTCTCCTCGTCAGTCGGCAGTGCGCTAATGATCAGCGGCGTACGGGCCTCGTCGATCAGAATGCTGTCGGCCTCGTCGACCAGCACGAAGTGCGGCGTGCGCTGCACGGGCCTCTCGTCGTTCCCTTCGCCCGTGTGCCCCAACATGCCGCCCAGCAGGTCGCTTAGGCCTTCACCCGAGCGCCGCAACAGCAGCCGGTCGCGCAAGAAGTCGAAGCCGAACTCCTTGGCGGTGCCATAGGTCAAGTCGCAGGTGTAGGCGACGCGGCGGGCATCTTGCGGCATTTGCGTTTCCACCACGCCCACGGTCAGCCCCAGGGCTTCGTAGATGGGCCGCATCCATTCGGCGTCGCGGCGGGCCAGATAGTCGTTCACCGTGGCTAGATGCGCCCCTTTGCCAACCAGTGCGTTGAGATACATGGGCAGCGTGGCGGTGAGCGTTTTGCCTTCGCCGGTTTGCATCTCGGCCACGGAGCGGTTGTGCATGGCGATGCCGCCCAAAAGCTGCACGTCGAAGTGCCGCATGTTGAGCGTGCGGCGGCCGGCCTCGCGCACCAGAGCGTAGGCCTCGGGCAAGATCCGCGACAGCGGTTCCAGGCTCTTCGCCCGATAGCGGAGAGACAGGCTGCGCTTGCGCAGTTCCGGGTCGCCGACTTGCAGCAGCTCGTTCTCGAACGCGGCGATGCGCGGCAGCAAAAGCGACCAGCGCGCGAGCCGGCGCCGGACCGATCCGCCCACAACGGCCCAAAACTGCGATGAAATGCCCGAGGGGATGCCGGCCAAGACTGCGATTCCGTAAGGGAAGGAGTTGCTTTGCTGCGGGGTCTGCCTGAGCGGACGCGGATTGCTTCCCGTAGGTCAGGGCTCGCCCCAGCCCTTTCAAGCTGCTACTGCTATCTGCGATTTTCCCGAGGTTTTTGATGCTTGCGGTTGTCAACGCCCGAGAAATCGTCATGTCGACGACATTCGAGCGGT
>Ga0163144_10022693_pt1 | contig 12426 bp, 8 predicted proteins | sample OliLak19BULKMAT1_FD_123175 | JGI IMG/M metagenome (GOLD analysis project Ga0163144, IMG submission 123175) | Freshwater microbial mat bacterial communities from Lake Vanda, McMurdo Dry Valleys, Antarctica - Oligotrophic Lake LV.19.BULKMAT1 | ecosystem: Environmental > Aquatic > Freshwater > Lake... | reverse complement strand
TCTCCGTCGGATCGAGGCGGCGCTGACACGACGAGATGCGTCGCCTCGGTAAAGGCCGGGTCGGCTTGCGAGAACGGCAACGCTTTGTAGCCGGCCGCTTGAATGCGCGCGAGCCCGTCAGGCCGCGTGGACGTGGCCGACACGTGCCAACCCCGCAGCGATAGGCGGGCGGCAAGTGCCGTCGCGCTGTAGCCGAGGCCAAGACATAGGAGGTGATTGGGTACGGTCACGGGCGGTTCAAATCAATCGATGGCTGGGGATGAGGTACGCCCAGCATGCCGCGTTCGACGAGACAGCGGAAGCAATTTCAAGCGGCCAGCCGCGCACGCGGGTGCTTTCTGGCAGGCCTGACGATAACCATACGACAATATTCGAGATTGCCGACTTATCCCCGCCGGCTCGGCTGGCTGTATCCTGGTCCAGTCCTGTCCATGGGGTCCAGATCGCGAGCTGGGCGGTCTGGGACAGGCCTGTCGTCGGCGTTCGGGTGCCCATCAGCTGGCCCTGGATGCAGATGCGGTGCGTCGCGAGAGGCACCAAACGGCCGGGTCGGGGATGGCCCGGGCGGCATCGGCATCACCGGCGATAGCGGCGGAGCTGGAGTGCGGTCGGCGAGCTTTAAAACCGATGCGGCACACCTGGCCCACATCCCGCAATTTTCTTGACTGTCACGGGCCAGCCCGCTCCGCCGGACCCCTAAGGTTCACGCCACCACACGCATCAGCGCGTGGTGGGGACCGGCGTATTCGATTCGACCAGCCACAGTTGGAGATCAACACCGCGCGAAATTTCCGTAAACAGATCCGACGTATCCGCGTCGCCGATTTTGTCAGCCAGTTCGATAGCTTCGCGTGCCGATTGGCCAAACGCTGCCAGGGAGCCTGCGACCGCAAAAATGTGCTCGGGTGAGTTGGCGATGCCGTGCGCGTAGGGAACCAGAAACGACCGTTCGACCACGCCCTTGAGAGTGCCCTGTGCCGTGCCACCAAGCCCACCGACGCGCTCGGCGATCTGATCCGAATAACCCGCGACTTCCTCGGCGACCTTGTCGAAAAGCTCGTGAATACCAATGAATCCTGGACCACGGACATTCCAATGGGCCTGCTTGACCTGCGCGTGCAGATCAATCGATGCCGCCAAATGCTTATTCAGCAGATCGATCGACTGCGACCGGATCGTTTCTGGCAGCGTGTTGTGTGTCGTGTGCATAATGAATTTGACCTTATGAAAAAACATCGGCCTCGAGAGATGGTGCAATTCGGCGGCAAAGCTTCCGCTAAGAAAGTTCCGCCGCCGAAAAGTTTGATCAAGCCACGATGGCGTCGTCCACGCGCGTGTTTAGTTCAGAGCGCGGCACTGGCGGAGCCGCTGGCGCCAATAGACCGAACCGGTGGCATTGGCCTTGCGCCGCAACCAGCTGCAGTCACCGTGGTAATACCCATCATAGAAGTAAAATGGCAGCCCGCCGAAAACAAACCGGGTTCCACGGCGGTTATTATATCGACCCCCAACAATCCGGTTACGGTTGTTGATGGTGCGATTGACGCGCTTTTCGACTGTCACGGCTCGGTTCACATTCGGAACCCGAACCCTGACGTTGACGTCGCCCTGAGCCGCGCGGTTGATTGCCCGCTGGCCGCCACCATCGCCGCTACGAGCCGCGCGGTTGATCGCGCGCTGGCCGCCACCACCGCCGCCGCCGCCGATTGCGCGCTGACCACCGCCGCCACCGCCACCGATCGCGCGCTGACCACCGCCACCACCGCCACCGCCACCTGCTTTTTGACCGCCACCGCCACCGCCACCGCCGGGATTTTGTGCCATCGCCGGGACCGCAAGAAGTGCCGCAGCAAGGGCTGCAGCGATCAGTGTTTTAGTTATTCGTGTCATGGAACCCTACGCTTTCATTTTGTCGTCAGGTGATGGCACAACGCATCAGCCCGACTTGTGTTCCCTCCATAGGGCTCGTTCATGCAGGCGTGTTATGCGCGTGCTTTCCTCGGTTGCCAGTTGGCCAACCGACGCATGAGCCACGATCGCTGAACGAACGGGAGACGAACACGACATGGAACTTGTCCAGGTGCTGCTGCCGCTGTCGGACAACGAGCAGCATCCGTTCCCGCGGGCGTACTTCGACCGCGTCGCCCGCGAATTGACCGAGCGCTTTGGCGGCGTTACGTCATACACACGCGCACCCGCCGAAGGCCGCTGGACGCACGAAGGCGGCACCACCGCCGACGAGGTCGTCGTCGTCGAGGTGATGGTCGACGCGCTCGATGAGGCGTGGTGGACCACCTACCGGATCGGGCTTGAAGCGACCTTCCGCCAGAAGCGGGTGATCGTGCGGGCGCAGACGGTGCGAATTCTGTGACGAAACTGCGTTACGGCATTGCACTGCAGCCAAGGACCATCCATATACCATCTAGAAAGATGCTTTGAGGATTGTTATGGACCCGAACGTTCGCGCACTTCGTGCTAAAATTCCTGACACGGAAAAAATCACAATCAACATCGGATTCGTCGATCTCGGCCACATCGACCTGCTGGTCGCCGACAAATACTATACCAATCGTAGCGACTTCATCCGCACGGCGATCCGCAACCAGTTGGACAAGCACGCCGAGGCGACCAGCAAGTCGGTGGTCCGCAAGTCCCTCGCCCTCGGGGTGAGGGAGATCACTCGCCAAGAACTCGAAGAGGCGCGCGCCTCGGGACAGTCGCTCGACATCCGGGTGCTTGGTCTCGCCACCATTGCGGCGGACGTCACGCCGGAACTTGCCCGCTCGACGATCTCATCGCTCGAAGTCCTCGGTGCGTTACACGCAAGTGGGGAAGTGAAAGCCGCGCTCGGCGATCGCATGGCCTGACGCTAGCCAAATCGTTGCCTACTCCGGCGTCCACGATCCCCGCTATCTGGGTGACGGTCGCAATTTCGACACCCTGAGGACAATCGAATGAAATGGACTCTACAAACGGCAATTGGGCAGATTGCTAAGTTGACGCGAAATGGCCAGTTGGCCGATGCAACGGCATTGATCCAACGCACGCTCGGACAAGCCAAATCTGGACAAAGAACGCCGGGGGCGGCAAGCGACACGAATACGCCCGCTCGTGTCCTGCAGAACGCAATCGCTGTGCGCACGCCGATCGCCGCGCACGGTCAAGATTCAGCAACGGGAGCCGTTAGAGCGGGGTTTATTCCGAAGTTGGACACAGGGTTCGTTCCGTCGCGCCGTAGCGCTACGACCCTCGCGTCTCCAGCAGCGGGAGACCTGCAAGAGCGTGGCCAATTCCTAACCGCAAAATTCAGCAACGGCGCCGGGAGCCGCGACTATCGGCTCTATGTGCCAAGCGGCTACCGGGGCGAGCCGGTGCCGCTTATCGTCATGCTGCATGGCTGCACACAATCGCCCGAAGACTTTGCAGCTGGCACGCGCATGAACGCGGGCGGCGAGTCTCAGACGTGTCTCGTGGCGTACCCGAAACAGTCGCAATCAGCGAACGGGTCGAAATGCTGGAACTGGTTCGATCCAGCTCACCAGCAACGGGACCACGGCGAGCCCAGCTTGATCGCCGGTATCACCCGCCAGATCGCTCAAGACTACGCGGTCGATCCAGATAGAATCTATATTGCCGGATTGTCAGCCGGTGGTGCTGCCGCTGCCGTCATGGGCGCGGTCTATCCCGATATCTATGCAGCCGTCGGCGTCCATTCGGGATTGCCCGTCGGTGCGGCCCGAGATCTCTCGTCGGCGATGGCGGCGATGCGGCAGGGTCCCAGTGGAGACAGCGATCGCCATAACCCGCGCGGCGACGGCGGGCGCGGGGTTCGGACTCGGTCCGCTCCGACCATCGTATTCCACGGCGATCGCGACACCACGGTCAATCCGAAGAATGCGACAGTCATGATTGACGCGATCCAGGCGGCCGGAGGCGGTGAATTAGAGACGGCCACGCATACCATCGATGTCCCGGGCGGACGGAGCTACAGCCCGACGCAGATAACGGAGCCAAATGGGCAGACGGTTGCCGAACTTTGGGTCGTACACGGGTCGGGTCACGCGTGGTCAGGCGGCAGCCGGGCGGGTAGCTTCACCGACCCGCTCGGACCCGATGCGTCGAGCGAGATGATGCGATTCTTCCTTGAACGGACGCGTGCGCCGAGTGCGTGACGCCGTCACGGGCGTCGCGTCGTGACGCGACGTTACGCTCGCGATTTTCGGATTGCGACCCATCAAATCGAAAAAGCGACTGTCGTTCGCAATCTTCCATGTCACAGCTCTTGGCGGCCTCCAGCTGAAAACGGAGAATCACTGCCCGTCATCGTCAATAAGAAGAAGGAAGTACTCGACACTCCGATAAGCATCGCATATCTTAGATCTCAGATATCTAAAGCGAGGCATAAATGTCTGTCGCCAGCGCGACATCGTCGAATAATCGGCCCTTGCCGTCCTTGAGGATCAAAACAGACGTACAGCGCCGCCGGACGACTTCCATTTCATGAATGGCTAATATCATGGCCTTCGACTGACGCTTCTCGAAGAGCTCATACAAACATTTCTCCTGGAAGCGGCGGTCACCAACGAGGATGACTTCGTCGATCAGAAAGCATTCAAAGTCGATCGCAAGCGACAGAGCAAAGGCCAGCCGCATTCGCATGCCACTTGAATAAAACCGTACGGGCACATGAAGCTGCTTGCCAAGCTCTGTGAAGTCCGCGACAAAATCATAGGTTTCCCGGAACGGCGCATCGTATATTCGGCTAATGAAGCGAATATTATCGTAGCCGGTGAGTTCACCTTCAAAGCCTCCACCCAGGGCGAGAGGCCACGACATGCTGAGGCCACGATCGATCGTGCCGCTCGTCGGGCGCTGCAAGCCCGACAATATCTGAATTAACGTCGACTTGCCCGCGCCATTTCGGCCAAGCACAGCCATACGCTCGCCCAGCCCGACCCGAAACGACACGTCATCGAGAACCCGACGGATCCACATTTCAGTCTCAAAATCTTTGACAATGTTGGTCGCAGAGATCGCGCCACCCGCTACCTGCTGCTCTGTGCGCTCCACGGCCACCAATCCCTCACCTGTCATTGTGCGTCAATGTATCGGAAATAAACAGTCCTAGAACAAAATAGATCATTTGCAGCGACAGGAAGACGATAAGCAATCCGAGCAACGCATGGGGATATTTGGGATAATCCGGCAGTGACGGCAAGCTGATGCGTTCAAGATATAGCTTCTGCTTTTGCAGATCGACTTTGGCAAAATCCAAGGCAGCTTGCGCCGTCGCATAGGCGCGCTCCGAGAACTCTCGCTCTTGAACGAGGCCCTCATATTCCGCTAGTAGCGGCGCCAGCGAAACGTCCGACCCGGCGATGGTCTGTCTCTCCTTCTGGATCTGATAGTCCAGCGACTTGATGCGACCCTTCAAAGTGGCGATATTCGGGCTCTGCGCGGCCGTGCGTTCCAAGTCGATGAGTTCCGCGTTGGTCTTCGCAATCTCCACCGCCAGTGACCCTACGGTTTTCATGGTCGCTTCAGAAATCTTGCCTGGGTCGAGCATTGCATTTCGGCTTCGGAATTCGGTGATCTTCGCCATACTTGCTTGCGTTCGGGATCGGCTATTTTGCGCCTGTTGTTCTGCCAGTCGTAGAGAGGCTAAAAGCGCCCGCTCGCTCAGGTTATTGACCAGCGATTCCGATCGCGCGAGCAGGCGCTCCGCGAGCAAGTTTGCATCGCGCGGTTGAAACGCCTGAACTTTTAATGTTGTAATTCCAGTCGTCGTATCGAAGTCGATACTGACCAGCCGTTGAAAATGTTCCGAGCGTCGCTCCCGTGTATCGGTTCTCAACCAACCCGGAAAGGTCCATACAAAGTCGAACCCTGACCGATTGAAGATTTCGAGAAGGTCCACTTCCTCTTGCAAGTGGCGCACGACGTCTCGTGACTTGAGATAGGCCTGGACAATGTAGGCATCCTCCGTGGAACGGACGACGCCGCTGCCCGGAACGAGCCCTGCAAGTTGGCTAGCGATAGAATTTCCTGCGCCCCGGACCACAAAGGTCGCCTGCGCTTCATAACGCGGGGCGGCGACCAATAAGAAATAAAGGCCCGTCAGCAAAGTCGGAACGATCACGACAGCGATATACCAAGCCCAGCGCCGCAACTCCGTCCGAACCGAGCGTTGCGGGCCAGTTTGGCGCTCGTCACGCTGGTCGCCCTGCAAAGGGACCAGTTTGATGGTCTCGATGACCTCGTTTCCCTGCACGAATAAAAAACTCCTGCGCGACCTGTGCGTCTGCGATGCATGATTTGTCAGTGCCGCTCGCGATCGAACGTTATGTCAATTAACACAGCACTATGGCTTGATCATCACGAACCAGCCCAGTGCCGACGAAAAGACCGGCGCGGCCACGGTGTTTGCCAAGCCTGGCATTCGGGAACCGTAGCAAATGCCCTTGGCTCAGGTGCGAACGAACTGGGACCAACGTGAGGCAAACGTGCGTGACGTGCCGGTTGGTGGGCGAAGCGAGACGCTCTTGGCAAATACACCGAGAACTCTCCGGTCATCGCTGTTGAAAACCTGCGAAGGCTGAAAACATTGGTCAACCGAGATTTCCAGTTCGAGCTTGCCCGTGTTGTCGAACCGGTCCGCTCCGAGATTGCCAATCAAAACCACATCGCCGCCATCGGTTGAAAGCGACCGCGCGATCTCGACCCCGTTCGCCCGCAACGTCAGCATCCTCGGCCCGAGCGTTTCGCTGGCGCCAGCACCTGCCGTGGCGACAAGCTGGATCTCGATTTGATCGCGCGGTAAATCCTCCACATCCAAAACCAATCGGCCGGTCGGGCCGTTGCTCCAACGTCCATCTGCTTCGACGTTGTGCCAACTGCCGAGATCGAGACACGGCTCGATCTCGACCGTCATCCCGCCTTCGTCGCCAATCCCGAAGGTCAAGGTGTCGCCAAGCTTGACGGGCTTTGGCGCGGTCGCGACAAGCCAAGTGCGAGCAGCGTCGTCGATCACGATGCGGCGCACGAACAAACCGAGCAATCGATCATCTTCTGCTCGTGTCGAGCGAAATGGTACGAAGTCGCAGTCTGCCGCAAGCTCCAGCTCAATCATGCGACCGCCTACGATTTCGGCTGGAAGTGCGCCGGTCAGCGTCATCGGCCCCGGCGCCACTGCAGCCAACCGGGCGATTTCGCTGCCATTCGCGGTCATACTGATTGCGACACCGGCGGGCCGGCTTGCCAGCAATTCCTCGGCGATGAACACGTCAGCTCGGATACTGATCTGTTGCGCCGTTGCGTCGAGCTGAAATGCCAAGCGGCCTTTGCGGCCGAGCGTCCATCGCCCCCCAGCCTCTGACCTGTGCCAACCGCCAGGAACGAGGTATTTTTCAGCGGACCGAGGGAAACCGCCAGTGTCGGAAGCACCAAGATAAATCTCATCTCCCAGCCGGTAATGCGTCACGAGCTTTGGTGCCAAACGCCCAACCGATACGCGCTCCAGGAGCGTGAAATCAAACAACCCGAGGCCAAATGCTGCGGGATTGTGACCAAGACCGAGTTTTTCCGGAGACCGGTCGGCCGGCACCCCGAATTCGATGACAAGAGGTTGAACATTGGCATAAACGCGTCGTGGGATACGGATCGTGTGACAGCCGATACTGTCATCTGTGGCGATCAATGTACCAAGATCGTGCTCTCCGCCACCGACGATCGCGATAGCGATCGGCTTGTCAGCTGTCGCAACAGCTCGGTAATGCAACTTGAGTTCGAGATCGCCCTGACAAGCCTCATGGATAAAGAGCTTGAGCCCTAGAATACCGTCTCTCGTATAGCAGCCCCACGCCGCCGTCGTTGCAATCGCACCTGAAAGAAAACCTTTGGCGACGGCTTCGTCGAGTAGATCGATGCGCTCGCCAATCCTGACCGATCCAGCAATTTCAACTGGCTTGGACGCATAACGCTGGGGCACAAAACCGCCGTGCGGTCCGATGATGCCGATCTCGGTCACCCCTATTCCAACAAGGCGATCTGACTTCGGATCGGCCTTGGGAACACGAACGAGCCGGGATGTGGCAAGCTCGACCCTCAGTCGCTTGCCGAGCCCGGACAACAGCTTTTCGGGAATGTCCAAACTGAATAGCCGGACCTCCGCGTCGGTGAATAAGAGCGTGCCGATCGGGTGACCATCGATACTCACACGGCAACTCGTTTGGTCATCGGCCTTGGCCAGCGCCCGGGCCTTGATCACAAGCCGACACGAGCCCTCGAGTGAGTTTCGGACATCGAGGTCCAAAGTTGCCTTCTCGCGGCACGTCCAAGTACCCCACCGCTCCCGGCTGAAAAAGCCGGACAATTCCAGTCCCTCAGCTGGAGGCGTCGCGACGGTAACAAGCGTCCCTAGCGCATATCCGCGGAATTCGACCGGCTGTGGCGTAACGCCCGCAATGACCCCCGTCAGTTCGGCTGCCGTCTGGTGCCATGAATGCGGCTGATAGCGATTGCGGATTTGCGCCTCGCGAGCATCACGCGAGCTTCGGCTGCCGATGTAATGGAACGCGCGCGTATACCACGCCGAAAAATCCAACGGATCGAGCAGATCGGTCATCTCTGCGGCGATTTCTGGAACCGAAGATGTATTCGAGGCCAGACAAATCTTACCGTGGGCCAAGCTCTCGGCAACAGGTAACCCCCAGCCCTCATAAAGTGACGGATAAAGCGTAAAGAGACATTGGCCATAGAGCCACGCTAACGACGCGTCGTCGACGTCGGTGAGTATCCGCACTTTGCCTGCCAGCCGTGGGTCCAATGTCAAAGCGCGCGCGGTGTCTTTGCCATTCCACGCCACCCCGCCAACGATCACCAGGATCGGGCACTTCCCGTCGAGTTGTTCTGCAAGCCGAGTCCACAGATTATAGAGCAAACCGTAATTCTTGCGAACATGGACAGCACCGACCGCAAGCGCGAACGGTCGATCCCCAAGGGTCTGGACGAGTTCTCCATTCGGCGGCGTATGTGTACTGGCTGACGCCCCCTCGAAGTCGTCGCCCTCCCGGACGACTTTGATTTCGGGCAGGAACAATCCGCTTTCTTCGGCAAATGAAATAAGATCCCGCCGCGTATGTTGCGAAACTGAAATGATATCTCGGCTCGCCAGCAGCAGGCTTCTCAGGTTGCCAACGAAGCGCGGCGCGTATCCTTCATCGAACCAGTGCGGAAATTTCACCGGAATAATGTCATGGAACACAGGGGTCAGATAAAGCCCCTGAGAGGCTGCGAAATCACCGACGGCCTCGGCATAAACGGTGTTTTGCATCCACGCGCTGCCGCCGACCAGGAAGGGTAGCCCACGCGCGGGCATGTTCAACCGCCATCGGCGCTTTGCCGCCGCCGCCATGACGCTGTCCAGCGCATTGGCCTCGATCGCGCTCGGCATGATCGGCACGAAAGACCGCGACGGATCGTGCCACGCGACGAACGAGACCGCGTCCCGGTCACGGGCAATCAGCGCTCGCGCCAAGGCCATTTCAAACCTGGCAATCCCGGTCCAGCGACCTTTGTGGTTAGCGCTCGTCGTCATGTCCATGACGATGTGCCCGCGAACGGGTTCCATCACCAATGCGGATGCCGATGCCTCGCGCAAATCCTCCGACGTCGGCTGGGCGATACCGTTGGCACGCGCGCTGCCTAGCTGCCGCCGAACGCCGGTATCGGCGGTCTCACCCGATCTCGCCATCAGTGCCTGATAACACACCGCCCGGGTTTCCTCGGCATACCGCGTCCACGAATAGCGATCCGCCACGTGCGCTTTGAGCGCCTCGCGCCGGGTGCGATCGACCGGACTATCGTAAGCTGCAAGCACCTGCTCGCGGATAGAACCCGGGTTGGCCGGGTCGCAATAGCGAGCGTGTGAGCCGAAATACTCGGATTCCGAGGCACGGTCTGACAGCACCATGGAAGCGCCAGCGGCACCCGCCTCGAGGCCAGCCAGCGGCGCGCCTTCGATCCAACTCGGCAGCACGACCACACGCGCGCCAGCAACCGCAGACGGGATCAGCGGTCCGTCGGGCTCGATCCGGCCCAATAGATGCACGTTGGCACCGGCATGTTTCAGCAAGGCCTCACCGTAGGCCTTGTTGGAGATCGCTCCGATCAGCACGATCGGCATATCGAGGCCGTGCAGCGCCTGCAGCAACATCAACTGGTTTTTGCGTGGCTCGACGCGAGCGACGCACAGAATATAGTCTTTGAACCCGAACGCCTGCGCAAAGGCGTCCCCGTCCGCGCTGCCAAACCGTACCGGATCAACCGGATTGCGCACGATTGTCGACGCCTTGGCCGTGATGCCGATCCGCCCGAGCACGTCGCGCTCGCGATCGCTCAGATAAATAACATGGTCGGCAAGACCAATCGCTTCCCGCGCAAGCGCATGGTGTCCCGGCGCGCCTTCCTCACTGATCCAGCCCAGCGCACGCTCATGCTCGAACTCGGCTCTGCACTGTTCGATTTCCGGCCCGAGTTCAGCCAGCGGAGTTTGAGAGCTGAACACCGCTGGCAGCCGTCGCGCCCACAGATCTTGCTCGGCGTGGTCGAGGAAAATCGGCGAAAACACGAACGGCTTACCAAGGCTCTTGACCCGCCGGGCCATCAGCGAAGCGGTATCCGGCGACCAGACGTTGAACCCGTGAACGAGGGTCGCATCGGCGATCGCAGGATCTGGAAAATGGCGCGCATGAGCATTGGTGCCGAGTTGGCGCAAATAGGTTGCGGTCATCGGCACGCGGATGGTTGGCCCACCCAGAGACGATCGTTCCGAGCCGTGCGTCAGCAGCACGGCTTTACCAATGCCAGCAGAAGCAATCGCTGGGGTCACCGCCGTGTCGAGGCTTAAATCGCGCTCGGCAAACAGCCGCCGGAACAACTGATCATGACCTTCCGCCCAGCGGTCCCACGTGCGGCCAACCACGCTGTCGCGCAGCTTCTGTCGCTCGGCAACGATACCCTCGAGCACCCGCCGAAGGTCGGCCACGTCGGCGTTTTTGAACGGAATATGCGGAAACTCCGGCACCCAGCCGACGTCCGACGCGATCACCGGCACCCCGCACGCCAGCGCCTCGACCACGCACATCGGGCCGCCCTCGTAAAGAGCAGGCACGAGGATATAGTCCATTGCGTTGTAGAATTCGGTCAGCTTGTCGCCAGGCACGTGGAGCGCCGTTCCCGGCCAACCTTCGCCGGTGAAATGCCATTCGATACCGGGCACATCCATCACCGCGCGGACGAGCGCCTCGCCTTTGCGCCCGGTATGATAGGTCCGCCCCACGACACCGATTTTGACGACCGGATTGAAGCTTTCGAGATCGACGCCCGGTGAGATCGTCGTAACCCGATCGACGCCACTATCGCGGATCACCTGCTCGTAGAGCTTCGAATGACATACGCAGTGGTCGCTGTTGCGCGCGGCGTTGAAAAACTGTGCCCGCGTCTCGGGATCTTGTTCTAAGTGCGCAAAATAGCAGACCTCGATTGGCGACATTTTTCGTCGCCAAGTCGAGTAGGTCACGTAATATTGCAGTGCGGCTTTCGGGTCCACGCCGCAGCCAAGCCGAACGTAGGGCAACCGGTTGGTGATCTCGGACGCAAGCTTCTCGAGGATCCAGCCGCGATCAGACGTCACGATATTGACGTACGCCATACCCAACGCCCCATACCCGACGCCCTTGACCCGACGCCCTTGACCCGACGCCCTTGACCCGACGCCCTCGTCATCTTCGAGCTTAATACACTGCTCCCTCAACGCATACCACTGACAACGGAACACCCGTCAAGAGCTGTCCCTATTCATGACACCTGAATGAACCAATGGGCGGGGCATAAAATTTCGGCGTGTCTGGCAAGACGGTCATGGACTGATTGCGATATCTGACGTCTCAACCAAACGTCAGATACAAATGCAACACTAGAAACAAGAGCTTGCTAGTGTTCCTCGTGTCTCAGACATTTGTTCCAAACCTCGCCGCCGGGGAAGGCAAATGTCTGAAACGGACCACTAGGGTTCCGAGCCGACTTCAAGTATCCGGGATCGAGTCGCGTATGTCGGAGTTGCAACATTAGCGCAACTCAGACGCGAGAATTTCCAACAATGCACGCACAGGTTCAGACCTGCCACTTGGAGACATAAAACTGTCGCAGCTTTCGGCATTCCTGAGGTCTATCAGCGGCTTGTTGCCAACCGCATTCACTGCCTATTCGAAAGCGTAAAAATTGTGTTGACGCTTGTCACGCCATACCCATGCCTCTCCCCTTAGTTCCGGCGCAGTCAGCGGGTATGTGATCTCCAACAAGGAGATAGCCCATGACGCAGTTGCTGCCGGACGATCTGTGGCGTGATTTTCCCAAGACGGCGCCGGC
>Ga0163144_10022692_pt1 | contig 12426 bp, 10 predicted proteins | sample OliLak19BULKMAT1_FD_123175 | JGI IMG/M metagenome (GOLD analysis project Ga0163144, IMG submission 123175) | Freshwater microbial mat bacterial communities from Lake Vanda, McMurdo Dry Valleys, Antarctica - Oligotrophic Lake LV.19.BULKMAT1 | ecosystem: Environmental > Aquatic > Freshwater >... | reverse complement strand
GCCCGGCCAGGCCGATCCTGCAGCTGCCGGGAAGGCACGCACGGTGGGCGAGGTGCTGGCGGAAAGTCAGGTCGAGTCAGGGATGGACGAACTGGACCGCGACCTGATCGGTCTGGCACCGGTCAAGCAGCGCATCCGCGACATCGCCGCTTTGCTGGTCATCGACAAACTGCGCCTGAACCTGGGCTTGTTGGCGGCCAAGGGCGCCACCGCGCCCAGCCTGCACATGAGTTTCACTGGCAACCCCGGCACCGGCAAGACCACGGTGGCAATGCGCACGGCGCAGATCCTGCACCGCCTGGGTTATTGCCGCAAAGCTCATCTGGTCGCGGTGACCCGCGACGACCTGGTCGACCAGTACATCGGCCATACCGCGCCCAAGACTAAGGAAGTGCGCAAGCGTGCGATGGGCGGCGTGCTCTTCAGCGACGAGGCGTATTACCTCTACCGCCCCGAAAACGAGCGCGACCATGGCCGGGAGGCCATAGAAATCCTGCTCCAGGTGATGGAGAACAACCGTGACGATCTGGTCGTGATCCTGGCCGGCTACAAGGACCGCATGAACACATTTTTCCAGAGCAACCCGGGGCTCAGTTCGCGCGTCGCGCACCATCTGGATTTCCCGGGCTGCGCCGTGGGCGAGTTGCTGCAAATCTCGCAGCGTTTGCTGGCTGGCCAGCACTGCCGCTTCGACATAGGTGCTGCCGAGGTCTTCGAAGATTATCTTCAGCGGCGCGTCCGGCAAACGCCCTTTGCCAACGCACGCAGCGCGCGCAACGCGCTCGACCGGGCGCGCCTGCGCCAGGCCTCCAGGCTGTTCGCGGACCGTGACCGTGTGCTCGACGAAATCGCGCTCACCACCCTCACCCCGCAGGACATCCTGGCCAGCCGGATGTTCCAGACTTCCACGCCGGAGAAGGTGTTGACGAAATGAATGACACCCGCGCAAGGTCCCGAAGTGGGCCCAATCCAGGCGCAAAGCGCAGTCGGGGCCTTGACCCGGCGAGCATTCGCAACGACGAATCGGCCCACTTTGGGGCCTCACCCTTCGGGCTGGGACGGCCTGGGGCGCTGGGGGGTGTTGCTGTCTTTGCCCAGGCGGACGCCTGGGCCGCGCAGCGCGCCTGCCCCAGCGCCCTTGGCCACCCCGGCGCGGCTGCCATTCATTTCGTCAACACTCTCTGAGGCCCACATGCCCCTGTCGAACCGCCGCACCCTCACGCAATACCTGATCGAACAGCGCCGCCGCTTCCCCGACGCCAGCGGCGAGTTGAACGCGCTGATCCTCGATGTGTCGCTGGCCTGCAAGGCCATTGCACGCTCGGTGGCCTTTGGCGGCCTGGGCGACCCGAACACGCGCCACCTGATCGCCGGCGGCGACAGCCATGTGCAGGGTGAGGTGCACAAGCCGCTCGACGTCATCAGCAACGAGATCTTCATCCGCAACATCGAATGGTCGGGCAACCTGGCGGGCATGGCGTCCGAGGAGATGGCGGAGCCCTACCAGATCCAGGCCGCGTACCCTCGCGGCAAGTATCTGATCGTCTTCGACCCGCTCGACGGTTCGAGCAACATCGACGTCAACGTCTCCGTCGGCAGCATTTTTTCGATACTGCGGGCGCCGCAGGACGTCATCGACAGCGGCCGCGCCGTCACCAAGGCCGACTTCCTGCAACCGGGAACGAGCCAGATAGCCGCCGGCTACGCGATCTACGGCCCGGTGACGATGTTCGTGCTGACCGTGGGCAACGGCGTGGTGGGCTTCACGCTCGACCCGAACCTTGGCGAGTTCAAGCTCACGCACCCCGAGATCAAGGTGCCCGAGGACACCCAGGAGTTCGCCATCGACACCTCCAATAGCCGCTTCTGGGAGCCGCCGATCAAGCGCTACGTGGACGAATGCCTGGCCGGCCGCACGGGGCCGCGCGGCAAGGATTTCAACATGCGCTGGATCGCCATCATGGTGGCAGAGGCGCACCGCATCCTGATGCGTGGAGGCGTCTTCATGTACCCGCGCGACACCAAGGACCCGAAAAAACCCGGCCGCCTGCGGCTGCTCTACGAGGCCAACCCCGTCGGCTTCCTGATGGAACAGGCCGGCGGCCGCGCCAGCACCGGGCGCCAGCCCGTGCTCGGTGTGCAGCCGAGCGAGTTTCACCAGCGCATCGGCATCGTTTTCGGTTCGAAAAACGAGGTCGAGCGCATCGAGCGTTACCACCGCGAGCCCGCCACGCGCGAAGCCACGACGCCGCTGTTCGCCGAACGCAGCCTGTTCCGCGACTGAACAGATCCGGTCCCAAAGACGCCTGCGGCGTCGCATCCACCCAGACGCCTGCGGCATAGCATCCACCCAGACGCCTGCGGCGTCGCCCCCCAGGGTGGAGCGGCCCGCCTGAAGCGGCCCCGCGCGGGCCCACCCTGCATTCCTCACCACCGAGAACACCGCATGTCAGAACGCCACCCCATCATCGCCATCACTGGTTCATCGGGCGCCGGCACCACCTCGGTGACGCACACCTTCGAGAACATCTTCCGCCGTGAAAACGTGTCGGCCGCGGTCATCGAAGGCGACAGCTTCCACCGCTACGACCGGCTGGAGATGAAGCAGCGACTGGCCGAGGCCGAACTGGCCGGCGACAAGAACTTCAGCCACTTCGGCCCCGAGAACAACCTGTTCGCCGAACTGGAACAGTTGTTCAACGACTACGGCCAGAGCGGCACCGGGCAGCGCCGCAAATACCTGCATGACAACGAAGAAGCTGCGCCCTACAAGCAGAAGCCCGGCACCTTCACGCCCTGGGAAGCGGTGTCGGAGAACACCGACTTGCTGTTCTACGAAGGCCTGCACGGCGGCGTGGTGACCGAGGGGGTGAACATCGCGCGCCACCCCGACCTGCTGATCGGCGTGGTGCCGGTGATCAACCTCGAATGGATACAGAAGCTGTGGCGCGACAAGTCCAAGCGCGGCTACTCCACGGAAGCCGTCACCGACACCATCCTGCGCCGCATGCCCGACTATGTGCACTACATCTGCCCGCAGTTCACCCACACGCACGTGAACTTCCAGCGTGTGCCCTGCGTCGACACCAGCAACCCCTTCATCGCGCGCGACATTCCCGCGCCCGACGAGAGCCTGGTCGTCATCCGCTTCGCCAACCCGAAGGGCATCGACTTCCAGTACTTGCTGAGCATGGTGCATGACTCGTTCATGTCTCGCGCCAACACTGTGGTGGTGCCGGGCGGCAAGATGGAGCTTGCGATGCAGCTGATCTTCACGCCCTTCATCTGGCGCATGATGGAACGACGCAAACGTTCGCTCGGCGCGCTCTGACAGCGCGACATGTTGCGCGCCCTGCTCTGCGACGTCGACGGCACGCTGGCCGAGACCGAACGCGACGGCCACCGTGTCGCCTTCAACCTGGCCTTCGATGAGCTCGGCCTGCCCTGGCGCCGGGATGAGGCGCACTGCGGCCGGCTGCTGGCGGTGATCGGCGGCGTCGAGCGGCTCCTGCATGACGTGGCCGCGCGCCCCGATGCGCCGGCCGACCGCGAGGCGCTGGCGCGTTAACTGCACCGGCTGAAGACGCGCCACTGTGCCGACATCGTTCGCCTTGGCGCCATCACCCTGCTGCCTGACGTGCGCGAACTCATCGGCGACTGCGCGGCGGCCGGCCTGCGCCAGGCCACCACCACCACCACCAGCCGGCCAAACGTCGAAGAACTGCTGTCGGCCAGCGGCCGGGGCAGCTTCGAGTTCATGCTGTGCGCCGACAGCGCGCCGCGCAGGCAGCCCGACCCGCCGGTCTTCCAGCTGGCGCTGGCGCGGCTGACGCCGCCGGGCTACGAGGTGCTGGCGGTCGAGGATTCGCCCGCCGGCGTGTCTGCCTGCGCCGCCGCCGGCGTGCCCGTGGTGCTGGCACGCAGCGCCTGTTTCGCCAACGCTGCGGCGGCCGGCGCGCTCGCCGCCGGGCCCGGTCTGCAGGCGACGGAAGGCTGGCGGCCGGCTTCCCGGCCCGGGCCGCGCATCGATCTGCCCTGTGTATTGAAGTGGCTCCCGGGAAGTGATCGCGATTTAAGGGGACAATGGAGGGTTAGCGTCTTCTAGGGGCTGCATCCCAGCCTCACCCCAGCGCCATGGCCACACGCCGCTCCGCCTCCGCCCCCGCCACATCCACAGAGCCGAAGCTTCGTCAGACTCAGGCCGAATACACCGCCGCTCGGCCGAACGCCGAACCCGGCGTGAAGCCCATGATGTCGAGCTCCAAGATGTACGTCTGCATCCGCTGCCACGCCAACTTCAAGACCGGCGACGGCAAGCCCGACCCGCGGCTGCGCGGGCTGGGTCGCTGCAACAACTGCCTGGGCGTCACGAGCCCGGCAGCCTGACGTTGACGCGCCGCCCTGCCGGCGGCGCGAAGTCAGATCAGCTCTTGACCAGGCTTGAGACCACGCTCTCCAGGGCCTCGCCCAGCTTGGCCCTGGCCAGCGCCTGGCACTTTCCAGCTGTGGCTCCAGTCAGGGCATCGAAGCTGGTGGCGATTTTCTCGGGCCGGAACAACACGGCTTTCAGCGTGCCCGTCAACGGCACCATCATCACGCGCGCCGTCACGACGCAGGTGCCAGCGGTGGTGATGCCGCCCTCCACCTGGCTCACGAAACCCCACTTCGACGCCGGGTAGACCTTCCAGACCTTGGCCGGAATGCCTTCGGCGAGCATGGCCTTCGCACTGGCGTTGTCTATCAGGGCCGAGCTTGAAAAATCAAGCAGCACGGCCTTGGCCGGCGGCGCCGCAAAGGCCTGTTGGGCGATCAGCAGGACAGCGCCCGCCAGCATGTTGCCGAGTTTCATTCGATACCTCTGGAAGATGGTCAGTCGGGCGGAAGACACGCCGTCAGGCGCATCCTGCGCGGGGCAGTGTACCCACCTGCGGCAAGGCTGTGCCTGCGCGTCGTGAACCAGATGAACGCGGGCCGCCAGACCCAGTGCCGCCAATCAGCCTCAATCATCGGAGGCCCGGGCATTGCCGGTGCTGCGCGGCGCATCCACCGGTTCACGCAACAAACGCTCGGCGCGCGCCACGTCGCTGCCGAGCCGGCCGACGAGCAGTTCGATCAAGTGGAAACCGAAGGCGGGGTTCTGGAAATAGAGCTGCCTGACCGTGCCCTCGTCGAGTTCGAGCAAAGTGCAGCGCGTGACACAGCGCACCGTGTGAGTCCGCCGGTGGTCGGGTGAAAACAGCGCGATCTCGCCGAAGATGCGGCCAGGCTCGATGCGTTGGCCGAGTTCCACCAGTTCGAGTTCGCCGTGCACCAGCAGGTACATGCCGCGCGCCCGGTCTCCCTTGCGGAACAGCACCCGGCCGGCCGCACGCCGGCGCTTCTTCATGTAAGGCTTGAGCCACAGCCCGGCCATGTCACCGGCCTTCGATGCACGTTTCACGCGGCGCGTGAGCAGCATCATCTCGACGGCGCGCCAGATGTTGACGGGCAGCAGCAGCGCCGAGATCGCCAGCGTCGTCGGCGACGGATGCAGCAGCCCGAAAACCAGCAGCCCGATGTTGCTGCCGACCGCCAACCAGCGCAGCGGGATCATGGTGCGCACGAAGGCGGAGACGATTATCAGCGCTACGCCCAGCATCGCGGCCAAATGCGCCACGATCTGCAACGGTGACGAAGCCAGGGCCTCGAGGTAGGCGGCGCCCGCATCGGCCCACGACCCGGCGCTGTCGATCAGCATGGGCGGGTGCTCGTCGGTCGTTGTTGGAGGTGGCTGGCAGGGTGCACGGAACTGGCGGCGGTCGGGACAAAGATGATCGAGGGCCGGCTCGACAAGGCTGTGGCCCGGCAATGCCGTAGTCTGCCTTAGGGCCCGTGACGAAATGACCTGCCCATTTTGGCCGCTCGATCGGGATGCGATGCCAGGCGCGGAGCGCGCCGTGTGGCGAGCCACATGAGCGATTCGCAACGCCGCGGCGCGCCCAAGTCCAGCGAGGCAAATGATCAAGTGATTGAGGAACGGGACCTGAGCGCGTCCTCGATGAAGGCCCGGCATGCATGCCCGAGGACGACGCGCGAAAAAAAACAGGCCCCGCAGGGCCTGTTCATATTGCCGGATCGAACCGGCCGAAACCGATCCGAGGCGACTTCAGCGATCGCCGCGAAAGGCCGGCTTGGCGAACGAACGGCCGGCCGGTTTGAACGTCTTGCCGAACGGCTTGTTGAAGGTCTTGCCAGGCGGACGGGCAGCACCGGCGGGCTTGGGCTCGGCGCGCTGCGGCTCCAGGCCGACAATAACTTCGGCCGGAATGCGCTGCGTGGTGAAGCGCTGGATGCTGTGCACCATGCCGGCGTCGCGGCGCTCGGCCAGCGTCACCGCCAGGCCGGCGCGGCCGGCACGGCCGGTGCGGCCGATGCGGTGCACATAGTCTTCAGCCTTCATGGGCAGGCCGTAATTGATGACGTGGCTGATGCTCGGCACGTCGATGCCGCGGGCGGCTACGTCGGTGGCCACCAGCACGCGCAGGTCACGTGAGCGCAGGCCCTGCAGCACGCGGTTGCGGCGTCCTTGCGGCATGCCGCCGTGCAGCGACGCGACACGATGGCCCATGTCGGCCAGGCGGTCAGCCAGCCAGTCGGCGTCACGCTGGGTGCTTGTGAAGACCAGCGCCTGGTCAACGCTCTTCTCGGTCAGGATGTGGTCGAGCAGCGCGTTCTTGTGCGTCTGGTCGTCGGCCCAGTGCAGGCGCTGTTCGATGTCCGCATGCTTTTCGGTATGCGAGGAGACATCGATGCGCTCGGGGTCGCGCAGCAGGTCTTGCGCCAGGCGGCCCACGTGGCCGGCGAAAGTGGCGCTGTACATCATCGTCTGGCGCGTCTTCGGCAGGGCGCTCGCGATATGGTGGATCGGATCGATGAAACCCATGTCCAGCATGCGGTCGGCTTCGTCGAGGACCAGCATCTCGATACCGGCCAGCATGGCTTTGCCCGACTCCATGTGGTCGATCAGACGGCCGGGCGTGGCGATCAACACGTCGAGCGGGCCGCGCAGCGCCTTCAGCTGCGCGCCATAGGGCACGCCGCCGACGATGGTGGCCACGCGCAGGCCGGGCACGTGGCGGCCGTAGTCCACAGTCGCCTTGGCAACCTGCATCGCCAGTTCACGGGTGGGCGTCAATACGAGGATGCGCGGGCCGTTCGGCGCGTAACGCGCAGGGCGTTCGCCTGGCACCTGCGGCGCGGCATCGCGCTTCTTGCCGGCGTCGGCACGCGCGGCCAGGATGCGCTCCAGCGCGGGGATGACGAAGCTGGCGGTCTTGCCACTGCCGGTGCTGGAAGAAACCATCAGGTCGCGGCCTTGCAGTGCGGGCGGAATGGCGCGCATCTGCACTTCGGTGGCGGTGGTGTAACCGGCGTCGGCGACGGCACGGGTCAAGAAGGCGTTCAGGCCCAGGGTATCGAAACTCATCTTCGTACTTTCGCAGGAGATCACCGCGGACAAAGCCGCAGCGTCGGCGCCCTGGAAAGGGCACCGCACAAGAGAGGTCGCAAAGGGCTGACGCCAGGCACGGTGCCGGGCAGACGGATCAAGGCGACGGCATCGCCGCCGACCCGTCACCCGGCCGTGGAGGCCGGGCAGTGCGCCCTGCTGAAAACGAGGGCGAAGGTCGAAGGGGATGAACGAGTGGCATCCGGTAGATGCCAGCCCATGAGTATATGCGACTTCGGGTTTGCACGCATGAGCGTGTTTTCGTTTGCGTTCGCTGGAGGCCGCTCCAAGCCGAGTCGTCCAGCGGGCGTCCAGGTCTCCGGAAGACGGCACCGCGCGTCGTCCGCAGTTTCACAGACGTGCGGCACCACGCGGTGCGGCGAGCGCCGGGCCGGGCGTGCCACGGAGGAAACCAGAGGTGGTGTCAACGAGCTGCCGCAGGCCGGCATGCCGCTGCCGGAATGGGGTGAGAGGCCGAGAGTTTTTCGAGCGTGACCGGGCAGCGCGTCAAAGGGCGTCCGATCCAGTCGCAAAGCACAGCTATAGCCCGGGCTATGGCGAGCATTTGCAACGACGAGCGGGCGTCTTTTGGCGTGATGAGGGGGCATGATCGAAAGACTCTCAGCCTCTCGGTCGACCGTCACGCCGGCTTCATGCCCAGCACTTCATCGGCGTCGCGCTTCAGCAAGGCCTTGAGCAGCGGCGGCTCGAAGTGCCGCGACACCGTGACGGCGTAGAAGTTCTCATGCAGGTCGGGCACGACGCAGTACTCGGACAAGCTGCCGTTGGCCAGTTCATCACGCACCACCACCGTGGGCAGCAGCGCCACCGCGTCGGAGTCCCGCGCCAGCAGGCGCAGCATCGCCATGTCGTCCACTTCAGCCAGCACCTGGCAGCGCAGGCCTTGCTGTTCGCACAGCAGGTCGAAACCGGCGCGGATGTCGTTGTCTCGGCTGGGCAGCAGCAGCGGCACCTCGGCCAGTTCTTGCGGAAATCGAAATGCCTTGCCGCGGCCGCGCGGCTTGCCCACCAGGCTGACCGGCTGGCGTGCGATGCGCCTGCAGCGCCAGGGGTGCTCGGCGTCGGCGTGGATGCGCCGGTTTGACAGCACGAGATCCAGCGCATGCAACTGCAGACGTGCCAGCAGTTCGTCCTGGCTTCCCGACTGCAGCACCAGTTCGACGTCGCTGCGCGAGAGCAGCGGCCGGATGAAGTTTTCCTGGAAGTTGCGTGAGAGCGTGGCCACTGCGCCGATGCGCAGGACCTGGCGGTCGCGCCGCACGCCGTCGCGCAGCAGGGCCATCAGCTCGCTGCCGGTATTGAAGATCGCCTCGGCGTAGCCCAGCGCCACGCGGCCGGCTTCAGTCAGCTGCAGGCTGCGGCCCTCGCGCCTGAAGAGCGGTTGGCCGATCTGATCCTCCAGCTGCCGTATCTGCGTGGACAGCGCCGACTGCGAGACGTGCAGCGAGGCCGCTGCCCGCGTCAGGTTGCCCTCTTTGGCCACGGACCAGAAGTAATGCAGGTGGTGATAGTTCAGGCGAGCCATGTCGACGTGTTCCTTTTTAGCGAACGGTTCATGCGTTTAAATGCATTTTACTTGTGGTTCGAATTCATCGACAGTGCAGCCTCACGGAATGAACGAGGACAAGAAATGATCGAACTGAACCCCGTCGGATTGTCGCCACTGCGCTTGGCCGTGCTGTGTACCGTGCCGCTGCTCTACACCCTGGCCGCCCTGGCGCCCGGGCTGCTGGCCCGTAATTCCGACGCCGGCTGGCGCTGGGCGCGTGGCTGCGCCGTCGGCGCCCTCGGCGCGGCCCTGCTTTCACTGGCCTGGCTGACGTGGGAAGGCACTGCCCTGACGCGTGGGCCCGTGCTGGCTGTGCTGGGCGACGCCGGCGCGCTGCACCTCAGCCTGCGCAGCGATGTGCCGGGCATGCTGGTGCTGCTGCTGGTGAGTTTCATAGGCTGGGTCATCGTCTCGTATTCACAGAACTACCTGGGCGGAGAACGGGGACAGGAACGTTTCATCCGTTGTCTGATGCTCACATTGGCCGCCGTCTCGGTGCTGGTGCTGACGAACAGCCTGGTGTGGCTGGCGCTGGCCTGGATCGGCACCAGCCTGGCGCTGCACGGTCTGCTGACGTTCTTTCAGCAACGGCCGCAGGCGCTGATCGCCGCGCACAAGAAGTTCATCGCCAGCCGCGTCGCCGACCTCTGCCTGCTCGGCGGCATCGTGCTGGTCGGCCAGCAGCTCGGCACGCTGGAAATCGACCAGGCCATTGCCGCCGCGAAGGCGTTGCCTTCGATGACAGGCCCGCTGCAGGCCGCCGCGCTGCTGCTGGCCGCCAGCGCGCTGCTCAAGTGCGCGCAACTGCCGGTGCACGGCTGGCTGATCCAGGTGATGGAAGCACCGACGCCGGTGTCGGCGCTGCTGCACGCCGGCGTCGTCAACCTCGGCGGCTTCTTGCTGATCCGCCTGGGCAGCCTGGTCGGCGACGTGCCGGCCGCCCAAGCGCTGCTGGTGGTGGTGGGCAGCGTCACCGCCGTGGTGGCGGCGCTGGTGATGATGACGCGCATCAGCATCAAGGTCTCGCTGGCCTGGTCGACCTGCGCGCAGATGGGTTTCATGATGATGCAGTGCGGCCTGGGCCTGTACGACCTGGCGCTGTTGCATCTTGTGGCGCACTCGCTGTACAAGGCGCACGCCTTTCTCGGCGCCGGTGGCGCGGTCGAGCAGAACCGTCTGCAGCAGATGACGCCACCGGCGCCAGCGCTGTCGGCGGGCGGCTGGCTGGTGGGCGCGCTGGTCGGCATGGGGCTGGTGGCCGCTGCGGCGCTGGCCTGGGGCTTCAGCCCGGCCGAGGCGCCGGCGCTGTGGGCGCTGGGCGGCATCCTGTCGCTGGCGCTGGCCCCGCTGCTCGCCGGGCCCGTGTGGCGGGCGGGCGGCTGGTGGTCGCTGGCCGGGCTGGGCGGCGCCTTCGCGGTGGCGCTGGCCTACTTCGGCCTGCACGCGGGCTTCAGCCGCTGGCTCGGTGCCGAGGGCGTGGGCACGGCGCCGAGCATGGCGCTGGTGGCCTGGGTCATCGGCTGCTTCGGGTTGCTGTTCGTCGTGCAAGGCGCCGTGCGTGCCCGCCCGCAAGGCGCGCTGGCCCGCGGCCTCTACCCGTGGCTGTTCGCCGGCCTCTACCTCGATGAGCTCTTCACCCGCCTGACCTTCCGCCTGTGGCCAGCCCGCGTGCCGGCCACGCCCGGCACATTGGCCAAGCCGGCGGCCGCTCTGGCCAACGCCCAAACCCCTGGAGTCCTGTGATGAACACCGTTGCCGAATCCGTCGCCCTGGCCACTGCGCCCCTGCAGACCACCATCGACGCCGCCTGTGCGCGCATCGCGCCGACCTGGCCGCTCGACCGTTTCATCGCCGTCAACCCCTACTGGGGTCAGCTGGAACGGCCGATCGCTGCCGCCGCCGCGCAACTGGCCGGCCTGTCGGGCAGCCCGATGTTGATGCCGCGCCACTGGTACGGTGAACACTGGCGGGCCGGCCGCATCGGCCGCCAGCATCTGCAGGCGGCCATCACGGCGTCCGGCGTGCGCATCAAGCCAGAAGCGCTGATCGCCGGCCTGACCAGCGAACCGGCGCTGCCCGCCCGCCTGCCGCTCGCCACCGACATCGTCGATGCAGCACGCGACCTCGGCCACGCGATGGCCTGGCGCGACTACATCACTCACCACATCAGCCAGAGCTGCGCGGCCTTTTTCGACCAGGGCCAGGCAGCCTGGGGCCCCGACCGCAGCGGCGGCCTGTACCCGAGCTGGCTGCGGCAGTCGGCGCACGACTTCAGCCCTGCGATGCTGATGGGCCACAGCGGTTTCACCCAGCGCCTGGCGGCGCTGCCGCATGAGCCGACGGCGCTGATCACCGCGGCGCTGCGAGCGCTGCGCGTGCCGGCCGAAGCGCAGGAGGCCTACTTCACGGCGCTGCTGATGAGCATCAACGGCTGGGCTTCGTGGTGTGCCTACCAGCGCTGGCAGGCGCGGCTCGAACAGCGCGACGACGCGCAGATCGTGCACCTGCTGGCCATCCGCCTGGCCTGGGAATGGCTGCTGCACGAAGGCCACCCGACGCTCGCCGTGGCCGACAAGCTGGGCAGCGCGTGGCGCGCCAGCCAGGGCGTGATCCAGCGTGCCGAAGCGGCGCAGCAGCACGACTGGCTGTGGCAGGCGGCGCTGGAACGTAGCTACCAGGCGCCGCTGTGCCAGGGCCTGATGACGGCCAGGCCGCCGGCAGAAGGCGCCGCCACGCCTGCCGTGCAGGCGGTGTTCTGCATCGACGTGCGCTCCGAGGTCTACCGCCGCGCGCTCGAAGCGGCCAGCCCGGCGGTGCAAACGCTGGGCTTTGCCGGCTTCTTCGCGATGTTCGTCGAGTACCGGCCACTGGGTTCCGAAATGGTCCGCCCGCAGTTGCCGGGGCTGCTGGCGCCGGGGTTGTGTGTCACCGACGAATGCGACGCGCCCGGCCTGGCCCAGGTGCTGGCCGACGGGCGCAAGAAGAACCTGCTCTGGCGCCAGCAGTGGCAGGCTTTCCGCGGTGGCGCCGGCTCGACCTTCTCTTTTGTCGAAGCCTGCGGGCTGCTGTATGCCGGCAAGCTGGTGAAGAGCAGCTTCGGCGCCGTGGCCGACCCGCCGACCGTCGAGCAGACCGGTCTGCCGGCCGACCAGCGTGGCAAGCTGCGCCCGCGCCTGCCCAGCGCCGGCGGCCCCAACCTCGAAGCACGCATCACTTCGGCGGCCACCGCGCTCGGCGCGATGGGGCTGACCGGCGGCTACGCACGGCTGATCCTGATGGCCGGCCACGGCAGCACCAGCGCCAACAACCCGCACGCCGCCGGCCTGGACTGCGGCGCCTGCGGCGGGCAGACCGGCGAGGTCAACGCGCG
>Ga0163144_10022691_pt1 | contig 12427 bp, 6 predicted proteins | sample OliLak19BULKMAT1_FD_123175 | JGI IMG/M metagenome (GOLD analysis project Ga0163144, IMG submission 123175) | Freshwater microbial mat bacterial communities from Lake Vanda, McMurdo Dry Valleys, Antarctica - Oligotrophic Lake LV.19.BULKMAT1 | ecosystem: Environmental > Aquatic > Freshwater > Lake... | reverse complement strand
CAGTGTTTTATTCCAGCCTTCGAGGGTCATGTCATGCAAGGGACCATCACCGAATTTTCTTCCACTGCCTCCAGCAACATGATAAAGTCCGTCAAAGCCACCAAACTTTTCTTCGCAGAGTGAAATTGCTTTTGGGGCAGTTTCTTCCCGCACCGCATCGCCAACCAAAGCAGCTCCTTGTTCGCCAAGGAGTTGACCCGCTTTTTCTGAATTCTCCTGATCTCTTCCTACTACCACCACCTGTGCACCTTCCTTTGAAAAGGCTAATGCCGCAGATAGCCCAATGCCCGTGGTGCCACCGATGATTACGATCCGTTTATTAAAAAGCCAGTTCATATACTTTTTGTAATTAGTAAATATAGGCTGCTGATTGGGAAATCAATATTTAAAATTGATATTCAATTATTTGCTTTTGTGAAATATAATACAAATTGGATATGTGCTTATTTTTTTCTAAAATCACCTTTTATATTACCCACCTAAAATACTATTATGGCATCAATCTTATCTGGTTATGAATATGACATCTTTGTAAGTTATAGGCACAATGACAACAAATATGACGGATGGGTAACCGAGTTTGTAGAAAAACTTAGTCAGGAGCTGGATGCGACCTTAAAAGACAATTCATCTATGCATTTGTCTTTTTTTTTCCTCCGCTTTTATCGTAATTGAATATTATTTAATTCGTTAGCATGTCTCAATCCCGTCAACTGGCAGCCATCATGTTTACCGATATTGTCGGCTATACTGCTTTGATGGGAAGTAACGAACAAAAAGCTTTTGAACTGCTACGGAAAAACCGGGAGATACAAAAACCAATCATTGAAGAATTCGGTGGCCGCTGGATCAAAGAATTAGGCGATGGCGTGATGGCCAGTTTTCCGGCTGTAAGCAAGGCTGTTTACGCAGCAATAAAAATTCAGGAAGCTTGTCGCAATGAGGCTTTTGAATTGCGCATTGGCATCCACTTGGGTGAAGTGGTATTTGAAAATGACGATGTTTTTGGCGATGCAGTGAACATTGCTTCCCGGCTGCAATCATTAGCTCCCCCCTCAAGTATTTATGTTTCTCATTCTGTGCAGCGGGATCTATCCAATAAAAATGATATTAAGTCTGAATATGTAGGGTCTGAAAATCTTAAAAACGTTAAGGATCCGATACAGGTTTACAAAATATTTTCAACCGGAGACGAAACAGCTGTACTAAATCAAGTGCCTATGAAATCATCGATTATGCCCAATTATGAATATGATATTTTCGTTAGCTACCGGCATAATGATAATAAATATGATGGATGGGTAACTGAGTTTGTTGAAAAACTCAAGCAGGAATTAGACGCAACGTTGAAAGATAAACTAACCATTTTCTTTGATAAAAATCCAAAAGAGGGACTACAGGAGACTCATCACGTTGACCAGTCTATCAGTACTAAAATAAAGTCATTGATTTTTATCCCAATAATTTCCCAAACGTATTGCGACACCAAATCTTTCGCCTGGAATCAGGAGTTTATAGTTTTCAAAAACGAATCTGAAAAGGACTCACTTGGAAGAACATTGAAATTGCCCAATGGAAATTTTGCCTCCCGTATCCTTCCTATTAAAATTCACGAAATAGATGTTGATGACGTAAAACTTTTGGAAACTGAATTAGCCGGTGCTTTGCGTTCAATCGATTTTATCTACCGTGATGCGGGTGTTAACCGACCTTTGCGGGCAGTGGATGACGAAATTGGAACTAACAGCGCAGGTATATTATACCGGAATCAAATCAACAAACTGGCAAATGCTGTTAAAGACATTGTTCAGGGCATTAAGCTTGCTGAACGTGGAGAAATAAAGGCATCAGCAACGATCGACTTAACGGCACGCCAGATCATACCCACTACTTTTACAACATCGTTACCTTCGTCAATTAAAGTGCAGGTTGTTGACCGTCAGCGCCCAAATCTTTACCTCGCCTGGACATCCAATGATTTAAAAGAGCAACGCGAAGAAATGGCCATCATCCTCCAAAAGGCGGGCTTCAATGTTCTTCCTTCAATTGATTGCCCAGCCGATGATGAAACGTTTAAAAAGAAAGTTGCTGAAGAAATTAACCGGTGTTCGTGTTCTTTGCACATGTTGAGCGGAGAATTCGGAAGGCGTTTTGAATCCGATGACGAGACCTCATTTCCACAATACCAGTTTATGGAAACGAAACGGAAAATTGATACACCCGCCTCTGACTTCAACACCTTTGTTTGGCTTTATCCTGATTCAACACAATTGGTTAAGCCCGCTCAACAAGAATTTATCAAATACATTCGCAACAACATTACCCGCAACATGATGTTTTCCAACAGTCCGGGCCCCATGCAATTGGTGGATGACATCCGTGTGGTGATGATGAAACAGGATTCAGCAGTTTACGATTCGAAAGACACCGATATATTTTTCATTTTTAACCAGCAGGATGAGCAAGATGCTAAAATTGTCTATGATATACTCAGTGCAGAGTACCCGGTTGAGATTATGAACATCATGCCGGATGGAGAAGATCAGTACAGAGAAATTTCATCACAGCAGATTCCAAAAAGCAAACTGGCCGTAGTGTATTTTAAATATGCAGCCGATTGGGCGTTACCCTTTATCAAACAGATTTGGAAACAAGTAGGTGGAGCCTCATCACCTACACCTTTGTTCCTGGTAGGCGAAGATGATCCGCGAAGTAACCTGGCCCGAAATTTCAAGGCTCCAAAAGTTATTTCCATCATTGTTCCGAAAGACAAAGTGCCTGCCGAAGTGAAGAAAGTTTATACCACTGTTATTGAGATTCGATAGATTTTTTAAGAATCATGATACTTCAAACTTCAGCACTCAACATTCATTATTCAAATTAGAAAATCATGTTGAAGAATATACAATATGAAAAAATACGATCTTGAAGAACGACTAATCAATCTTGCCGTCCTAATAATTGAGTTAGTTGAGACTATGCCAAATACTAGGGCGGCCAATCACTTGGCTGGCCAGTTGTTACGTTCCGGTACTTCACCAGCCCTTAATTATGGCGAAGCCCAAAGCGGGGAATCCCGAAATGACTTTATTCATAAAATAAAGATCGTGTTGAAGGAATTGCGTGAAACTTTGGTTTGCCTTAAGATCATTTATAAAGCAAGACTTTTCACATCGGAGGAAAAGATTAAGGTGGTCTTAAAGGAGACTGATGAACTTGTAGCCATATTTGTGAAGAGTACAAAGACAGCGGAGAATAATAGAAAATGAATTTTAATAATGGTCAAATTTGAATGTAGAATGATGAATGCTGATTTAAGAATAATGAAGTTACCCGTACTTCAAAAATCAACATTCATCATTCAATATTCATTATTCAAATTGGAAAATAATGTTTGAAGAATATACCATTTGCCCCTACACCGGTTTACGTTCCTTTACAGAGGAAGAATCACTTTATTTTAAAGGACGGGAAGAGCACATTGAACAAGCTACTGAGCAACTTCAGCGCAATAAGTTTTTAATGCTTACCGGTGCATCTGGTGATGGAAAATCATCATTGGTATATGCAGGTATTGTCCCCAATGCACGCGCAGGTTTTTTAAAATCCAAATATACCAATTGGTGTGTTGCCGACTTCCGACCTGAGCGGTCACCTTTTTTAAATTTATGTAAGGCGGTTGCCAGGCAACTTGATATAAATAATTACCATACGGTAGAATCGGAATTGCACCATGGTTTTTCTGCACTCACTGACCTGTACAGAAACTCTAAGCGCTTTATAGATGTCAACTCAATCGCCTGGCAAGAAGCAGATGATGCGGCAAAAGCTGCCATGAAACGTGAAGCAGGAAACCTGATCATTTTGGTTGACCAGTTTGAAGAGTTTTTTACTAACCCTGAAAATTATCATCGGGGCGTGCCGTCAAAAGATTCCAACCTGGTGCTCAATTTATTGCTGGAAACAGCACGCATCGCGTTAGAGGAAGACCTTCCCGTTTATGTAATCTTTACCATGCGCTCGGACTTTATCGGGCAGTGTGCAGCATTTCGTGGATTACCGGAGTATATAGGCTTTTCTCAATTTTTTGTTCCGCGGCTTAACCGTGCACAGTTGCAACAAGTAATTGAAGAGCCTGCCGTGCTAAGTGGCAACCGAATAACAAGAAGACTGGCCGAACGACTCATTCATGATATAGCGGAGGGAGTTGATCAACTGCCCATTCTGCAACACGCACTAAACCAAATTTGGCATGCTGCCACTAAGGGAACCGAAGAGATGGACCTTCTCCATTACGCGATGGTAGGAGGAATGCCTCCGTCAGAGCTTCCTGATGAGCACCTGGGTCTATTCGATAAATGGTTCGACAAGTTGCCTGAAAAAGTAAAAGCATGTTACCATAAACCGAGCCTTCAGAATGTGTTGGATACGCATGCCAATAAATTGTATGAATCCGCAGCGGAAAGTTACCGCAATAGGTTAGGCAAAGAAATTTCCGATGAAGCGGCAAAAGATATCATCCGGAAAACTTTTGTTTGCCTTACAAAAATTGATCAAAGCCGTGCGGTGCGAAACCGGATGACACTGACGGAAATCTGGAATCTGATAAATCGAAAAGATTCAGATATAGAAACCCTGGGTTGGGTGATTAATATTTTCCGTGAACCCGGAAACACTTTTGTTAGGCCATTTATTACGGAAGAAGTCGAATCAGGTCAACTGAAGGAAACTGATGTATTGGATATTACCCATGAAAGTCTGATACGCAATTGGGCACTACTGGAAGAATGGGCACAGGAAGAGTTTCATGATTACTCGGTATCACTTGATTTTGAGCAACAGTTAAACCGATGGGTTGAAAGCGGGAAGTCGAATGGATTTTTACTTTCTATAGGTCCGTTAACCTACTTTGAGAACTGGTACAACAAAGTAAATCCTAATGCACATTGGATTGCCCGCTACCTGCCTGAAGATATTGAACAGGAAAGAAAGTTAACGAAGGCAAAGCAAGTGCTTTCAAATTCCCAGGAGTTTTTAAAACGAAGTGCTCGAAAACATGCCTTGACGCGTACTTTTATCAGATACGGAACAAAGAGAATTGCAGCCATATTAGGAATTGCTGCCATACTTATTTTGAGTTCCTTCGCAGTACGCGACTATCTACACAAACAAAATTCTTTTGTACTTGAATCCATTAAAGAAGAGACTCTCGGGTTAGCCAATAATAAAAAAGTATCCTATAGTGATAAGATTGCCTTGCTGATCGAAGAACTCAAATTGGGTGAGATTACCCTGAATGAAATAATGCTACGCGTTGAAGACCCTATTGAGAGACTAAATGTGGTGGGTGGGATCCCTATGATGTTGATATTTCAGGGGCGCGATGAGCCAAAAAAAGAAATTTTTGAGAGTCTTGCTCTCACCGATAGTTTGTTACAGGCTTACCCAATGGATCCATTAAATAATGAGCGAATATCGGGAATATTAAAGGAGATTAATGATTTCGGAGTAACCCTGGATGTTGCACGATTTTATAATAAAGACAAGTACATAAGTGAATTGAGAGATAGAAATGCAAAACGGGGAGCGAAGTGGGTATTGCACGTGTTGGATAAACAGCCGGCAGGTTTTAATGACATCCGGAATTTAAGCGTGGCGATGGAAAATACTATTAACCGGGCAGCTTTTACTGGCGAAGAAATTGACATTCTCATTTCAGCACTCTCACCTTTTCAAGAATCCGAAATGAATGACTGGCATCAGTCTTTGTTTAAGAGGGACAATATTATGGTGAGAGGTATTTACGGATATGGCTTTTTATTTAATGGCTTGTACCAGGAATTAGCTTACCTGTATGCTGCCAAAGGTAACACACAGAAAACTTTGCAGTGCCTTGATTCATTATTGCGATACAACGATAATTATTTCACAAAAGATTATAGTGCGATGCTTGATAATGCATCCAATATAGCATCTGTATTTTATTTAAATGGAAAAAAGAATGAAGTAATTGAATTTATTGCTGGTTATTGCTTGCAAAAACGAATTTCAGAGCCGCTATTTTATGAGATACTAACTGCACGCTATGTCAATAGTGTACATGTTTTTTTGACGCTTCATCTTCATCCCTTTATGAATGCGACATCCAATTTTAATTTGCGGTTTACCGATGTTGACCAGGTTACTTTTTTCTCCGCTAAGCATCGTGAAAGTATTTTGAAAAGTTCTGTCGATGAAAACAATAAGAATTTTCAGCTTGCATTGGCGTACAAGAATGAGGCAATGTTTGTTGCAAATTATTCAAGGGGTTATAATGACCCGCTTGATAAAGACCGGATTTGGCCTTTATTTGACAAAGCATTTAGTTATTATAATCTGATCGATTCGAAATTTCTTGAAAGAGACACAGAATTTAAATATCAATCGGACGTGCTGAAGGTACCGATGAAAATGTTGTTTACCTATCCGGATTATATTTCTTCACAGACATCAACAGAACCTCGCTCAGGACCTTCCTTTTATTCATCCGACTCGTTTATGAAATATACGCTTGAAAAGGAACTTTTTGAATCATTACATAATCCAGAAGTGGACTTAAAGAATCTGTACTATTGGATTCTTGATTATGATGGTTTAAATAATAACCCTCCATTTCATTTCGTAAGAGAGATTGATTATCCTGTATTGGTTAGCCTGGAGAAGGAATTAATAAAACAGAATGCCCGGGACAAAATTGACATGAATTTGCTTTACTTTCATTTAGGGAGGAAGGCACACAATGCAAAAGATTCTGAGAAAGCATTATACTATTATAGCCAGGTAAAAAATGAAAATCTAATTGGAGCATTGCGTGAAAATGGCAATATGATACGGCATATTGCATATGCTGTTATTGATTTAATCGAACTTGATCAGTTTGAGGAGGCGTATACGCTGATACGAACATTTAAAAGCAATATTAACCGTTCAAATTTATATGCGTTTGCGTCAGCTGAATTTTCAAGAGCAAAAGAAGATAAGAAAATAATTCTTCGTTTAATTGATTCTGCCCGCGTTGAAATGAACCGGATAAAGGAACTCACAAACGATCAGCCCAATCGAATGCAATTGGCTTATGCTTTAACTATGGTTGACCCGGATGGCAATCAGGAGGAGGCTTATAAAGTGATAAAGAATGTGGGTAATAAATCATTTGCGCTGATGAGAATTTCACGTTCACACGCATTTAATAATAAGCTGTATTCAGGAATGCAAAATATCCAGCCCAATATTTCAGATTCGGATCGTTCCGTATTTTTATGGAATATACTATATGGTTATCAGGATGGAATGAATAATAGAGAATCTGCCTGGAGCCAATATGAAAATGGTCATAGGCCTTGGTTTATTAAGTGGTTACCTTATGTGAATGATGATGAGTAAGAGTGAAATGATATGCCCCTATACCGGATTACGTTCTTTTTCAGAAGATGAGAGTTTGTATTTTAAAGGTCGCGATCTTCAGATTGATCAGATTACCGCATTATTGGAGAAGAACAAATTTCTGATGGTTACGGGTGCGTCCGGTGAAGGTAAGTCGTCATTAATTTATGCTGGATTAATTCCAAACGCTCGTTCCGGCTTTTTTAAATCAAAATATACGAACTGGGTGGTTGCCGATTTCCGCCCTGAGCGAAGTCCGGTCCGTAATATGGCAAAATCTATTGCGGAGAAATTTCAAAGCAACGAAGCCAGCATTGAAACTGAATTAAGGCGGGGATTTTCTTCGCTCATAGATTTGTATACGAATTCTGATTTTTACATTGATGAACACGATCAGCGTTGGATTGAATCAACAGAGCAGGAAAGAAAGGATAAAAAACGCAAGGCTGCTAACCTCATCATCCTGGTCGATCAATTTGAAGAATTTTTCACCAACCCTGAAAATTTTTACAATGATGCGCCTTCAGTAGATTCTCAAATTGTTGTTAACCTGATATTGGAAACAGGACGGATTGCAATTCAAAAAAACTTACCGGTTTATGTTGTTTGCACAATGCGGTCTGATTATATCGGCCAATGCTCTGCATTTAGAGGATTGCCGGAGTACATAGGATTTTCTCAATTCTTTGTTCCTAGATTAAAAAGAAAGGACTTAAAGCAGGTTGTAGAAGAACCCGCTATTCTTAGCGGTAACCGAATTTCGCAACGATTGATTGAGCGATTGGTGTATGATTTGTCGGAGGGTGTAGATCAACTTCCAATTCTACAGCATGCTTTAAACCAGATATGGCTTGCTGCCGATCATGGAAATGAAGAAATGGACTTGATCCATTATGCCATGGTAGGAGGTATGCCAGCTGAAGATCTTCCCGAACAGGATCAGGCTAAATTTAACAGCTGGTTCTCATCATTACCCGATCAGCAACAAAATTATTACAAACAGACAGGCCTGAATAAAGTAATTGAAATTCACGCAAGTTTACTTTATGAAAATGCGTGGACGTACTACAATAAGAAAAATCCGGGTAACCCTATTACCAAACATGATTCAAAGCGGATTATTGCGCTCTCATTTTGTTGTTTAACTAAAATTGACAACAGCCGTGCGGTTAGAAACCGGATGAGCCTTACGGAGATCGCAGAAATCATTAATTCCCGTGAGATATCGCCTGAGGTAGTGGGTAATGTACTCGACATTTATCGTGAGGAAGGCAATTCTTTTATGAGGCCTCTTAAAACGGATGACCAGGCCACGCATAAATTATCCCCTGATGTGGTTTTGGATATTACGCATGAAAGTCTGATCAGAAACTGGGATAAATTGAATGAATGGGCTAACCAGGAGTTTGAGTTCTATACTACCTATCTGGATTTTAGAAAGCAGCTCGATCGCTGGAAGGCTAATAAGAAGAGTGCTGGGTATCTTATGCCAATCGGCCCGCTTACCTATTTTGAAAACTGGTATGACACATGTAAGCCCAATGTGGGATGGATAAAACGATATAGTCAAAAGGAAGAAGAAAAAGGGGCTGAACACAAAGTGGCAACTGAAGTTTTGACTGACATTAGGGAGTATCTGAAAAAAAGCGCTAACAATATATTTTTTACTCGCACGGTTATGAAATATGGCCCTTCACGACTCGTAGCAATTTTTGCAGTGATCGTGATGTTCATTCTCAGTGGATTTTACTGGATTGATGCCAGGCAAAAGGAGAACAATGCCGTTGTTCAAAAGATACGAGAAAAAGCAAAATCGTTATTAGTCAGCAAGGAGATTGCTACTGAAGAAAAGGGAATTTATCTATTAACGGAAGAAAGATATAACGAAGGTACACTGATACCCCTATTAGATGAACTTCCGGCCGACAACCGTTTAGGAGTGGCAATTAAAGCCTACCGTCAGGTATTGGTAATGGATAAACATTCAGAGTATCCAATCAAAAGTGAGTTGATTAAATACATAAGAAGCTATTTTGAAAGAACAGAAAACCATAATAGTGATTACGAACTTTTACTGGATCAGTTAAATGAGTTCGTCATCCTGCTTTCTTACGATCATTATTATAACCCAAATGAGGATACCCGCAAATTGATAGAAGAGATCAGTGAAAAGTCATATCAGACTGTCTTCGCTATATTCAGTGACAAATTGGATGTACGTCCCACGTTTCCGATTGAAATAAATATAGCCCTTCAATGGTGGTTAGCTTTTGGTGATGTAACACCTGGGAAAGTTCAGAAGATTTTGGATCTGATATCTCCACTTCAAAATGAAGCAAAGGAAAGTAGCTTTAGTAAATACTATGCTAAAGGAGGTGAAGAGCCCAATGGAAGATTACCCAATATAAATAATGGCGGGTATCACACATTGGCTTCACTGTTCGCTACATTGGGAGATACTGAAAGTGTGTTATGGTGTTTTAATCAAATCAGAGATAATGGACAGAAAGAATACTTTGGCACAGGGCGGCAATTAAATAACTATAATAATATCATAGGATATTTTTATCAATATGGGCATAGAACCAAAGTGGAGCCTATTTTAAGATGGCTTTCTTTAAATGATCAGGCTGACAGAGAAATTTCTGTTTATCGAAATGTAATTATCCGCGCAAGCCATCTTAGCAGATATTTCCCGAATAATATAAATGAGGGATATTTAAGAACTTACCGTGGTAACTTTTTCCCCAATTTATGTATGGCCGAGGAAAATGTGCTAATGATGCTGGCAGAGGATTATGTGAAGGAAATCCAAAAGATTGACAACATAAATGAGCGAAATTACTTGATGGCCATGCACTATAAGCGGATGGCTATGCACAGGCATAAATATTATTTTGATCGCGGATTGTCAGCCGACATGAATGTTCTAAATGGATGGCTTGATAAATCAATAGAATATTATCGGTTGATTGATATTGGTTATCTGAATGAAATAACGGAAATCACTTATCCGTATTATTCTGATGGTGTACGCACTAAAAAACTGTCAAGAAAACACCTTCTAATTTATCCGGATTATATGGATGGTTGGTTCAGCAGTACATACCATACTGATCTGTATTTTAACTACCTGGTAAATAAGAACCTGTTGTTAGAGCTTTTCACTTCAACAGAAGAATTAGAGCTGATTACTTATTGGATTGCAAAAGCGCACGAATTTAAGCTTCCTTCATTCTTTCCGCCACCTTATTTTGATAATTTCTACCGACTTAGTGATGAAGTATTAGCTAAAGTAACTTCTTTCATAACGAATCACACACGAGGCGGTGCTGTTGATTTAAATTACCTGTATGTGATTATGGCCAACAGGGAATTTGCAAAAGGTGACACGATTAATGGGCTGCAACTTGCCAGAAAGCTTAATCTTGAGCAACTTTCCCGATCAGCCAACCGCTATGAATATATTGAAAAATCATTTTTTCTAAACCGGGTTAAAGAATTAAGCGGTCATCTTGCAGCAATAGGCAATACTGCCTTTGCCTTACAGCTTGCGGAAAGCTATGAGGAAGACTATCAAAAATTGTTTTGTTATGTGTACATGGCTGAGGCTAGTTATTTAAATCAAAATCCCCAATTTTTCACTTATCTGGATTCAGCCATGTCATTAACAAAGTCAATTGATTTTAGTGCTCTTCCTTTTCAATGGGATGCCCGATACAATTTGATGTCTTTGCTTGCTAAAATTGGTGGAGAACAAATGAATTCAATGGCGTATGAGATTTTTCGTGATATCCCTGAGGGTCCAAAGTTTTTTGGAATTTTACGGATGGCTGATGGAATGGCAGCAGAAGGTAATTTCTATAGAGCGTTTACTATTATACCCTCAACACTTACCGAAGAGCAAGATTTGATAAGTTGTGTAATTATCCTGTGGGAGGCCTGCAAAAAGAATGAGCATGAAACCGATTCAAAAAAATGGATTGCGATGGATTACATCTTAAACGGTGATTGGAACGAACGCATTTACTTTAGACCATTTTAAATGAATAGATATATTCCATTATACGTCATGTTAATTGTTTTGCTGATTATGGGAGCATTTGCATCCATGGCACAGAATGATTATGGCAATACCATTCTGGGAGGTGTTGCATTGGCGTTTTTTCTATTGTTCGTTGTTCAGTTGATTTCATCTTTTACAACAAAGAATAAGGTGGAATTAATGGATATGCTTGAACTCGTGAGTCTCACATTGCTATCGGGTATTCTTGCGTTGCGGGTTTACTACATTCATTTTCAATTTGTAGAATTAATTTTTGGTATAGCCGGCCTGGTGTTGATTGTAGTGTACATGCGTAAACTTGTTCAGTCATGGCAAACCCATAACTCCATAAATAAAGTACTGGCTATGCTGATGGCAGCCTTTCATTCAAGCATTATTTTGTATGCAGTATCCATGACAATCGTTCCTTTTATGCCATCCATGGCCGAGCCTGCAGGTGGGGCAGGGTTTGTATTGCTGATTGCATTTGTTTTAGTCGGATACGTGAAAAGAGATCTCATGTTGGGAGGGGAAAAAGTTTCTGCCTTCCGGGTTGCCACCCGCTTCAAAGATCGTTCGGTGGTGCTCCTGGCACTCTTCCTTTTATTTACAGCCTACATGGGCCTGACCAAAATAGGAGCTATCCCAAAAATGTACTCCGATGAATTTCCACAGGCTTATTTTGAGTTAGTTAAACAGGCAGAGACCGGTAATGAAAAACCGGTGAATGGAAAGTATAAGCATGAAGAGTTCAAGGAAATGTATGACCAGTTCGTCAGTAGTAATAATGTGTCGGATCAAAAATAAGTACTGCTTTGACTGATAACGTTCCTTATCTTGAAAACCTGGTTAACCATGGTCGTTACATGGAAGCACGTGAGCTTGCATTGCGGCTAAAAAATAATCCAGATGTTGATCACTTACGAGTGGATCAGTTATTAGCGCTCAGCCTTTCAAAGT
>Ga0163144_10022690_pt1 | contig 12427 bp, 4 predicted proteins | sample OliLak19BULKMAT1_FD_123175 | JGI IMG/M metagenome (GOLD analysis project Ga0163144, IMG submission 123175) | Freshwater microbial mat bacterial communities from Lake Vanda, McMurdo Dry Valleys, Antarctica - Oligotrophic Lake LV.19.BULKMAT1 | ecosystem: Environmental > Aquatic > Freshwater > Lake... | reverse complement strand
CGAGCCGCCTGTGAGCGAAGCGCCTGTGAGCGAGCCGCCTGTGAGCGAGCCGCCTGTGAGCGAGCCGCCTGTGAGCGAGCCGCCTGTGAGCGAGCCGCCTGTGAGCGAGCCGCCTGTGAGCGAAGCGCCTGCGAGCGAAGCGCCTGCGAGCGAAGCGCCTGTGAACGAAGCGCCTGTGAACGAAGCGCCTGTGAACGAGCCGCCTGTGAGCGAAGCGCCAAAGCCCACTGCGCCCACGACTCAAGGTCCGGAAGTCATCACACCTGTGGTCAGGAATTCAGTAGACAAAACTTCGGTGACGCAGTTGCAGCCTGCTGCAGCTTCGAACAGCGACCTTTCGGCAGCAACGGACGATCGCAACACGGAAGCGGTGGGCTTGGCGACTGGCGTTGACAGCAAATCTGCCGCAGCGGAACCTGACAGGTCATAACGGCGGTCCCAAATGCCCCGAATCGAGCGGATCGGGGCTTCGTCATCTCGACCGATGCTTGTGATCTCGTCCGCACAGAGAGATCGTAGGCGCTCCCGTCCTTTTCGGGCACGCATGTCCTTGCAGGTCACGCATGTGCGTTCTTGGGAACCCAGGGTGCGCTGCGCTTACCCTGGGCTATATTCGGCGCGCGCCGCTCGCGTGCGAGCACGTGGTCAAGAAGCCCCGCGCTGAAACCCGCCTGCGGTCGTCGCATCGGACGAGTCCATCCGGGTCGTCGAGTCCGCCAAGTCCATCCGAACCGTTGAGTGCGTTAAGAAAACGAGTTCCTCCGGGATCGAACGCCGACGGCGTTTGCGCTGATAGGCCAGCCCCGCACGGACGAGGTTGAAACATGAGTGCAGTGCTCCAAATACCTCAAAGGGGCCATGCATACAAGCCCAGGGTGCAACCCTGGGAATGGTAAGGAAGTAAGTTGGGAATGCGTTCCTGCGCTCGAAATGACAGCGGTCTAGGCGGTAATGATTCCCAGCGATCTCAGCCGGAAGTAAAGGCGCGCCCCGAGCATGAGAGCGGCGCCGCTCAAACCTACGGTAAAGCCCCACCATAGGCTTGGCACGCCCTTGCCAAGCGTAAAGCACCAATAGTAGGCGAGCGGAAAAGCCACTAGCCAATAGGCGATGATGGTGCAGATGGTTGGCACCAAAGTGTCTTTGAGCCCGCGCAGCGCACCCGCGCAAAGCACCTGGATGCCATCGGGAAACTGAAAAATGGCGGCCAGGAGGAGCAAGGACGCAGCAGTCGCGGCCACTAAGGGATCGTTGGGAAGATAGAGCCCGGCAATAAAAGCGCCGCCGAAAGCCATCATCGAACAGGCCAGCGCTTGGGTACTGATGCCGAGCAACAGTCCCGCACCGGCAGCCCGGCGAACATCCACCGACGAGCCACTGCCAAGCGCGTGCCCTACCCTCACGGTTACCGCCATGGACAGCCCAAGTGGCACCATGAAAGTGAGCGAAGCGACGTTGATCGCGACTTGGTGCGCGGCGGTCCAGCTTTCACCAAAGCGCGCCACCAGCAGTGCGCAAGCCTGGAACAGACCGGCTTCCATGGACCACGCCAGAGAGATCGGCAGGCCCAGCCGCAGCAGGCCGGCAATGATTTGCGCATCGGGCGCCGCGAAACGCACCACTTGGCCCGAAAAACCCAAGACCGGATGCCTAGCGACATACCAAAGCAAAGCCAGCGCCTGAATCCAATTGACGATCGCGGTAGCCACTCCCGATCCGTAGGCGCGCATCTCGGGAAAGCCAAACTTCCCGAACATCAGGACCCATGCAATGGGACCGAGGCAAGCAAGCCCCAAAAGCGAGAAATAGAGCGATGGCCGGGTAAGGCCCATGGCTTCGGTGTAGTTGCGCAGTCCGGAGAAAAGCGCCAGCGCTGGCGCACCCCAGATCACGCCGTGAAGAAACTCCCTGGCGCCCTGCGCTATTTGCGGGTCAACGCCGATGTGGGCAAACAGCAGCGGCCCGGCAAGCATGATGCACACGGCAAAGACGCTCGCGATGAGCGCAGTCCACAATCCTTGGCGAGCCACGGCGGGGATTTCTGAGCTTCGATTTGCGCCGCGCAGCTGCGCGATGGTCGGCGACAGCGCGGTCTGCAATCCGATCGTCATCACCAGAGCAAATCCCCAGACCGAGGCGCCCACCGCCACCGCGGCCAGCACATCCGCACCAAGCCGGCCAGCGAGCAGGGCATCGATCACATTCTGGCCCATCAGCGCCAGCTGCGCCAAAACGATCGGGGCGCCAAGCGTGATGGTCTGGCGCAGATGCGCGCCGAAGGTCAGCGGATAGATACTCTGCGTCAAGATTCACGTTCCAACCACGGCCAGCAACTTTAGCAGCCTGCGTATGACAAAGCGCGACGGACGGCCACTGGTCGGACCGCCCCTGCCGCTTGGCATCTGCAGAACGACGGTAGCCGCCCGTCATTTCGACCTACTTGGCCATTTCGACCTACTTGGTCATTTCAACCTACTTGGCCATGTCGACCTACTTGGCCATTTCGACCTACTTGGTCATTTCAACCTACTTGGCCATTTCGACCTACTTGGCCATTTCGACCTACTTGGTCATTTCGACCTACTTGGTCATTTCAACCTACTTAGTCATTTCAACCTACTTGGTCATTGCAACCTACTTAGTCATTTCGACCTACTTGGTCATTTCAAACTACTTGGTCATTTCAAACTACTTGGTCATTTCAAACTACTTGGTCATTTCGAACTACTTGGTCATTTCGAACTACTTGGTCATTTCGAACTACTTGGTCATTTCAACCTACTTGGTCATTTCGACCGCAGGGAGAAATTTCGTTCTGGGCGGTTTGAGATCTCCCCCTGCGCTCGAGATGACACACGATCTTGGCGACGAGCAGGCGGATGATGCGCTGAGCCTGCGAACCGCATGCTACTACGCGCGTGGCAGAGGCTGGCGGCTGTGGATTTTGCGCATCCGCGTGGCGGCTCCGAGCAGAATGACGGTTGCCGATGTCACGCTTCCGGAAGGCTACGTGCGATGACCGCCGGCTCCGTCGGGCGGGCAACAACCCCCGGTATTCGCAACAGAAATCGGGTCCCTTCGCCCTCAGCGCTCTCAACTTCGATGCGCCCGTTGAGCACCTGAGTGACCAGGTTATAGACAATATGCAGACCTAAGCCGGAGCCGCCCTGCCCTCGGCGCGTGGTGAAGAAAGGTTCGAACACCCTGGCGCGCACTTCTGGCGTCATCCCGCTCCCGTTATCGGAAAACTTAATAAGCACTTGTTCGCCCTCGACGCTGGCGGAAATCTCGATCTTGCCAATCGCAGCGTCGGGAAACGCGTGAATGCAGGCATTGAGTAAAAGGTTGGAAGTGATCTGATACAGGGCGCCGGGATAGGTATCCAACATCAGTTCCTCGGGGCACACCAGCGCGATCTCGTGTCGTGAGCGCTTCAGGGTTGGATGCAGGGAACTTAGGATGTCCATCAGATAGCTGCGCAGCGCAATGATGCGTCGCTGTTCACTGGACTGATCGACTGCAACCTGCTTGAAGCTGCGCACCAGTTCGCTGGCGCGCTTGAGATTGCTCAGCACTAGATCACCCGAGGTTTTGGCCATCTCCGCATATTCCTTGAGGGCGCTCTTGGTGACTGCGCCCCTATCCAGCTCCGACAGCAGATGCGCACTGCGTTCGCAAAGATGTGAGGCTGCGGTAACGCCGACGCCAAGCGGCGTATTGATCTCGTGCGAAACGCCAGCGACCAGGGCGCCAAGTGCAGCCATCTTTTCGCTTTCGACCAGCTGACTCTGCGCCGCACGCAGCTCAGTGAGCGCGCGTGAGAGGTCTTCAGTGCGCGTGACCACCCGATGCTCAAGCTCATCGGCAAGGCTTTGCAGCTGCAGCTCCTTGGCCTTGAGCTCACTGACGTCGTAATTGGTGCCCGCAATCATGGTGGCTCTGCCCGTCTCGTCACGGCTTACAATTCGGCCCCGCGTTTGGATCCAGGCCCAACGTCCGTCCAGACGCCTGGAACGATACGTGACATCAAAGAACTCACTGCGGCCTTTAAGGTGATCAACGAATCCAGCATTGAACTGGGGCAGATCATCAGGATGCAGGTACGACCAATAGCCGCTCAGCTTCTCAGCCATCTTGTTGGCCGCCAAATGAGCCAACTGGTTCTCGCGCACCAATCGATCCTTGGGAATGTCGGCTTCGAAGAACTCGCAGCCAGACCCCCAAAGCGCGAGCTTTCTGCGGTCCTCGATTGCGGCAATCTCGGCGCGTGCCTCGCGCAGCTCAGCAAGCTGAGTCTTCAGCGTGGTATTAAGCCCCTGAAGATCCAACTCACTGGTCTTCATGGCCGTGACATCAATGGTGGTGCCCGAAATCGTCACTGAGCGCTTGCTGCCGCGGGCGGGCGTATCAAGCCGGCCATGGGAACTCAACCAAAGGTATTGCCCACCGATGGCACGAACTCGATAGACCGCTGCAAACTCATCCGATTTGCCTTCGACGTGAGCATTGAAGGCGTCCCGCAGCTGCTGCCTGTCGTCCGGGTGCACCAGTGAAGTAAACCTGCTGGCCGGCTCACCATTGGGATTTTGGTGTAAGCCGATGCTGGCAATGTAGCTGAGCCGAAACAGCAGCTGGCGGTCAAGATCCATGCGCCAAAGCTCACAGCCGGAAGCGGTGAGCACCATGCCCAACTGTTGCTCCCGCAGCTCCATGGCCAAGCGCGCATCGACCCGCTTGCGCAAGTACCTGCGCGCGCGCCAAAACGCGAAAGCAAGCAGCAGCGAGCCTAGTATTGCGTACAGGAGCCACACGCTCACCGATCCGGAGTGTTGCACCGGCGCCATGAACTCCGCGGTCGCGCCAGCGGTCATGGCGCGCCAGAATCGTTGGTCATCGCGAGCGCAGGCAGAGATCTCAAACCGCCCAGAACGAGATTTCTCGCTTCGTCCGAAATGACAAACTTGCTCAAAACAACGCAGCCGCCAACCATCGTCCTGCCTGCAGCCGTCAGGCGCGGTCGCGGCATCCAAAGCTTCCAGTCTCGGCCACGCTGAACCAATTTCACGCTAAATTGCAGCACCCTTTTTCTCTACGCCACCTGTGCAGAGCGCAATGGCCCAGCACAGCACTCTCCGCTTTGAAGTGGAACTGGGCCGGGATATGCGCCCGGCTCAGAATCACTATTCCGTTTCGTCCGACTCAAAACCGGTGCCAAACACGCCCACCGTGTCCGTGTCAGACGCACTGTTGTTGTTCAAAACCGGATCGCTGCTGCCGGTAGGCGGTGCGATCGAGGCGCTCGCGGTGATGATGCCTTCGACCGCCGGCGCATTTCCGGACACCAGGAACTCAACCATGCTGGGCACGGCAGCCGGTTGCCCCAGGGTGATCAATTGATTGATGGCGCCTGCGCCACTCGCCGCACAAATACTGGGCGGGGTGGCTTGGCAAGTCCAGGTCATGCCGGTCAAGCCATTCGGCACAGCCATCTGAACCCGCGCGTTGACCGACGCCACGGGTCCTGAGTTCAAAGCCCGCAATCGATATTGAACCGGTGCTCCCACGCTCAGCGTGCTGCGTCCATTGCCAAGCGTAATGCTCAGGTCCGAGCCGCTTCCAGCGCCGACCACGGTTTGTGCTTCCGGCTGCGAGGCACTGCCCGTGTAATTTTCATTGCCCAGATAGCGCACCGTGAGCTGACGCAGCCCCAGCGTGGTCAGCACCACACTGCACACGCCGCTCGACGTTGCACCGCCCGGGGTCAATGGCCCGCTGCAGCGATCGACACCATCGGTCACTTCAACTTGCCCATTCAAGGGCGCCAGCGCAGTGACGGCGCCCGGTTGCCGCACGTTGACGGCATAACGCACTTCCACAGCCTGCCCGATCTGAGCTGGATCTGGACCGGCGGCCACGATGCGCGATTCGGTATTGGCGCGTTCAGTGTTGTGCGCCTGCTGCGTGGGTGCCTGGAACGGCAGGAACACCGGAATTGGCTCGCCGGAGCCCCGATAAGTCACGCGCAGCAGCTTGGCAACGGCTGCTGGCGAGATGACGGTCGCCGTGCATGCGCTGGTGTTCGGAGTGGGTTGTGGCGTCAATACACAGTTGGCGAGATTGCCGACAGGGATCGGCAACACACTGACGGTGCCGGTCGGAAATGTGCCGGCGCCGGCCAGCGTCACAGTCACCGTGAACGGTTCACCCACCACCGTGGTGGGCGCGCTTTGCACGATCGAACCGAAGGAGCTGGTCGTACGCACGGTGTAATCAACGCCCAGGCTGTTGCTGGATGCGAAACCGGGCGCGCCTACAAACGCAGCCGTCACGCGCCAAACCCCAGGTGAGCTGGGTACCAGCGGGCAACTACCGGTGATCTCAAATGCGCCCGGACCGTTGCTGATGCTTGCTACGCACTGCACTACAGTGACAAAGCCCGGCGCCAGGGCGGCCGTGAGCGTGAGGCTCCCAGCCGGCCTGGCGCTGGTGCCAGAAACGCGCGCGGTTGGGTTGAAGCCAGCTGGAAACTGCACAAAGTCAACCGGAGCGATGTTTAGCAACGCGGAGCTGGTGACTTGCGCGGCGGCAATTGTTAGGCTGAAACTGCGTACGGCCGTGTTTGCGGGTGCCGGCAGGCCGTCGGTCACCGTGACGTCCACGGTAAACGGGCCCGAGACCAATGGCGTACCCGTAATCACGCCCGTGCCTGGGTTGATCGTCAAGCCGTTGGGCAAACCGGTGGCGGCAAAGGTAGACGCGCCAAAGCCGCCAGAAGCCAACACCGGCACCGGTCCATAGGCGCCGCCAAGCTGTCCATCGGGCAGAGTAAGGGTGGTGATCACCAGGGCATCGGCGCGATACAACAGCACATCGTTCCCGCTGCCTGCCGCGTAGCGAACGCGGAAGCTGCTAGCGCTGAGCGTCACGGCGGTGTTCTCAGGCAAGCCCAGGAAGGTACCCGCGACTGGATCCGAGCCGTCGTTGTCGATCAGCGTCAGCACGCTGCCGGGCGCCACGCCAGCGCTGGTTCCAGTCAGCGTCGCGTCGGTCAGATCAAGCGCGCCAGTCACCGAGAGCTGGCTTTGGTTAGTTCCTGGCGTGGTGCCGTTGAGCACCGCGACGAAAGCCGCCGGGCTGGCAAGCAGGACGTCTTGAGACAGCAGACGAATCGTGCCTGGTTCGAGGGTGCCTGCAACGTCCAGCAAGCCAATGGTTTCAACGCCGGTGCCACCGAGTCGCAAACGGCCAGCCGGCGCGACTGCGACGTCGACCGCGTCAGGGATGCGTTCGGCGCCGGTGGTTGCGAGGGTGAGGCCAGGTCCAACTAATAATGCCCCAAGCCAGCTATTGCCCGGGTTTTCAATGCGCAGCTCGGCATTCGGAGCCAAGCTGACTAGAGTCAATGCGGAATTGCCGGTGATGGGGCCGCTCATGCGTGGAGGAAGGGGTCCGACGGCGACGCGCACCTCCGCATCACCCCCGAGGCTGACCTCACCACTGGTCTGGGAGTTATTTCCAAGACTCAGCACAGGCCGCGCGCTACCGGAATTGTTGTGCAGGAAGATGCGCTCCAAAAGCGGCACCGCGAGGTTCGCAGCAAGCTCCAAATTGGCGCCCGATTGCACCTCAACTCCGGATGACGCTGTGCCGTCGCCGCTGCCAAAACTGAGCACGGCCGTCGCTCTGAGGGTGCCATTCTGGATCACGATCGTCCCACTGTGGTTGCTGTCAAAAAGCTCCACGCGGCCGGGACTTCCGTCAACGAAAATGTTCCCACCATAGCCTCCGCCAAAGCGCACCCTCCCAACCACCAGATCTGGACCACCGGAACCAAACCCGTTGTCATTCAGCGTCAGGCTCAAGGTCGGCGCATTGACGCGAATGGCGCGCGTGCTGGGCAGCGAATTCAGGCGCAGTGCGTTACGCGGCGGAAGCGGACCACCACGGGGCACCGGAACGAAGCTATAGGTTGCCAAGATCGTCGGATTGAGCAGCGTGATATCCAAATCCAGCTCAGAATCGAGCGCAACAGTCGGCACGGCCACGTATACCAGCCCGTCCAGCGCGGTCAGGAAAACTGAATTGCCAGTGATGGCGTAGTTGGGCCCAACGATCCGAATGCCTCCAAAAAACGAGTTCGCCGGGAAGTCATTGACGTTGGTTTTGCGCGCTGCTATGCCTGGGAACAGCAGTTTGGCGCTGGATCCTGGCACAGGTGCGATGTCGCCAACCCAATTGGCGGGCGTGCTCCAGTTATTGTCGCTGCCGCCGCCGTCCCAGGTCGCATCGCTTGTGTTGATCACCAGCGCAAATGACTGAACATCCGTGCCGCCGACGCTATCGGTCACCGTGACATCGAAGTTGAAGGTGCCAACTGCGGTCGGGGTACCGGAAATGGTCCCGTCAGAAATAAGGGTTAATCCGGTGGGTAGCAAGCCGCTGCTCAGCCCAAAAATGTAGGGAGGAACGCCTCCGGTGACGCCAAGAATTTGGGAATAGAACGTACCACTCGTCCCTGCCGGCAAGCTGGTGGTGGTGATGTCGACCGGGACAGACCGCTGAACCATCACATCGTTGCCGTCGCCGCCGTTGTACTGGATGCGGAAGGACTGCGGAACCGTGCCGCAGGTGGTGAAATAGCTTTGATTGGGCAGGCCATTGAAGGTGCCGCTGACTGCATCACTCAAGTCGTTATTGATCAGCACGATCGAGCTATTGATCGCATAGACCGCATTGGTGCACATGTTTAGATTCGCCGTACCCGAGATCACCACCGCACCGGTTGCGACCAAAGGCGTCACCGTGCCGCCGAAGAATTGCGGATTGAAGTTTAGGGAGCCGCCAATGGTGATGCCTGTGCTGCTGATGGACTGACCGGTGACGGGTTGGATGATGCCGGTGCTTCCCGGCAGGTCATTGATTAAGGTGCCGATGCTGCCGTCGCCGCTAAGCGTGCCGTTGCCGACGCGAACCTGGCCCGTCGTACTGGCGGCGATATTATAGATTCCGGCAGCCACCACTTCTGATCCGGTATGAGTGCGCGGGCCGGACATGAACAGTGTTCCCGCGCCCAGCTTGGTCAAGCGTCCGCCGGCTCCGGAATCGGTCAATGTGCCCGGATAAATCACACTCGATGCGACATTGACGCGTAGGTCGCTGCTCAGGCCCTCAATGTTGACGCTGCCACCGCCGATCAAGTTAGCGATGGTCTCAACTACGCCGTTCATGAACAGCGTCCCGTCAGCCCGCAGCTCAGAGGAGTTGGGAATCACCTCGGGGCTCAGCAGCCGAAGCCCAATATTTGGCAGAATCCAGGTCTGTCCCAGGTAGCTATTGGCCGCGTTGGCAAACTCCACGCTGTTGCCGGTTCCAGAAGCGGGTTCGATGATCAATGACTGTGCCGTGCCGGTGATTGCGCCATTGATTCGAAGTAAGCCACCGCTTAGAACCGAAAGCCTTGGCAGAGCGCTTGAATCCGGAGCGAGCACAATGGGTCCGGACCAAACGGTCGAGCCCGCCGTGGGACCGGGATTGCTAAAATGCCGCAGAATCGGGACACCCGCGACCAGTGCGTCGTCAAGCAGCACCAAGCGTTCGTTTGCAAACGTCCGCGTCGTACTCGCAGGCACTTGGGAGATCAAGACGGCATCTCGCACTTCAGTGCCGGTTGCAGCCGTGCCGTCACCGCTGCCAAGCGCGGCACCGACGCGCAATAAGTTCACGGTGCCATCCAAAAACTGGGTTGGACCACTGTAGGTATTCGGCCCTACGATATCGAGCGTGGAACCCAGCGTGGCGGGCGATTGCCGCTGCACACGTAGACCACTGCCGGGCGTGGACTCAACCAGATTCTCAATCCAGAGTTGCGCATTTACCGCACCACTGACGCGCCCCACCAGCAGGGTCAAGGTGCCTTGAAAATTAATTGGACCGGCCACGGAGCCCACGATTGCCGTGAAGTTGCCGGAAGCTTGCTCGGCCAGAAAATCAATCGCGGTGTTGGCACCCAGCAGGGTCAAAATATTGTTGATGCGGGACGTATTGGTGCCCGCAGTCGGGGTTCGAAAGCGCACTGCCGCAACCGGATCACTCAAGACAACAGGGTTGCCGCCCAAGGTATAGCCCTCGGCGACCTCCAAGCGACCGAAAGCAGCTGGCGCGCCAAAATTGTTGCTGTTGCTCTTACGCGCGGCAGCACTGGGAAACACCAGCGCCGCATCCACACCGGTTACCGGAGCCACGTCGCCAACCCAGTTCAGGGACGACGTCCAGTTGCTGTCGCTACTGCTACCGCCATCCCAAGTAAACACCGGCGCGTTCACGGTGAGCTGAAAGCTGCGGTTTGCGGTCGCGGCGGCGGCGTCCGTCACCTCAACCGTGAAGTTGAAAACACCGGTTGCAGACGGGGCGCCGGAAAACGCGCCGGCGGAATTCAAACTGACACCCGATGGTAGGGCACCGCCGGTAACCAGGAACCCATAGGGCGGGAAGCCACCCGAGGCAAGGATCGAGCCCCCATACGGAATGCCGCGGGTGGCATCCGGCAATGGAGACGTGGTGGTGATCGCCAGCGCCGCTGGACGCGTGACGGTGAAGTCATTTCCGTCACCACCGAGATAGCTCAGCCGATAAAATACGCCGCCAATGTTTCGCACGTTGCCTTCGGGCACGCCGACAAATATCCCGGCAATTGCGTCTGCGCCTGCGTTATTGATCAACACCGCGCTGCTGCCCGGCGCGAGCGGCGTACTGGCGTTAAAGGTCACCGGACCCGACAGGTTCATCGTGTCGGCGGGCGTCGGCAGTGAAATCTGGTCCTGATTGATGCCCGGCGAGTTGCCTGCGAAGTCGAGCACCGTTCTGACTTGGCCACCGGCAACGAAACCGCGAGTGGACAGGATGCCAAAACCGGTGCCGCCAGGCCGCAGCTCGGCAGTTGTTGCGCTGCCACCGGTGTAAGCACCCGTGCTGGCGGCGGCATCGGTAGACAAGATCCCCGTGCTCTCGGCCACGGTGAGCGTGGTATTGGCATTGGAACCCAACTGAAGCTCTCCGTCGCGCACCGATAGCTGCCCGCTGAGCGTCGAGGTCGCGCCCAGAGTGAACGTGCCGGTGCCAAGCTTGATGAGGTTGCCGGCGCCGGTAAGCGTCCCCGCTGTTAGCGCATAGTCAGCGTTGCCAATCAGGCGCAAAGTTGTCGAACTAAATAAGGCGACCGTGCCGTTACCGCGTAGGGAAGCGACGTCGTCCGAGTTGGGGCCGGTGGTCAGGAAACTGAATTCGCCGCCACTGAGGATGATGTCCGTGGTGTCCGGGATGCGGTTACTGGCGGAGTTCACCTGAAAACGCGCGTTGGCAAACACCTCGGTAGATCCGGTATAGGTGGCCGGCGCAGCAAGCTCGAAGGTGCCGGTTCCTATGGTGCCTTCGATGCGAAGGTTAGCGTTGCCGCTAAGCACACCGGCAACGAGCAGAGGACTGTTGCGCAGTTCAAAGCGCCCCATCCGGGTTGCTATCGGCGCAGTACCCAGCATGGTGATCGCTCCGCCCCAGCGAACGTTGCCCAACACGGAAACCAAGGGCGCCGTGGTGTTGTGCACCAGTTGCATGGATTCGATACCCGTATCGAGGGAACTGGGAGCGTTGAGAAACAGCTCTCCCGGCCCGGTCACAATAGTGCCGTTGATGGCCGAGCCGAGTGCGGCATCGTCGCTAATCTGCAAAATTCCATCGTTGACGCGAGTCAGACCGTTGTAGGTATTGGCGCTCCCAAACAGCAGGGTACCGTCGCCGATTTTCGTCACCGAGCCGAATGCCGTCTCGATTAGTCGGGTCTGCACCCGAGGCTCGCGGCCGCTGGTCGTTTGATCGACATCAATGGTCAGCGTACCGGAAAATTCCACGCCGTTGGTGACGCCGATTTGCAGCGTGGTGTTCGCGCCTGGTACGCCACCCGTGGTCTGCTGCGTGATCGTGGGTGAGCCGGCAGTCATCGCCACCGGGTTGCCACCAATGATGTTGACGCCAGCGTTGACGTCACAGGTCACGTTCACCGCGGCGGCAGTGGTTAGCGTCAGCTGCGCTGTCGTGAACTGTCCAAGCTGATAGCCGCAGTCGTCCATGACCACAGCCTGGAGCGTGATCGGGGTGCCGAACGTGACGATCTTGTTCGTTGGCCCAACCGGAAAAATCGCGCGATCACCGGCACCCGGTACCAATCCACCGAGCCAATTTCCGGGGGTAGTGAATAAGCTGTTGGCGCCGAGACCCGTCCAAGTTCGATCCGCGGCATACGACAGCTGCCAGCCTGCGGCAAGTACACACCAAAGTACCAGCTTGGCAACGACACGCATGCGACTTCCCCTCAACACAATGGCCGAAAGTATAGACCCATTCAACCCATGCAAGATCAGGGAAGTGCGCTGGG
>Ga0163144_10022689_pt1 | contig 12427 bp, 8 predicted proteins | sample OliLak19BULKMAT1_FD_123175 | JGI IMG/M metagenome (GOLD analysis project Ga0163144, IMG submission 123175) | Freshwater microbial mat bacterial communities from Lake Vanda, McMurdo Dry Valleys, Antarctica - Oligotrophic Lake LV.19.BULKMAT1 | ecosystem: Environmental > Aquatic > Freshwater > Lake... | reverse complement strand
CGCGTGGCGCGGATGCTGGGGACGCAGAGTGTGATGGGGCGGGAGCTGGACTCGCTGGCGGATGTGATCAGCTTTGGCGTGGCGCCTGCTGTGCTGGCCCACGGGCTGGGCCTGGGCGGTCTTCTGGACGTTGCCATCCTGCTGTTTTTTGTGGCCTGCGGGGTGGCGCGCCTGGCCCGCTACAACGTCACGGCGGAAAGCCTCAGCGCGGGTGCGGCCAAGGTTCCCTATTTTGAGGGCACCCCCATCACCACCAGCCTGGTCCTGGTGGCGGCACTGGGCGGGATGTTGCTGATGGGCCGCACGGGAGATCTGCTGCCGCTGGGGGTTGTGTATGTGGGTCCTGTCACGTGGCACCCCATCAGCCTGCTGTTTGTGCTGAGCGGCTGCCTCATGGCAAGCAAGACGCTGCGTGTGCCCAAGCCCTGAGCGGAGGGAAGGTTCCTCGTCGGAGGGGCTCCCATCGGTCAGTCCACCGACCATCCCCCCGATGGCTGAGACGCGGCGCTGCACAAAACCCGATATGCGACCGGCAGAAGTGAGGGGGAAGGGCCATGAGCCGCGTTGAGCGCAGTCCGGGGACCAGCAGCAGCCGCAACAGCATCCAGTCACAGGATGCTGGGGCGCTCCACACGGTCCGCATTGGCGAGAGCCTGCACAAGATTGCCGCGGAGAACGGCATCAGCCTCCCGGAACTGTTGGCCAGCAACCCACAGCTCAAGGCCAACCGCATGGTCTTTCCGGGACAGGAAATCCGCATTCCTGCCCGCGCCCAGCCCACCGTTGACAGCGCCGCGCTGGATGACGCTTCACCGCGCCGGGCCCGCCGTCCCGTGCGTCCCAACGCGGACGGCACGTTCCCCCGCGGCGGCGCCGCCAAGCAGGCTCCGGAAGGTGGCGTGGACCCGCAGCGCCTGGCCAGTGTGCAGCCCAGCACACGTCCGGAAGCGCTGAGCGGCGTGGACCGGATCATTGACATGACGGCGCGCACGGAAGGTGGCGGCCGCTATGACGCGTGGAACCCCAATGACAACAACCACGGCGTCAGCTTTGGGCTTATCCAGTTCAACCAGGGGACCGGTTCGCTGCCCACGCTGATGCGGGACATGCACTCCGCCAACCCGGAGAAGTTTGACCGCATCTTTGGGCCCCACGCGCAGAACCTGCTGGATGAGGGCTGGGTGCGCAGCGCCAACCTCAATGCCCCCGACGTCAAAAGCCGCATGCAGGAAGCCGCGCGGGATCCGCAGTTCCAGCAGGTACAGCGCACCCTGGCGCGCAGCGCCTACTACGAGCCCGCATCCCGCATGGCAGAGCAATACGGCCTCAAGAGTGAACGTGCGCACGCCATGCTCTTTGACAGCAGCGTGCAGAATGGCGTGGGTGGCACGCAGCGCTTCCTGCGTGAGGCCGCGGCGGGCGGTGGAAGTGAGCGGGACATTCTGCAGCGTTTTGCGGGACTGGCAGATGCCAACCGCTGGAGCGGGAACCGGCGCACACACTTGCTGAGCAACCCCAGCCTCTCAGACGGGCCGGTGGGCAGCGCACGTCCCTCCGGGCCCACGCCGCCGGACATCCGTCCCATGGCCACGTACACGGTGCGTGTGGGGGACTCGCTTGGTGGCATTGCCAACCGTCACGGCACCACGTGGCAGGAGCTGGCACGCGCCAACAACATCTCCAATCCCAACATCATCCAACCCGGTCAGGTGTTGCAGCTTCCGGGCTCAGTGTCCTTGTCACAGCCCAACGTGCCGGCGCCCCAGCTCACCGCCGGCCAGTATGACGGACGCACGCCGGCGCCGGGCACCACCAGCACACGCGCGTGGATTCCGGTGGATGCGCCGCTCACCAATGGCGTGGGAAACCGCAGCGCGGATGCCTATGCGCAGACCCTCAACCAGTTTGGGGTTGGCACCAATCTGCGCTACGCGCCGCGTGACGGCAACACGTACTGCAACATCTTTGTCTGGGATGCCACCAGGGCCATGGGCGGGGAGATTCCGCACTGGGTGGATGGTGCGGGCAACGCCACCGGGGTTGGGCAGGGACGTGAGCTGGACGCCAACGGCACCAACCGCTGGCTGCATGAGCACGGTGCGGCACATGGCTGGCGGCGTGTGGATGCAGCGGAAGCGCAGCAGCTTGCCAATGACGGACACCCGTCCGTGGCAAGCTGGCGCAACCCCAGCGGCATTGGCCACATTGGGATGGTGCGGCCCGGTGAATTGGCCAGCCAGGGCCCCGCGCTGGCGCAGGCCGGCAGCCGCAACTTCAACAATGAGAACGTGGCGGATGGGTTTGGAAACCGCACGGTGGAGTACTGGGTTCATCCCTGAGACGCGCAGCGGTGCAAGGCCGGGCATTCTGCGCAGGCGTGGCGTAACGTCAGCCGGCGTGTGTGGAGGATGCCCGTGATGAGAGCAGGCGTGGCGGTCTGGGTGCTGGTGATGGTGGCCGCGTGTCCCAAGACGGGGCCGGCGTTGGAGCTCAATGCGCCACGCTGCGTGGTCACCGGCCAGCCCTTCACCGTGGAGGCCAGGCTTGCGCCGGATGACGTGGTGGAGCACGTGCGCTTTGACCTGGGAGATGGCTCCACGGCGCTGATCACGCGCCATACGGTTCAGTCACACACTTACCGCAAGCCGGGCCGTTTTACCGTGCACGTCAGCCTGGCGCTCACGGACGGACGCCAGAGTGACGCCACGCATGAAGTGGATGTGCAGACCGGCGTGCGGGAATGCGGGGATGAGCTCACGCCGCCGGCGCGCCGTTTTATAGACGTGGATGCGTGTGTGGACCGCGGTGTGCTGGGCTGCCTGGTGGACCTGGGAAGCCTGGCGGCGGGTGAGGTTGCCACGCAGGAGCTCATCATCACCAACCCGGGCACGGCAGACACACGCCTGGAGACCATGGACATCATTGCGGATGAGGGAAACGCCTTCACGCTGGTGCAGCCCCAGCGCATGACCGTGCGCAAGGGAGGTATGGATGCGGTGCGTGTGCAGGTCAGCTTCATTCCGCAGCCGGGCACCTACCACGTGGCCACGCTGCGCATCCGCAGCAACGCAGAGAACCTTCCCGGCGGCCAGGAGGATGTACGTGTGTTGTTGACGGGGAGCGCGCTGGATGCGCCGGTGCCGCGCTTTGAGGTGACACCCCCACGCTGTGACTTTGGCGGCGTGGTCATTGGTGAGTCCGCCCTGTGTGAGCTCACCCTGCGCAACAGCGGCACCGGCCCGCTGCACGTGGTCAACGCGGAGCTGGTGGGCGCGGAGGAGTTCCGCGTGCGCGGAACAATTGTATTACCATTGTTGCTCGGCCCCGGCGCATCCTCCGTGGTGCGCGTGGAGCTGACCGCGCGCGCGGTGCAGGAATACCGGGGTACCATCACGCTGGACACCACGGACCCGGCAAACACCCGCGTGGAGGTGCCGCTGCAGGGCGCGGGGATTGAGCGTGAGCCGGTGGCCATCCCGCGGGTGGACGCCATCAACGGATTGCCGGCGCTCCCTGGCCAGGCGTTGCGCCCACTCAATGACGTCACGCTGACCGGCCTGGGCAGCATGCCGGGGCGCGCGGGGCGCAGTGTGGTGGCGTGGCGCTGGGAGCTGGTTGCCAAGCCGGACACGTCCACCGTGACGCTGTCTTCACCCAACGCCGCCGTCACGGGATTTGTGTTCAATTCTTCCGGCCTGGAGCGGCCGGGCCTGGACGTGATTGGTGATTTTGTTGTGAAGCTGACGGTGACGGATGACGGCGGGCTTCAGAACTCCAATGATGGGCGCATCACACTGTCCACCACGGCGGGGCAGGGCATCCACGTGCAGCTGACGTGGGAAGACCCGCTCTCAGACATTGACCTGCATCTGATGCGGCGGGCCACGGCGGACGCGGCGTTTGGCGGAGATGACTGCTTCTATTCCAACTGCACGGGCTCGCCGTTGAACTGGGGTGGCGGGGACCGGGATCCCTCGCTGGATATTGATGACACCAACGGTTTTGGGCCGGAGAACATCCGCGTGTCCGTGCCGGAGATGGGACGCCGCTACCTGGTGGGTGTGCACTTCTACGCGCGGGGACGGGATGAGCGCGTGGACATCCCGGCGCGCGTGCAGGTCTTTCTTGACGGGCAGGAGCTGGCGGACATGACCACGGTGCTGCGCCGCTGCAACGCATTCTGGAGCGTGGGTGTGGTGCGTCCGTTCACGCCGGACCCGTGGTCCGTGACGGACGCGGTGACCATTGTGGAGCACGCGTCCTGCCGCGAGTGAACGGGCTCCGCCTCACGCGGAGCCGTCCGCACCGTTCTTGCGTTCCGCCAGGCCAAACAGGCTGCGCATCTTCCCAAGCAGGTGCATGGCGTAGGACGCCGGCGTCTCTTCTGACTTGCTGATTTCACCCACGGGCTTGCGCCGGGCAGCATTCCCGGTGCGGCGCTCCGCAACCACCTGGGCAATGTCCACGGCAATGTCCGTGCGCTGCGCCAGCAGCTCCTTGAAGCTGGCCCGCCCAATCTCAAAGGTCACCGCGTCCGTGGCTGCGCGCACCGTGGCTGAGCGCGGCGCGCCGCTGAGCAGGGACATCTCACCAAAAAACTGGCCCGGGACAAGCTGCGCCACCTTCATCTCCACGCCGTCAGCGCCGGGCGCAAACACGTGCAGCAGCCCCTCAACAACAATGTACATACTTTCCCCGTCCTCACCCTGCGCCACCACGGTGTCACCTTCATGGAAACGCACCAGCGTGAGCTGGGAAGCCAGGTGCGCCAGTTCCCCATCTCCCAGCGTGCGGAACAGCGCCACGCGGGCCAGCAGTGCCTTGCGGTCATGCGCGGAATCCAGTTGACGCGGCGGCATGGGACCGTGGAACACATCCATCTTCTCATAGGCTGGCGTGATGCCCGCGGAGTGCAGATGCGCCAGGACGCTGGTGGTGACGCGGCTGCGGCCTTTGGCGGGTGAGCACTCAGCAGGCTCCAGCCAGTAGATGAGCTCATACTCAACGCCGTAGCGGCTCACGTCTCCAACATTGACCTTGGGGGGTGGCTCCGAGAGGACGCCGGCGGTGGAGCGCACCGCGGCCCCCAGGATGCGCTGAGCGCGTTCCACCGGGACACCAAAGTCCAGGCAGATGTTGACCTTGAAGCGGCTGCGGGTGTGCGGCTCAGAGAAGTTGGTGAGGACGGAGGTGCTCATCAATCCGTTGGGGATGACCAGCAGCAGCCCGTCAATGGTTTCCAGTCTTGTTGACCGCCAGTTGGTGTCCCTCACTTTTCCCACAAACGGTTCCTGACCGCGCAGGTTCAGGGCAACCCACTGTCCGGGGCGGAATGGCCGGTCAATGTTCAGCGCCAGGCCGGAGAAGACGTCATTGATCATACTCTGGACGGCCAGGCCCACCACCAAACCCAAGGCACCGGACGTGGCCCACAAGCCGGTGATGGGCAGATCAAAGACGCCACCGGTGATGCCCGCCGCCGCCACCGCCCAGATGATGGCGGCCAGCAGGTCCTTCATCAGCTTGGGAGGTCCGCCGCCCGCTTTGCGCGCGGCCAGCCGGTCCCAGACCACCGCGTCAAGAAGCCGGATGGCCAACCAGGCCACGCTCAGCCACAGGCCTATCCCCAGCGTGTAGCGCGCCACCGTAATGCTGCGGTCCACCAGTTGCAGCCCCAGCTGCGCCAACAGGTTGTCCCAGAACAGCGCGGGCACCATGAGGATGATGAGGGCGGACAACGGCCATCTGAGTTTGTTCAGCATGCCCATGGGTCCCGTGGTGATGTGGAGGTGACGCGCGCGGCACGCTAGGCGCATGGCTGGTGCGCATCAATGTGAAGCTGGGCCAGGCCACGGCCGTGCTGCCGCCGTGCAGCTGCTGCAGGGATGTGTGGAGATTCGCTACTTCACAGGACAAAGCGCCCGGTATTTAAGGTGTTTCTTTAATTCAGTGCGGAGTGATTCCCCGGTGATGACGTCCTGAGTCCGTTCATTCGTAGGCCGCCTGCAGCGCCAGGTACGCTTGCCGCAGCTGGCGTGACGCGGTGGTGACGCCCCACCACTCCTCATGCGCAAATTCATCCGGGTAGACGCCGCCATTGGCAAATCCGCCGGTGTCCTGCTGGGCGGGGTTGCCGCCTTTCCACCATTCATCATTCCACTCAAACACGCAGCCACCCAGCAGCGCCTCATCCGCGCTGGTGGCACTCAGATGCGCCCGGATGAGCCCGGTGAGGACACTCACCGCGTGTGCCTGGGACACTTCATCCACCGCCGGGCCGGCGTCCGCGGACCGGTTGTAGGCATCCGCGCCGTACTCGGCGACAAAGAGGGGGAGGGGTGAGCGCGCCTTCCAGTCATCAAACCGGGTGGCAAAGCTCAGCTGAGGATAGAGGTTGACGCCCCAGACCTGCGCCGCGGGAACCAGGTTCAGCGTGTCCGGCTGCGGCATCTCGCCGTAGACCGAGCCCACCGGGTGGTTGGGATCCAGCGCCGCCACCGCGGTGATGACCTCATTCACCCGGGCCGCCGCTTCCTCCGTGGTGACGTTGGAATAGAGTTTATTGTAATTCCATTCATTGCCCACCAGCCACATGAGCACCGCGGGATGGTCTTTAAAACGGTTGACCGCCTGCGTGTAACGCCCGTCATCCAAGGCGGCAAAGACGGTCATTGCCACCATGATGCCGTGGGCATGGAGGACGTCCAGTGCGGCAATACCGTCATCAGAAATCTCCATAGGGCCGTAGGTGCGCACCGTGTTGATGTGCGCCGCCTGCATGAGTGCGGCATCTTCTGCTGCGTGGGTGGTCTGCAGGTGGCCGGCGCCGTCAAACGCTTCACCCTCGCCGTTGGGGCTCCAGGCAATACCCTTCATGTCATAGGGGACCTCCGCGGCCAGCGTGCCGTCTGAGCCACGGCGGGCCACCATCAGGCGCCTGCCCTGCACGCGCACCAGGCTTGGCCCCATCTCTCCTGTGATGGAGGTTCCGGAGAACGGGGCTGAAGATGACGTGACGGCGCCAGAGGCGGACAGCGGCCGGGATGACGCCGTGGAATCCGTTCCCGCAGCGGACCCCGATGACGACGACGTTGATCCGCCGGGAGTGGGGCACGCGGTCAGGGTAGGGAGCAACAGCAGGTGAAGCACACCGGCACGCAGCGGAGCACACATGGCCCAACGCTACCGGTCTGGCGCCTGAGAACCAACGCGCCCGACACCCACGTCAGCGCGGTGTGCGCAGCCGCAACTGCAGGGGAATCACGCTGCCGGGTTTTGACGCAGGCGCCGTGTCCCCTTTGGTACCAATCAACCGGGACGCTGCGTCCTGCCGCTGCGGCTGGTTGGCTGCGTCACGCTCTGCCGCCGCCACGGCGTCCTCGGCGGCCTGTTGGAGCTCTGCTGCCAGGCTCACGGTCTGGTGCTCGCAACAACGCGGTAGGAAATGCTGTGGTTGGCCGTCAGCTCCTTGGAGACGTGACTGAAGCCTCCCTGCTTGGGGTCCAGAAGGATCCTCTCCAGACTGCGCCAATCGGCGTCACTGCCGGCAAAATCCATGCGGAATTCCAGCGTTTCCAGGCGGGGTTTCTTCTCAGAAAAGCTGAGTGTTGCGCATGCTGTCTTACCATAATGGCGCCCCGGCGGATCCACGCCCACAATCAGCTCCATGCGCTCCTCAAACCTGCCGCCCCGCAGGCGCAGCGCTTCTCCAACCTTCTCTTTGATGCCGGCCTTCACGCGCTCAACCATGGGCAGGATCTCAGCTTTGAAGACCTGCTTGCCCCATGCGGACTGCTCCGCCTTCCCGGCGTTGAAGAACTTCTTCACCTCGCTGAGGCTGGCCATCTGGTCTGCAATGGAAGACGTGGTTTTCACGGGAGACGCTCCTTGGTCCTCGGAGGACGTCCGGCGTGTACCGGCGTGGCGGTGGGTCAACCAGGACCAAACACGCCAAAACGTGGACCTTTTCCGTCAATTCTTTGCAGCGTCATCCAGCAACTGGGGGACGCGCCCTCTTGAGGGCGTCCGAGAGCGTACGCAGGTCCACCGGCTTGGCCAGGAAGTCATGCATGCCGGCGGCGTGGCAGGCGGCGCGTTGCTCATCCAGGACGTTGGCCGTCAACGCCACAATCCACGGCACCCTGTCCTTGGGAAGCGCTTTGTGGAGATGCCGCGTGGCTTCCAGCCCGTCCATCTCCGGCATCTGCATGTCCATCAGCACCACGTCATACGGCTGCGTCTTCACCGCGTGGACCGCCTGCTGTCCGCTGTCCACAACGTCCGGTGTGTACCCAAGGTGTTTGAGCATGCTGACCAGCACAAGCTGGTTGGCCTCATTGTCCTCCACCAGCAGGACCCGCAGTCCCGGAGCGGGACTGTCATTCAACGGCGCCGGCTGATGCGGCGGCAGCAAGGTGGCGGGCTGCGCATCCATGGTGAAGCTGAACGTGCTGCCCACGCCCGGTGTGCTCTCCAGCGTGATGCTCCCACCCGCCAGCCCCACCAGGCGTGAGCTGATGGCCAGCCCCAGCCCGGTGCCGCCGCGGCGCCGCGCCATGCTGGTGTCCAACTGGCTGAAGGGCTGGAAGAGGAGGTCACGGTGCGCGGGGTCAATGCCAATCCCCGTGTCCTTGACGTCAAACTGCAGGCCCCTGTCCGTGCGCCGGGCAAGGACGCTGACGCTGCCCCGCTCCGTGAACTTGATGCCGTTGCAGACCAGGTTCACCAGCACCTGACGCAGCAGGTGTTCATCCGCCGCCACCAGGGTGGGACAGCCGGGCTCCAGCGTGGCGGACAACGCCAGACCGCGCTCACGCGCCTGCGCGCCAACCATGTCCACCACGTCATCCAGGCAACGTGCCAGGTCAAAGGGCGCAACCTCCACCGCGTTGCCGCCCGCCTCCAGCTTGGAGAACTGCAGGACGTCATTCACAATCCGGGCAAGCGACCGTCCCGAACGCTCAATGGTCTCCACCATGCGGCGCTGGTCTGCACTGACCGAGCCGCGCCCCAGCAGTTCCGCCACGCCCACCACCGCGTTGAGCGGGGTGCGGATTTCATGGCTGATGGCGGCAAGGAATGCGCCCTTGGCCTTGCCCGCGGCCAGGGCTTCATCCCGCGCAGCGGCCAGCTCCTCAGCCTGGCGCACCACTGCCGCGGCATGTGCCTTGGTGAGCTGCTGTTGCTGCTTGAGCGCAGCCACGTAGAGGTCTGATGCGCGGCGCGCGGCCACAGCAAAGGCTGCAAGCAGCGCCAGAAGGACCACGCGTCCAAACACCAGCTCCGCGGGAAGGGGAACAAATTCCTGCTCTGGTGCGCCGCGCACCTCCATCACGTAGACGGCAATGACCAGGGCAATACACCCGCCGGCCCACCGGACGGCTGAGCGAACGCCCAACGTGTAGCCCGCAATGAGTGGAACGCCGCCCAGATACCAGAGGGCCACGGAGCGTGACATCCCTCCAACACTGGCGGCGCCGGACAACGCCAGCGCGGAGCTGGCAAGCGTGATCTGCGCGCACACGTTCAGCCGCGTCTCCGGTGACGCGCGCGCCCAGGCCCACGCCGCAAGTGCCACCAGGCACGCGGCGCCATCAATGGCGGTGGTGATGACCCGCCCGCGGATCAGGTTGCTGACCAGGAACGCGGCCCAGCACAGCGCAACCAGCCCGGACAGCCATTTCTGACGGACCACACGCGTCGCCAGTGAGGCGTCCATGCCATCGGCAGACTCATGGTCAGCGTGTCCCATGGCGCCCCCTTCCCCAGGAATCCCGGCGGCGGGAGTGGCCCGCAGGATTGTCCGCATCTTGCTGCGGCAGACTGCGCATGCAGGCTCCGCTTCGCAAGCACCGGTGTGACGGCCGTGCGCCAGGCACCCGGGTCATTGGAGCCCAGCCGTTGTGTCACGTCCGCCAACGTCTCCTTGAGGATGGCCTGGCAGTCATGTGGACACAGAGCGCAACACCTGCGTGCTGAGGCTGCCGCGTCCAGGGTGACTCAGGGGCCGTCTTCATCAACCGCGGTTTCTACAATGTCATCCGCGGTCTTGGGCAGCTCGCTCAACTTGCCGCTGTCAATCAGGCCAATGGTATTACCGCCCTCTGCCATGACCACCACGTCACCGCCCTGCTCTTTGCCCAGCAGCAGGCGCGCAAGCTGTTTGCCGCTGCCATCCAGCAGGGTGACGGTGCGCGCGGGAGGAGTCAGCCCGTGCTGGCTGAGGAGGTCCGCGGGCGCCGGTGCGGCCACGTTCTCCGCCAGGAACTTCCGGAACGCCACGGATGAGAGCGAATAGAGCAGCGCCGCAACCTTCCACGGCTGCGCATTGCCCGGTGCGGGACTGGTGATCTTCCAACCGGGCTCCTCCGCGTCTGCCGCCGCGTCCTGGACCAGGGTCAGCGTCTTGCCATCTGCCAGCGTCATGGAGAGAGATTTGACGGCGTCACGGTCAAACTGGACCACGCGCTTGTCCCGCAGTGTGAACACACTCTTGAACGCGGACGCGTAGCCGCTTTCAGGAACCTCAAACACGTTGGGCTGGTCCGTCCGCCGCGCGTACGCCTTGTTGGCGGAACCATTGGCCTGCAGCGAGAGGAGGATGGTCTCTTCCTTGCCGCCGCCGCTCAGTTTGACGGTGGCCGCAGGTTTCTCCAGTCCCCACCGGGCCGGGTTGGCGTTGGTCTCGTCCACAAAATCCGTGGCGCGTAGTCCGGTGAGCGTGTTCACCATCTGCGCCAGGACTTCCCGGTCTGCCGGCGTGCTGACCGGCGCGGTGAGCTGCCATCCATCTTCAAACGCATGTTGCCCCGGCTGCCCGCTCCGCACCGCCTTGAAGCTCACCGCCTCATCCCCTGGCGCCAGCAAGGTGACTTCCAGCGCGTCCACCTGCGCGCCGGTCAACGTCGTCACGCGCTTGTTGCGCAGGTCAAGTACACTTTTCTGGAACGCGTTGACGCCGTACGCAGCCACGGTGGCCAGGTCTGCAGTGTCAGGATGTTCACCCGCGCGGACGTAGACGGAATCATCAAACGTGTTCTTGCCGCCAATCCACAATGACCAGGATGTGCCGTCCTTGGACTTCACATCCAGGGTGATGTCCGGTTTGGTCAGGCCGGCTTTTTCCGGTGAGAGCTGGTCCGGCTTCAGGCGCGCCTTGGCTTCCAGTGACGTCAACGCGCCCACCATGCTGGACACGTTGCCCTCATCCGCCAGGGCCACCAGCGGTTCCTTCAAACGCCAGTCCGCGCCGTCCTTCACCACCACAATGCGGTCCGCGCCGCGCACCAGCGTCAGGGATGCCACATCATCCGGCTTCATGGGGAAGAGCTTCTTGTCCTCGCCGGCCTTCTCCTCAGCCAGGAAGCGGCTCTTCTTTTCCATGGAAATGGCAACAAGTGCGCCCGCTCCAAGCACAAAGACCAGGCCGCTGCTGAGCAGTGATTTCTGGATCTGGTTCATGTCAGCGGCGGCGCCTCACCAGCCAGATGCCCAGGCCAAAGGACAACATGGCCACTGGCATCCCATCCAACGCAAAGAACGCAATGAACGTCTCCTGGCCCGGCGTCAGCACAATGCGGGACGCGCCGCGCTGCTTGGGCCGGATGGAGATGCGGTTCTCCTCTTCTGCAACGTACGCCACAGTGTTGAGCATCAGGTCCCGGTTGCTGGCCATGACCCGGTACTGGTTGTTGATGATGTCCGCGTCTCCCACCACCAGCAGGCGCGCGCTCTTGCTGAGCTTGTCCGCCACTGCCTCGGTGCTTTTGAGGGACAACGCCATCATGGGAACGGGGCCGCGCAGCTCCGGGTCATTCCATTTCCAGTCACCCTCAGCAACCTTGGTCTCACCCCAGGAACGCTCATTGGATGACGCCAGCACGGTGGTGGTGATGGTGGCATCTCCATCCAGCACCGTCACACTGCGCGCACTCTTGAACACACTTCCCGCACCTTCCAGGTCCGCCACGGAAGGATGCTCCCCGTACTTGAACACAATGGCGGAATCCGGACCCAGCTTGCTGGCGCGGTTGAGCTCAGACACGTCAATGATGGTGTTCCGGCCCAGCTCCAGGCGCCATTTGCGTAACACTGTTTCCAGGCCGGTCACCACATCCGGCTCCACCAGCAGGACCAGCTTGCCGCCGCGTTCCAGGTACGCATCAATCAGCTTCACTTCCGGCTCAAAGAGCGGCTTGGAAGGGGCGGCAATCAGCAGCGCAGCGGCGTCCGGCGGAATGGCGGCGGCCTCCATCAGGTTCACGGCTGCGCAGAGGTAACCCTCACTGTTGAGGTCAGCCACAAAGTCCTTGATGCCGCTGGCTTCATCCGTTTCCAGGCCAGGCTCGCCGTGACCCTGGGTGAAATACAGTTTTTTGCGCTCCTTCTGTGCCACCTCAACAATGGCGTTGGTGAGCGCTTCCTCACT
>Ga0163144_10022687_pt1 | contig 12427 bp, 14 predicted proteins | sample OliLak19BULKMAT1_FD_123175 | JGI IMG/M metagenome (GOLD analysis project Ga0163144, IMG submission 123175) | Freshwater microbial mat bacterial communities from Lake Vanda, McMurdo Dry Valleys, Antarctica - Oligotrophic Lake LV.19.BULKMAT1 | ecosystem: Environmental > Aquatic > Freshwater >... | reverse complement strand
TTCGCGAAGCATTGCGGCGATAGCTGTCGCGGAAAGATTCGCAAACGGCGAAGCGACGGATGCGGAACTAGCAGCGGCATGGGAGGCAGCGTGGGCAGCGTGGCAGTTTGCAAAATCATCGGTGGAGATGGCGGCAGCATGGTTGCCATGCACGGTGTGCACGGCAATGGCGCTCTCGGCGGCGGCGCGAACGGCGTCGGCGGCGGAGATAATAGGAACGCATGGGGCGGCTAGCAAAGCGCAAGTCGCGCAGTTAATTAAAATGTTGAAGGAGCAAGTATGAAGACTTTTACAATCGCGGATATTCAAATTCGGGATCCGAACTACGATATCGGGAAATATTTACCGGAGAATTGGAGCGGCACGGCGCTGGATATTTTGCGATATGAAGAGATGCCAGCCGAAGATCGTCTGTGGGTAGTTTTGCGCCCTAAGATTCTTGGCGATAAAACTTTGCGATTCTTCGCGGTTTGGTGCGCTCGGTCCTTGCAGCATTTACTAACCGATCCGCGCAGTATTGAAGCGATAGATGTCGCAGAAGAGTTCGCAGACGGGGCAGTGTCGAAAACGGTACTAGCAAGGGCGCGTAGGGCAGCGGAGAAAGCGTGGGAGACAGCTAGAAATGGGGCGGCGGCATGGGCGGCACAGGCAACATGCGAGAGAGCGGCATGGGCGGCGGCATGGATGGCGGCGGCGACGGCGGCGGTGATGGTGCGGAAACAATCTCGCAAGGCCCAAGTAGCGCAGTTAATTAAAATGTTGGAGGCGCTTTGAAAACTTTTACATTTACAGATATTCAAATTCGGGATCCTAATTACGATATCGGGGAATATTTACCGGAGAATTGGAGCGGGACAGCTCTTGATATATTGCGATACGAGGAGATGCCAGCCGAATTGCAATTATGGATAGTTCTGCGGCCTGAAAGTCTCGACGATAAAACTTTGCGTTTATTTGCTGTCTGGTGCGCTAGGCAAGTGCAGCACTTACTAACCGATCCTCGCAGGGTTGCGGCGTTAGACGTAGCCGAAAGATTCGCAAACGGTCAGGCACCTGAAACGGAGTTGAGAGAAGCACAGGCGGAGGCGACTCCTAAGCCGGTACCGAAGGGGGCCAACGATGCGGCGTGGGGGGCAACGGTGGCGGTGGAGGTGGCGCTATGGGTGCAAGAGGCATATTCGAAGCAAGCGGCGTGGGCGGCGGACCGGGCGGCGGAGATCGCGGCGGTATCTGCGGGAGCGGCAGAAATGACGGAGGAGCTGGAGGGCTGGGCGCATGTAGCGCCATGGGCGGCGGAAGCGGTGGCAGATGCAGAAGCAGCAGTGGCCTTTGCCGGGAAAGATGCGCGGGAACAATCTCGCAATGCGCAAGTAGCGCAGTTAATTAAAATGTTGGAGGAGAAAAATGATAAGTAAACGAACTGAGAAAGCGATTCGCGCATGGCTAGACTTAGATGAAAGCTTGCGCGATGGCGCGGTTATTAAGGGATCTGTGCGATTGTGGGACCGATTTCACCTTGAGACTATCGCTGAATTTACGCTGGCGTCTGTAATTGCTAAGCGCTATCCGAAAAGAAAGAAGAAGAAAGCTCCCTAGCTTCGCCGGTTAAGTCCGTTGACACAGCGGCAAGATTATAAATACGAGGAAAACCTCCCCCAGGACAGTAGGGTTAACCTCTCTGGGAGGACTTAACTTCACCGAACCCGTGAAGTTAAGTCCGTATTGCTTCGTAGAGGAAAAAGCCCCCTAGCACGTGCGTTGGCGCGCTGCTAGTATCTGGGCCGTGAAAGAAGCAGATTTTAACGCAATCTACGAAACATGGTTTGATAAAGTCCGGCGGCGTTGCTATCAGATTTTGCGCAATGAGGCGCACGCTGAAGAAGCCGCGCAGGACACGTTCCTACAAGTCTGGCGCAGCTGGGATAGGTTTGAGCAGCGCTCCACATTTTCTTCGTGGATTTACGTTGTCGCTACTAATTGCAGTCTAATGGCCCTGCGGCACATACACCGCAAAGAAGCTTCCCCTGAGAATTACACACACAGCACTATAGCAACGCTAGAGGCGCGTGATTTATTGCGCCGTCTCGGCGAGCTGCCTCTTGAGATAGAGCTATTGGCTGAGGGCTATACGTTGCCCGTCATTGCAAAAATATCTAAAGAAACATTACCGGCGGTTAAATCGCGGGTATTTAGGAGTCGTTTATGCTTAAACCAGCGTTTGCAATTTTTATCGCGTGTGCAGCGGCGGCCCCTCAGACCGCCCACGCAATCCACGAAAGAGCCAGTTTGCTTGTCGTCATTGCGAATAACGCCGTTTCCAAACCCGAAGGCGTTGCGCTTGCCAGGCAAACGGCGTTTGAATTAAACGTTCGTCTACGTAGAACACAGTTTAAAACGGTACCGCTCCCGGAGACCGATTTGACCAACCGCCCGCAACAGCTCTACGCCGCTGCGGCCTGGGGCCGTTCTAGGAATCTCCACAGGCGCGCCACGGCGGTTTTGATAGTGACCCCGCCCATCGCCACGAGATTTGCCGCCGGACTCGCCCTAGGGGTCTGTAGGCCGCGCAGCAGCGCGTCGTATGCCGTAGCGAATATAAAGCCGGGCGACTTCTCGCGGAGTCTAGTCGCAGCAGTCCACGAAGTCGGGCATCTTCTAGGGGCTAACCACCTGAGTTTCCCCGGTAATTGGATGCATCCCGACGCCCTCAACCAGCCGTTCGCCGACACCGCAAACTTCCAAACGCAGACAAAAAACGAAATAAATCGCTGCCTTAGAACTGTCAGGCTTACGCCCCCGCTCTAAATTAAGAATTCCCGGAGAATCAAGAATTCCCGACTGTGTGGGAATTCTTAATTCGTGCGGAGTGTAATGATATCATATAGATATATATATATATATATATATATATTCCAATATTCCAATATTCCAATATTCCAATGGGTATGTTTATTTTTTTTTTACATACTAAGGCGCAACTCTCAAAAAAGAGAGTTTCTAGAAATGCATAAATATATATACACACCCACGTATACACTTATATACGTGCAGAATAGGAGAATAAGATATTTAAGCACTGCTAGAAGCTAGGTCGAATGGCACCCCTTGGAATATTGGAATATTGGAATATTACGTCAAATCAAAGTGTTACGCTTGGAATTCTTGGGGAATTCTTGATTCCTTGGGAATTCTTGGGAGTAGGTAGCCGGGTCCGTAGGGTCGAGGGCAGCGAACGGAGCAATCCGGTCCTGAAAACTTTCCTCGTTTGGTACAGTAGAATACAGTTTCATAGAACGCCCAACTCTTGTCACAAAAATCCGCTCTTGCTCAATCAACTCGTCTATCGCGATCTTTCGCGCTTTCCCGGAGCGGAATTCCCTTGATACTACACTTGCCAGCACTTTGCCATCGTTATTAATAGCACACTGTTCAGAGATAAACGTAAATATCCTATCACTATAGGCCGCTTCGGTTAGGTCGCGTTCCCCCGTGCCCATTAGTTTCTCGCACTGCGTTAGAGTCTGCTGGTATAAAAACGTCAGGAGCTGCTTGGCGTAGTGCACTTCTTCCACTCCAACCAGCCCGTCCTTATCAACTAGCGCAATACAGAGCTTAACGAACTGCTCTTTAGCGCGCGCAAATAAACTAGATTCCAAATCCCCCTTGTACGCCCGTGTCTGTAAATCGTAACGCAGTAGGTCGAGGTCGAACGCCATTTTATCTTCAAACATTATCTGACAAGGCGTTCTCCTATTTGAAATATTCCCGACTATTTGGCCATTTTCATTAATCGCAGCTAGTTCAGAAACCGCGCTCCCGGGTAAACAAAAATCTCCGGTCTGGTGATGAATCGAGGCGCCGCTTGCGAACCAGAGAAAAAACCGCGACAGCATACCATCATGCGCGAGCCGGGGCGTCATTCCTGCAAAAAAAGCGTGCGGGGTACTGCCGCCAAGCATCGAGACTAACGGCCTGTTGATTACGACAGGCTCTTTATTTGCGTAGTTTTTGCCGTGATACGCCCCATTAGCGCACGAGTAGAGTTTTAACAGCACAGACAGCATTTCTTGGCGGTGTCCGCCCTTGTCGAGACCCATCTGCTCAAACGCTCGCCCCAGCTCGTCCATTATTATCAATCTGCGCGGCGATACTATTAGAGCGCTAATCAACCCGGCCTCGCTTGTGCTGTCTCCCGTGATGAGTTCGGGCTGCTCAGCTATAGTACAAATGCGCGCGGCAAGGTCTTGCGCGATTGTTTTCCCCAGTCCAGCACGCGCAATGATCCCGTGGTAGGCGTGGCAATGCATCGAACCATACGCGAACCGGTCGCTTTTGAGCGCTCCGATTGTCGCAAACGCAGTACCTAGTGAAATCTGAGGCTCCGGGAAGCTGAAGCTTTTATCGATAGCGCGCGCCACGTCCCCGACTAGGCCAGGACACTCTTCTAATAACTCCGTCTCATTTTTCATTGGCCCTCGCTTTTTCCGACACATTAAAAAGATCGGTAGCAGCGAGGTCGTAAGTAGCGATTAGTTTTTTCCAATGTTTTATGGGAATCCCCACACGTGTCCAGCTTAGCACAGTACACTGATGCACGTTTAGGAGAGAGGCAACGTGTATCGAACCTCCCGCCAGCTTAAAAATATTCTGAACGCTTGAAATTTTCATGTTGTAATTCTCGAAATAAAAGTTTATATAGATTTTCGTTATAGGGTAAAAACTATTTGGAGGCAAACAAAAAATGAAAATTGAAAAAACTACTATTAAAACACCGAGACTCGTAATATACGGACAGCACGGTACGGGGAAAAGTACGTTTGCAGCGGACTGCCCGAATCCTGTTTTTATTGATATTGAAGGAGGAGCCGGTGCGTTAGAAGTCGATGCGTTCGAAAAACCGACAACGCTAAATGCGGTACTTGCGCAAATTAAATTTGCGGGAACAACCACATTTAAAACGCTAGTAATAGACTCGCTCGATTGGCTCGAAAAACTAATCTGGTTAGACGTATGCTCGCAAGTCGGGGCCGGAGATATTGCAGCAATCCCCTACGGGCGCGGGTATAAAATGGCTGAAGTGCGTTGGGGCAACGTGCTCGCAGAACTGCAAAAGCTAAGCGACCAGGGAATTATGATTGTGCTCCTCGCTCACTCGCAGATTGTGCGATTTGAAAACCCGGAAACTGAATCTTATGACCGGTACAATTTAGATTTGCACAAAAGTGCAGCGGCACTTTGCGCTGAATTTTCTGACGTGCTCGGGTTTTTAACGTACAAAATCAGAACAGAAGTTAAAGAGTCTAAATTCGGGGGCTCGACGGTCAAAGCAAAATCATCGGGCGACCGGATTTTATATCTTGAAGAGCGTCCTGCGTTTACTGCGAAAAATCGTTTTCGTATGCCTCCCTCAATAGAATTGCCGGAGGCGTCGCCTTGGGGCACTTTCGCGCAGGCGCTCAAGGCCGCTCGGAAAGAAAGTAAGAAAGTAGTAGGTAATTTAGTGGAAAGTAAAAAACTCGCGGAATTGGCCGCAATTAGTAAGTAAGGTAAAAAATGAGAATTGATATAAGCACAGACGAAGCGATCTCGATGGAGCTCGAACCGCTACCCGCTGGTTGGTATAAGATGATTGCGACGGCCTCGGAAGTTAAGGCTACGAAGGCCGGGACAGGCACCTACGTGAAATATGAATTCCTGTTAGTTTCGGGACAATACGAAGGGCGCAAACATTGGGAAATGTACACGCTCACGAACCCGAATCCGAAGGCGGTTGAAATCGGGCGCGGACAACTCGCGACGTTTGCGGGGGCTTGCGGCAAGAGTGGCCATGTTGATGACAGTGAAGACCTCCACGACCTGCCGTTTATGGGAAAGCTATCGATTGAACCAGGGAGCGGCTCCTACGGGCCAAAGAATAAACTAGTAGCGTACGAAAACGATCCGCTATTGAAAAAAACAGGCGGCAAAAAAACAGTCGTTAGCACAACAATCGACAACGATCCGCTACCTCCTTGGAAATAAAATCTTGGGTTTGCCTCCAGTGACGGGGTGGTCCCGATCCGATATTCGGGGCTCTTTTATTTGTGACTATGAAAACGCTAAGGCCTTATCAATTAGACGCAGTGCTAGCACTGTGGGAATATTGGAAGGCGCATCCTGACAGCGCTCCTCTTTTAGTCTGTCCGACCGGCGCGGGGAAAAGTTTAATTTGCGCCGAGATTTGCCGCAGGCTTATTAATCTGCGAATCCTTGTAGTTTCTCATCGCAAAGAAATAATCGAGCAAAACGCTAAAGAACTTCACGAATTGCTCAATTGCCCAATCGGCGTTTACAGTGCGGGACTGGGCAAGAAGATTTTGCACAAAATAACGTGCGCCAATATTCAATCAATTTACAAGCTGGACTTGCCAAAGACTGATTTAATTATAATTGACGAAGCGCACTTGCTCAGCTCTAACGCTGACAGCATGTACCGTAAGTTTCTAGAAAAACAACCCCATGCGCGGGTGCTGGGGCTTACCGCGACGCCTTACAGGATGGACCAGGGTCATCTTGTCGGCGATCTGTTTTCCGAAATCGTTTACGATATAAAACTCCCGGATTTAATAGATCAGGGCTATTTATCTCCTCTTATTTCAATCCCGTCTAAGAGCAAGTTAGATTTTAGCCGAGTTAGAAAATCTGGTAACGATTATAATTTATCAGCGCTCGAGGAAACATTTTTCCCGCACACGGACCAGCAAATCGCAGAAATTTTAGCGACGGACAGAAAGCATATTTTAGTTTTCTGTTCAGGCGTGAAACACGCTCGGGAAATAGCGGCGGCGGCGGGGGGCGATTATGTAACTGGGGAAATGCTCCCGATGGAGCGCGACCGAAAAATTAACAAATTCAAATCTGGGGAAACTCGTCTACTCGCTAATGTTGACGTTCTGACCACTGGGTTTAATTTCCCAAGTCTGGATTGTATCGTGTTATTACGCGCTACTCAGTCGATTGGCCTATACGTGCAGATTGTGGGGCGCGGCTCGCGCATTGCAGACGATAAAGAAAACTGCCTGATTTTAGATTTCGGCGGGAACATTGAGCGCCACGGGCCGATTGATTTGATTGAAGTTAAGGCGAAAAAAGGCGTGGACGCGCAGTTTTCGATTGCTCCCGTAAAAGCCTGTGAGCAGTGCGGCGCTATCGTAGCTATTAGCGTTATGCGTTGCCCTGGATGCGGGTACGAATTCCCGGCTTCTAGCTGTAAACTAGTTCCGCAATCGGCGGCGCTCCCTATTATTTCAACTCCGGCAAATCGCAATCGCAAGGACATTGATAACGTCGATTACAGAATACACAGAAAAGAAGGTAAGCCCCCTAGCCTCCGCGTTATCTACTCTAGTGGAAAATGGGATATCTCCCAGTATTTATGTTTCGAGCACGGCGGATACACAGCTCAAAAGGCTAACGAAACTTGGGGGAGGTTAAGGGGCGCGCTTCCAGCTCCTGCAACAACGCTTGAAGCTTTTCACAGAGTCGCGGAGCTGCACGTGCCGAACGCAATCGAAATTAAACGAGACGGCAAATATGAGCGAATTGTCAGCATGTTTGGGCTTAGTCCGAGAGACGAGAGTTTACGTGAGGAGTTAGGAATATGATAAATCCGCTTAAATGGTTTTTAAATCTATTGCCCGTCGATGAGAGCGATGATGCGGGGTGGGGCCCTTTTAAGCTTCCGCCGGAGCATCCTTTCCACCGGGCCGCGCGTCTACATGATATCAGCTTTAGGAATTCAGGCAGTAACACCGAGCGGCTGAGTGAGGCAGATTGGTTGCTGTTTTGGCGGTTCGTGATGCTCGCAAGGGCTGAGCCGGACCCAATCCAAAGGTGCCACTTGGCCATGGATGCTTGCAAATATTGGCCGCTAGCGCGGCATTTTGGGAGGTATTTATGGGACGGAACAAATACGAAGAAGGGGTCTTGAGCGGATTGCAAGCAGCGAGAGCGCTAATTCAGTCGTATCTTTTACCCGTTGATTTTAATTGCGAAACACCAAAAAGGATTCATGCCGCGACATCGAACAATCTCCTCGAATTCATCCTCGAAGATCTTACCCGGATTGTTATCAGAGTTTCAGATCCAGAAAGCGCTATTCCTTTGGATCTCAGTTCAAGCGGAACAGGATCCGCGTTATTTGAACATTTTCGCAGTCCCGAATGGGGGGCAACGATCCGGCTGGGAAGCGAGTATGCACCTGCACTCGGGACTGAAAAAGGGAGTGCCGGATATAGTGATAGCGGTGACGCTCCGAGAAAACGGTTCGATCTATTGTCCGGGGGCCTATCTAGAGCTAAAGAGCCAAAAGGGGGCACTCTCCCCGATGCAAGTTAAGTGGATCGCGCGTCTTGATGCGATGGGGTACGCGACTTGCGTCGCTCATTCGCTAGAAGAAGCTAAGAAGTTTATTTCGGATTTTCTACGCGCGGCAAATTAGCTTTGATTATCTTGTGGACTAGCGCGATTAGCGCAGCAACTAGCCCGGCTTTAGTCGGATTCTCAACGACCATTAAAAACAATTCTTTCAGGTCGAGCCCCGGAACATTCCCCGCCATTAAGAGAAGCACCGAAAGCTTTAACTTGTCGCCGTCGAACGGCAGGAACTTAAGAAGTGCATTTAGTTTTTTTAGCATAAATTAATCCCTAAAAACTCCAGCCCTAAATCCAGGATTCACGCGCCCAATTCTCGTCCCTTCTATCCAGATATCGCACATAGGAGAGCCGGAAATTTCTAGCGCTTTAAGTGCGATTTTGTACCCGTACTCTCCCAGATAATAGCGGTACCTACCGTCAGCGAATTGCTCCGGGTAGCGCGGCATTTTAGCGACTTCTTTGCGCCCCTTGGTCGTGACTAAAACGGCGCTTGCGCCCTTAGTCGGGGTGATTAAAACTGGATTTAATTCTCGCGGGCTGTACGGCACGTTGTGCTGCTCGGCGTGGCTCTTCCACAGCGCTGTGTTCAGAATGCGCGGAGATTTGGAATCTGTCCCCAAAAACGCAACGGAATCAATCAAATCCTGCGACGGCCACGCCCGGCGATCTGGCCGGGGGGTAACGTCTTTAGTCGTCATGCGCCCGTTGAACTGAGAGACCCAAAAGAAATGCACGTCCGCTGCTGCTGTAACGGTCTTGAAGGTTTTCACGTCTGCGTCAACCGCCGAGAGTCCGTCGTAGCTAAAATTATACGGGCCGCTTGGCAACGTATGCAGCCCGTGCACTTCATTCTTATATTTGCGAACGACAGCGCCGCGCCACGGAGTGTTCACAATTGTGCAGGACGGCGCAATTTTTGCGCACTCTTGCAGATAAGGTAGCGGATTCTCAAGATTGTGCTCGCAAAAGGGCGACACCTCAAAGCGCACATTTTTGTACAACTTCGCCAAATCCTCAACGCGTTTGGCCTCTGTCCTCATTTTGCGCAAATCAGCGCGCCCAAACACATGATTATCGGCCCACAGTAAATGGACTCTTACGAGTGGACACGTTCCCCTTTTTACTATTTTCTCAACTGCGGGCAACGGGTCGCCGAACGTATTTGCAAACACACCGAGAGCAAAGCCGGCAGGGAGTTTTACGTTCGGGTACCGCGCTAATCCGAGTAGGTCTAGGCCGAACATCATAATGCCCAATCTCTCACAATCCCCAGGGCCTCTTTACCTAGAAAAGCCGCGCCCATAATAGCCAGGGCTAGCAAAGAAAATTTCTGGTACATGACCAAACCGGCATCAAGCTTCACGTTAAAATTCTTAATATAACCGGATAGGTCAGCGCACGTGACGGTCAACATTCTAATAGCTTCCGCCAATTGTTTGTTGTCTTCAGTCCGTGCGGCTTTTTGCTCTTGCATTGTTGCGTTTAGTTGCACGTGATCTCTCCTTAGTTGTTGCAGCTCGTTGTGCATAAAATCGTACTCCCCATTGCGATCGTTCATACGGCTAGGTACCTAGCCATTATTTTAGGCACATAGTCCAGAGTCTCGTGGTAGTATCTGCTCTTCAGCTTTCCGGCGTCGATGTCCGCTTTGATTCCGTCTTTAATAGTGTTCCAATCCGCGCCGTATTTTGTTATCCACTGCTGCACTTTTGCAGGGCCGGCATTGTAGGCCGCAAGCGCCAATTCAGGAGTCCCGAATCTTTTTAGCTGCTGACTTAAATAGTGTTCTCCAAAACGCTGATTAGTTTCCGCGTTCTTCATGTCGTACTCTTTAACGCCCAATTCTCGCGCGATATCCTTTGCCGTGTCCGGCATTATCTGCATTATTCCTAATGCGCCCTTGGGAGAAATCGCATTGGCGTTTCCGCGCGATTCTTGATGGATTACAGCAGCTACTAGTTTTCTGGGCAACGCGGCATTGGGAGTAGGTTGAGCTGCGGCGGCGGCTGGCTTAGGAGCAGGAGCAGGAGCTACGGCTGGCTTGGGATCGCTATTCTCCATTGCTACCTTTTTTTTTTCGCGCCCTAGCGCTTCGCTTATTAACGATTGGGGGCGAAACGCAGCAGTGCCGCCTTTGGCACTGCGGATTGCCTGAGAGCCGCCCCGAAGCGCCGCAATCATTGCCCGGCTGCCCGTGTTCGTTGTTGCTAGAGCGGTAGTTGCGCCGCCTAGCGCATAAATAGGATTCCCCGTATACGCGCTAGCAAGCAGACCGCTTCCGAATCCGCCGGTGGTTTTAATAAAATTAACAATCTTTTCGGGAACAGTGGCCGCAGATTCTCGGGCCAGCTTAAGCTCAAGATGCGGGAGCACTGCGAGATAATCCCCCATTTCCGCGTTAATAGATTTAACCGTTCTAACGCTGCCTTTCCCCAGGACGGAATTGGTAACGGTCTCAACTTTAAGCTTAAGATCCGTTCCCATTCTTTTCGCAATTTCGCTCTTAACCTTGTCCGCAGGGTCAAACGCCTCTGTCCAAAGCCCTCGTTTCGCTTTCTGGAACGCTGCAACGGTGCCAGGGGCTAAATCTTTTTTAAGGGCACGAGCGCCTTCCTTAAACGCGATTTCCGCCATCTCCCTAGGCTCGCCCGAAAGCGTCTTTAGATAGGCTTTTGTTACGGTCCAATCGACCTTGATTTTCTTAGTTAGTAACTGATCAGCTTTTTCGATAATCGGCGTAATCTGATTGCCCAGGTCGTCTACCTTCTTACCGGCTCGGTTAACTAACTCATGAGCAGATGAATTCCCTTTTAAAAACCCGGCCTTCGCTAATCGCTTGGTAGTTTCTAAAAGTTTAGGCCCTACAATCTCCCCGAATTCGTCAACCGTAAGCCCTGCATTTTTGGTGCTTCTCGTGATATCGCCGCGAGTCACGCCCATTAACCCGGCCTCCGTTGCGTCAGCTAATTTGGGCGCTGCGGTTTTTAGCGCATTGAGTGATTTACCAATACCCCCGATCGCGCCGCCTGCCGCGCCGCCAAGGGCCGCGCCTTTCGCGCTATTGATTGCGCGATTTTTTAAATCGCCCTCTCCGGCCAAGAACCCAGAAATGCCGCCCAATGCCGCGCCCTGCTTAAGGACCTGCGCTACCGTCTTGGCTGAGCTAAGGGGCATGGCAAGGGCTGCGGGTATGGACGTAACGAGTTTGGTCCCTAGTGGAACTTCGCTGTTAAATTGCCGCGCTTGCCCCAGCCGCTCATCATACGCAGCGCCCAAAGGCGCGCCCTGGAGTGCGTCAATCAAAGCGTTCCCGCCGGCTGTGATCTCATCGCCTGCGCCGAGGGTCATATTATCAAACGTAGAATAAACCGCGTTCCCCATTCGGCGACCAAACCCCTGCTCTTCGGGTGCCGCTGCGTTAGCTGCAAGCGCCGTCATTATGGGAGACGATGGACTTGCACTTGCCGCTAATGGACTTGCACTTGCGCCAGCATCTAATGGGCTAGCCGCAGCGCCAGCATCTACTGTACTAGCCGAATTTTTGAATTTCTTAGAGAGCTGTAACGAGTCTAGGATGGGAGTCGCTTTTCCAGTGCCGTCCCTGATGAGCTGCTCATACGCTGTTGCTTTTACAGCCAGAATTTCAGGGGTATCTCTCCAAGTCGGCGCCATGCCGGCGTTGAAACTATCAAGAGCCGGACCGCTCATTTCACGGCCTACCGCGTTTTGATACGCTTGCCGCAGTGCTTCCGTTGCTGCGTTAATCGTGGCACTGGCTTCCGTCAGTCCAAAAGGGGCTGCCCCGGACATTGAACCAATTACAGCGCCCGCCTTCTCGTATTGAGCCCTGCCGAATAATATCTGCTTTTCAGTATTCGCCTCAACCGCAAACTCCTTAACCGCCTCAGATTGTAATGGCGCTGGAATACTATTCATTCCAAGAGGGTCCGCCCTAGTAGTTTCGGCTGCCATCCGGCCCGCCGCTTTTACTCTTTCGGTCTCCCCGAGAGCT